>Ga0182024_10000982_pt1 | contig 73911 bp, 64 predicted proteins | sample P32metaG_FD_120480 | JGI IMG/M metagenome (GOLD analysis project Ga0182024, IMG submission 120480) | Permafrost microbial communities from Stordalen Mire, Sweden - P3-2 metaG (Illumina Assembly) | ecosystem: Environmental > Terrestrial > Soil > Wetlands > Permafrost | place: Sweden: Stordalen...
ACCTTGCCAAGGTTGGGGTCGAGGGTTCGAATCCCTTCGCCCGCTCCAAATTTCCCAAATCTGCCACGCGCTCGTAGCATCCGTTCAGGCCGCTCGGCTGCACGGTTGCTCGCGGCTGGCGATGCGAGGTTTGCGCGACATGGATGAGGAGGACAGCTATTGGCGGCGAAACCTCGCCGTGTGCCTCCTCGGCTCGTTCACGACCATCGTGGCGATGACGCTGCTGCTGCCGTTTTTGCCGATTTATGTCGAGCAGCTTGGCGTCTCAAATCGCGCCGCGATCGCGCAATGGTCCGGCGTCGCTTATGGCGCAACCTTCTTCGCCGCCGCGCTGGTCGCGCCGCTATGGGGACAGCTGGCCGACCGTTACGGCCGCAAGCTGATGCTGATCCGGGCGAGCCTCGGCATGGCGGTCGCCATGTCTCTGATCGGCATGGTCCACAATGTGTGGGAGCTGGTGGCCTTGCGCCTCTTCGCCGGCTTTGCCGGCGGCTATGCGTCCGGCTCGACGATCCTGGTGGCGACGCAAACGCCGAAGGCGCGCTCCGGATGGGCGCTCGGCATGCTGACGTCGGGCATCATGGCCGGCAATCTGGTCGGCCCGCTGATCGGCGGCGCGCTGCCGCCGCTGATCGGCATCAGGGGAACGTTCTGGCTCGCTGGCGGCGTCATTTTCCTGACCTTCATCGCCACCACCGTCTTCATCAGGGAAGACAAGCGGCCGGCGCAGATCAAGAAGGCAACGGCACAGGCGGGCTGGTCGCAAATTCCCGATAAGCGGCCGGTCGTCGCCATGCTGGTCATGGGACTTCTTTTGATGCTCGCCAATATGTCGATCGAACCGATCATCACGATCTATGTCGGGCAACTCGTCGACGCTTCGCGCGTCACCATCGTATCGGGAATCGTCATGTCGGCGGCCGCGCTCGGCAGCATCTTGTCGGCGTCGCGGCTCGGCCGGCTGGCCGACCGCAGCGGGCATTGGCGTGTGATGATCGGCGCGCTGGTCGTCTCCGCGCTGCTGTTGATCCCGCAGGCTTTCGTCACAACGGGCTGGCAGCTCGTCGCCCTGCGGTTTCTGATGGGATTGGCGCTCGGCAGCCTGTTGCCTTGCGTCACCAGCATCATCCGCCACAACGTACCGGACGGCATCCTCGGCCGCGTGCTCGGCTATTCGACATCCTCGCAATATGCCGGCCAGGTTGTCGGGCCGCTGCTCGGCGGCTTCGTCGGCGGCCATATCGGAATGCGCGCGGTGTTTCTCGGTACATCCTTGCTGATGGGACTCGGCGCGGTCTACTCATCTCTGGTAAGAACCGACCGCCATTAAGACTGCCGCCGGGACCGTCGTGAATCACATCGAGCCATCCGCCCGTTCGGGCATCGTCGCCCTGTCGCTGCTGTGGCTCTCCGGCGCATGTCTGCGGCTCACCGTCTTGGCGGTGCCGCCTGTCGTGCCGCTGTTGCACGCCGACCTGCATCTGTCAGAGACAGGCATCGGCTGGCTGTCGAGCCTGCCGCCGATGCTGTTCGCGATCGCCGCCGTGCCGGGCGCGGTGTTGATCGCCCGCTTCGGCATCGTGCCGGCGCTGGTCGTGGGCTTGCTGCTCAATGCCGCCGGCTCGGCGGCGCGCGCGGCATTGTCCGATCCCGCCTTCCTCTATGCATCGACCATCGTGATGGCGGCGGGCGTCTCCATCATGCAGCCGTCGCTGCCGCCCTTGGTGCGGACCTGGTTTCCGCAGCGCATCGGCTTTGCCACCGCGGTCTATACGACCGGACTCCTGATCGGCGAAATCCTCGCCGCCGCTCTCACCATCCCACTGATCCTGCCGCTCGTACACAACAGCTGGCGGCTGAACTTCGTTGTCTGGTCGATCCCGGTTCTGGTCACCGCGTTGCTCGTTGCGCTTTACGCGCCAAAACTCGGCGGCGCCAAAAGCGCTGTACCCTCGGCAGGGCGCCGCTGGTGGCCGGACTGGCGGCGGCCACTGATCTGGAAGCTTGGTCTCATCCTCGGCAGCGTCAACGCCACCTATTTCGTGACCAATGCCTTTCTGCCCGACTTTATGACGGCCGACGGGCGGCCGGATCTCATCAGCAGCGCGCTCACCGCCATCAATCTCGGCCAGTTGCCAGCGGCGTTTTTGATGCTCGGTATTGCCGGGCGGCTGGTGACGAAGCCGTGGGCTTATGCCGCAACCGGAACGCTGGCGCTGGTCTGCCTCATCGGCATGCTAACCATGCACGGGCCGTGGATCGTGTTCTGGGTGGCCATCCTCGGCTTCACCGGCGCGGTGACGCTGATCCTCGCTTTGGCGCTACCGTCGGTGCTTAGCGCGCCGGACGACGTGCACCGCACCTCAGCGGGGATGTTCACCATCAGCTACAGCCTGGCGATGGCGCTGTCGGTTGTCGGCGGCTGGCTGTGGGACTTCACTCATTCGCCGATCGCGGGCTTCGCGCCGGTGGCCGTGTGCGCGCTGCTGATTATCGTCCTGGCGTCGACAGTGAAGCAGGCGGATTACGTCCCCGGCTAGAGCCCAATCGGTTTTGATGGATCAAATCCGGCTCTAGCTTTTTTAATTGAGCATGATCTTTTCCGAAAACCGGTGTCCACTTTTCGGGATCATGCTCTAATACCCGACCGCCAGCGCCCCGTGCGAGCGCGGATCGGCGGCGCCAACAAAACCCTCGGGCGTGATCAAGATCGACTCGGCCGAGGTGAACGGCCGCTGCGGCACGACCTTATCGCCGCGCGCTTGGAGCGCGGCAACGACATCGGCGGGCACCGCGGGCTCGGCGAAGACTTGATCCGGCTGCCATTGATTGTGCACGCGCGGCGCCGCCACCGCGTCCGCGATGCTCATGCCGCGGTCGATCACATTGACGATCACTTGCAGCACGGCGGTGGTGATGCGGCTGCCGCCCGGCGAGCCGGTGATGAGGAAGGGCTTGCCGTCCTTCAAGACGATAGCCGGCGTCATCGACGAGACCGGCCGCTTGCCGGGCCCCGGCGCGTTGGCCTCAAAGCCGATCAGGCCGTAGGCGTTCGGCGACTCTGGCTTGGCGGCAAAATCGTCGAGCTCGTTGTTGAGAAGAATGCCGGTGCCGTCAGCGACCAAACCGACGCCGTAGCTGAAATTGAGCGTGTAGGTGTTGGACACCGCATTGCCGAAACGGTCGACGACCGAAAAATGCGTCGTGTTATGACCTTCGGGATCGGTGCTGCCGCCGGGGCGGACGGCGCTCGCCGGCGTTGCGTGTTCGGGATCGATGCCGGCGCGGAGCGCAGCGGCATAGCTCTTGGAGATGAGTTTCCCCACCGGAACCTTGATCGTCTCAGGATCGCCGAGGAACAGCGCACGGTCCGCATAGGCGCGCTTCATCGCCTCGACCATCAGAAAAAACGTCTGCGTCTCGTCATCGTGCGCGAGATCGTAACCTTCGAGGATATTGAGCATCTCGAGAAGCTCGACGCCGCCCGAGGACGGCGGCGGCATCGAGACGATGTCGTAGCCGCGATAGCTGCCGCGTACCGGGACGCGCTCGGTGGCGCGGTAATCCTTCAGGTCGTCGACGGTGATCACTCCGCCCGCGCTTTGCACGGCCGCGGCGATTTTCCAGGCGATCGGTCCCTGGTAGAACGCGTCGGGCCCGTCGCGCGCAATGGCTTGCATCGTGTCGGCAAGGTCGCTCTGCACCAATCGATCGCCGGCCGACAGCCCGCTACCGTCGGCTTTCAGAAATATCCTGGCTGATGCCGGCCAATGCGCGAGCCGCGCCAGAATATTGGTCTGTTCGTTGGTCATGTCGTCGTCGAGCGTGAAGCCGTCGCGCGCCATGGCGATCGCGGGCGCCACGAGATCGGCGAGCGTGAAATGACCGGAGCCATATTCCTTTTCGGCCAGCGCCAGACCCGCCACTGTGCCAGGCACGCCGATGGCGAGCGCCGACGTGCGGGATTTCTGCTGATCGGCGTTGCCCTGATCGTCAAGAAAGCTCTTGGCGTTGATCGCCGCCGGCGCGGTTTCGCGATAGTCGATGGCCGTGTCCTGCCCGCCGGCGAGATGGATCACCATGAAGCCGCCGCCGCCGATATTGCCGGCGCGCGGATAGCTGACGGCGAGCGCAAAACCGACCGCGACAGCGGCATCCACCGCATTGCCGCCGTGCTGCAGGATATCGACGCCGATATGCGCCGCGCGGGCCTCCTGGGTCACCACCATGCCGTTGCTGGCGGCCGGGACGGCTTGCGGAATTGCGGTTTGCGGCTGACCGAGAACCTGTCCGGCAAGGTCTGCCGGCGTGACGAATATCGCGATCGCGACGGCGAAACCGAGGCCGACGCCCATCCGTGTCGCGCGGCCACAGGATAAAATCCCGCTCATTTCAGGTTCGCTTCTCGCCTGCGATGGTTGCGGTTACTCTGGCGAAGATCGATGGAGCGGCCGGATGAATGCCGACGCGGTTCTGTTAGCCAACGGCAGTGTGCGGATCAAGCGCACCCGCCACGGGCTGATGGCTTACAACATAAACGACCTCTTTGTGGGCCGGTCACTCGATTGTTACGGCGAATATTCGCAGGGTGAGATCCTGCTCTTTGCACAGCTCGCCGCGCCCGGCGCATGCGTGCTCGACGTCGGTGCCAATATCGGCGCCTTGACGCTTTCGCTCGCCCATATCGTAAGGCCACGCGGCGCCGTGGTCGCCATCGAGCCGCAACGAGCCGTATCACCTCCTGTGCGCCAATCTCGCGCTCAACGAGATCGGCAATGTTCGCGCCATTCAGGCGGCGGCCGGCACAGAAGCCGGCCAGACTTTTGTGCCGGTTGCGGATCACAGCAAGCCCGGAAATTTCGGCGGTATCGAGTTGAGCAGCGAAGGCGGCGAACGCGTCGACGTGTTGACGATTGACAGCCTGCGCCTTCCGGCGTGCCAGTTCATCAAGATTGACGTCGAAGGCCGCGAGCAATCCGTCATCGCCGGCGCGGCGCAAACGATCGCGCGCTTTCGGCCCGTGCTCTATGTCGAGAACGACCGCCGGCACCAGTCCGCCGATTTGATCCGAAAAATTCGCGAACTCGGTTATAGCTGCTACTGGCATCCGCCACCGCTTTATCATCCTGAAAATTTCTACCGCAATCCGACCAATGTTTTTCCGGGCATTGTCTCGATTGACATGCTGTGCCTGCCGAGTGGCGATACGCGCAAAGTCGAAGGCATGCGGCCGGTGACCGGGCCGGACGATTGGCCCCTAGCGAACTAAAGATCGCGAAGGCGCCGCTACAGCATCGACGGCAGAACACGATCCGGCGGGCGGTGGCCGTCGAGGAAGGTCTTGATGTTGACGATCACCTTCTCGCCCATGTCGATGCGGCCTTCGACCGTGGCCGAGGCGAGATGCGGCAGCAGCACGACTTTTCCGGCGCGCGCCAGCTTGACGAGCTTGGGGCTCACCGCGGGCTCGTGCTCGAACACATCCAGCCCGGCGCCGGCGATTTCCTCCGTCTCGATCAGGCGGGCGAGCGCGTTCTCGTCGATCACCTCGCCGCGCGCGGTGTTGACGACGTAGGCCTCGGGCCGGATCAGCTTGAGGCGGCGCGCCGAAAGCAAATGATACGTCGCCGGCGTGTGCGGGCAGTGGATCGAGATGATGTCCATGCGGGCGAGCATCTGGTCGAGGCTCTCCCAATAGGTCGCGTGCAGCTCTCCTTCGAGCTCCGCCGTAACCCGGCGGCGATCGTGATAGTGAATCTTCAAGCCGAAAGCCTGCGCCCGGCGCGCCACGGCCTGGCCGATACGGCCCATGCCGACGATGCCGAGGCGCTTCCCCCAGATGCGATGGCCGAGCATCCAGGTTGGGCTCCACCCGCCCCACTCGCGGTCGCCGATGAGCACTTGCGCCCCCTCGGCGAGACGGCGCGGCACCGCGAGGATCAGCCCCATGGTCATGTCGGCGGTATCCTCGGTGAGCACGCCGGGCGTGTTGGTCACGGTGATGCCGCGTTGCACGGCGGTCGCCACGTCGATGTTATCGACGCCGTTGCCGAAATTGGCGATCAGCTTCAGCCGCTCGCCGGACTGGCTGAGCACGGACCGGTCGATGTGGTCGGTAACCGTCGGGACGATGACGTCGGCGGTCTTCGCCGCTTCGACGAGCTGCGCCTGACTCATCGGCTTGTCGTCGGCATTGAGGCGGGCGTCGAACAATTCGCGCATGCGCATTTCGACGCCGTCCGGCAGCCGGCGGGTGACCACGACCAGCGGCTTCTTGCCCGTCGCCATTCGCTGCCTCTTTGCGCAGATCGCCCGGACTGGAACAACAATTCGGCGTGCAAATTCAGACTGTTGCAACGACCGTTTGCCGCATCCGCCCGTTCAGTTCTCCTTAACCCCGCTCGCCGACATTACGGCGGGAGCGGTTCACCAAGTCTCTCTACCAGATGGGCGCGCTGCCACAAAGCGTGCCGGGCCGCTCCGGCGCGCCGGCGCATCGACCGTGGGATTCGGGCAAGTTGCGATGACATTTCGTCCCGGCAAGCCGCTTTTTTTCCTGCACGCAGCGATCGCGGCCGCCGTCGTCCTGATTTGCGCAGTGGGCCTGGCGCGCGCCGCCGATTCACCGCCGAGCGGTCTGCCGGTTCCACGCTTTGTCAGCGTCAAGGCGGATCGCGTCGCAGTGCGCGACGGCCCCGATAAAGACCATGATGTCTCCTGGATCTATACCCGCGTCGGCTGGCCGGTCGAAATCACCGCCGAATTCGAAGATTGGCGGCGAATCCGCGATTCGGACGGCTCGGAAGGCTGGGTCTATCACTCGCTGTTGTCGGGCAAGCGCACGGCCGCCGTGCAGCTCAAGACCAAGACCGACTTGGCGCCGCTCTATGACAAGCCCGACGCGACAAGCGCGGTGACGGCGCGATTGCAGGTCGGCGTGCTAGGCGCGGTCAAAAGCTGCAGCGGAACCTGGTGCCAGATCAGCGGCAAAGGCTTCGACGGCTGGATCCAGCAGAACGAGCTGTGGGGCGTCTATCCGGGCGAAAAGCTCGATTAAGGCCCGCCGGGCATCGGGCTGCGACTAGTCCGCTTGCCCGCTTGCAAGTCCAGCAGCGCAATCAAGCCCTTGAGGATTTCGATCGGCGGCGGCGGGCACCCGCGAATGTGCAGATCGACCGGCACGACCTGAGATACGCCGCCGGCGACGGCGTAACTGCCCGAGAAAATTCCGCCGTCGAATGCGCAGTCGCCGAGGGCCACCACCCATTTGGGGTCCGGCGTCGCTGCGTAGGTTCGCTCCAGCGCCTGACGCATGTTCTTGGTGACCGGCCCGGTCACCAGCAGTACGTCGGCGTGACGCGGCGAGGCGACAAAGCGCAGGCCGAAGCGCTCCAGGTCGTAGAACGCATTGCTGAGCGCGTGGATTTCCAGCTCGCAGCCGTTGCACGAACCGGCGTCGACTTCGCGGATGGCGAGGCTGCGGCCGAGCCGGCGCCGCGCCGAACGCTCGACCTCGGCTGCCAATTCGGCGAGCGCCGCATCGCTGGCAATAGGCGGCGCTTCGGTCAGTGGCCGATGGGTAAGGCTTTCAAACAAGGTTCTTCGCATCAGAGATCGTGCCCCGAATAAGAGCAGTTGAACGATTTGTTGCAGAGTGGGAAGTCGGCGACGATGTTGCCCTCGATCGCCGTTTCAAGAAGCGGCCACTGGAACCACGACGGATCGCGCAGGTGACAGCGCAAGACGCACCCATCATTCAGGCGCACCCAAGCCAGCACATCGCCGCGGAAGCTCTCGGCGAGCCCCAGACCTTCGCCGCCGCCCGCCCCATTGAGCGTGTGGGCGATCTGACCGTCCGGCAGCCGTTCGAGTATTTGTTCGATGAGCGCCATGCTTTGCTCGACTTCGTGGATGCGGATCCAGACGCGCGCATTGACGTCACCCGCGGTGAGCACCGGCACCGTAAAGGTAAGCCGGTCGTAGGGCGCGTAACCGGGCGTCTTGCGCGCGTCGACATTGCGTCCGCTCGCCCGCCCAACATAGCCGGAGGCACCGAATTGTTGGGCAAGGTCGGCACGCAGAATACCCGACGCGACGGTGCGGTCTTGCAGCGATGCGGTATTGTCGTAAAGCTCGATCAGGCGTGGAAAACGTGACCGGATCTGCCGTAATAATTCGCGGATGCTGATTATGCCGTCGCGTGTGAGGTCGGCGGCGACGCCTCCAGGCAGCACCCGATCCATCATCAGGCGTTGACCGAATGCGTCGTTTGCCGCCCGCAGCACATGCTCGCGCAAAATCCCGCAATGCGCGTGCATCAATGAAAACGACGCGTCGTTGCAGATTGCGCCGATATCGCCGAGATGGTTTGCCAGCCGCTCCAGTTCCGCCATCAGAGCGCGCAAGAATTGCGCGCGCGGCGGCGCTTCGACGCCGAGCGCGGCCTCGACCGCATGCGCAAACGCGATGGCGTAAGCGACGGTGCTGTCGCCCGAGGTACGGGCCGCAAGTCGCGCAGCCTGCTCGATCGGCGCGCCGGCCATGAGCGACTCGATTCCCTTGTGGGCGTAACCGAGCCGTGCTTCGAGCCGTACCACGGTCTCGCCGCCGGCGGTGAAGCGGAAATGCCCCGGCTCGATGGTTCCGGCGTGCACCGGGCCGACCGGTATCTGATGCAGGCTCTCACCTTCGACGGGAAGGAACCGATAAGGCTCACGAACCGCCGGTGCCTCTTCGCGCGCGCCGAGCGGATGCTGCACGTTCCAGAAGCCGAGATCGAGCCATGGCCGCGAATCCGCCATGCCAGCGGCGATGTAGCCATAAAGACTGTGAATGGCGCGTTCGAGACGGATGGCGGGCGGGTGCAGCGCGCCGACCGAGGGATAGCTGCCATCCGGGCAAGCGAGACTTGCCAAGGCGATGTCGCCGACGGCGTCGTCCATGATCGCCATGTAAATCGTCGGCAGCACCGCTCGGTCAGCCCACAGCCCGAGAAGCGTGGCATGGCCGGCGGCGATTTCGCTCGCGACTTGGCGCCAAGCGTCCGCCGTTACGTTAAAGCGCGGCCACGGCCGATTCTCGGCGCGCTCGCCCTGCCTGATGATATCGAGGGGTGTCGGCATCCGATCACCCCAACAATCCGGCGACGTTCTGAAACCACACCACCAAGGCCGGCGGCATATAGATGCCGGCGGCGAACACGATGGCGAGATGCGCGAACATCGGCACGTAGGAGGCTTTCGCCTTGGCACTCGGCCCGCGCGGCTCGCCGAAGGCGATGCTGTTGATCCGCAGAAAAAGTCCGGCGAGACCGACCAGAAGACCGAAGACGAGAATGATCGCGAGCGCGGGCGCGCGGGCGAAGGTCGAGCTCACCACCAGAAACTCGCTCATGAAAATACCGAGCGGCGGCAATCCGGCGATCGCCACGACGCCGAGAATGAGACCCCAGCCCAGCGCCGGATGGGTCTCGGTGAGGCCGCCGATGTCGGCAATCCGCTGCGTGCCTTTGACTTGCGTGACATGGCCGACGGCGAAAAAGATCGCCGACTTGGTCAGCGAATGCATGGTCATGTGCAGCAAGCCGGCGAAGTTGGCGATCGGACCGCCCATGCCGAAGGCAAAGGTGATGATGCCCATGTGCTCGATCGACGAGTAGGCGAACATGCGCTTGATGTCGCGGCGGCGATAGAGCATGAACGCGGCGAAAACCAGCGAGATCAAGCCAAGCGTGACCATCAGCGGGCCAGGCGCCAGCGCGCCGGCATTTACCGCCAGCAGCATCTTGAAACGTAACAACGCGTAGAGCGCAACATTGAGCAGCAATCCCGACAGCACCGCCGAGATCGGGGTCGGGCCCTCGGCATGGGCGTCCGGCAACCAGGCATGCAGGGGCGCCAGTCCCACTTTGGTGCCATAGCCGAGCAACAGAAAGACGAAGGCTAGGTTGAGCAGCGCCGGATCGAAGCCGCCGGCGCGCTTGACCAAGACCGTCCACACCATGGCATCGAGGCCTTCGCCGACCGCGGGCCGCGCCGCCATGTAGATGAGGATGGTGCCGAACAATGCGAGCGCGATGCCGACGCTGCCGAGAATGAAATATTTCCAGGCCGCTTCGAGCGCTTCGTGGGTGCGGTAGATGCCGACCATCAGCACCGTTGTCAGGGTCGCCATTTCGATCGCCACCCACATCAGGCCGATATTGTTGGCGATGAGCGCCAGATTCATCGCGAACATCAGCACCTGGTACATGGCGTGATAGAACCGCACGGATGACGGTGTGAGCCGCCCGGTTTCGAGCTCGTGGGCGATATAGCTTGCGCTGAACACACTGGTGGTGAAGCCGACGAAGGTCGTGAGCACGATGAAGGTGACATTGAGATCGTCGACCAGGAGATAGGAACCGGTCGGCGGCCGCCGGAAGAACAGCGATACCGCGCAAAGAAGCGTGGCCGTCGTCGCTACGACATTGAGCCGCGCCGTCATGCGGTAGCCCGGCAGCACCGCTAACAAAGCGGCGGCAATCGCCGGGATCAAGAGGACGCCGGTCAGCGCATCGACCCTCATCGGCGCTCTCCGCGAAACTGGTCGAGTGCCTGCAGGTCCACGGTGTCGAAGCGCTCGCGAATGCGGAACAGGAAAATTCCGATTACGATGAACGCGATCAGAACCGAAAACGCGACACTGATCTCGACCACGAGCGGCATGCCCTTGGCGCCGGTCGCCGCCAGAACCAGGCCGTTCTCGAGCGACATGAAGCCGATTACCTGGCTGACCGCGTTTTGCCGCGTCACCATCATCAGAAGGCCGAGCAGCACGACCGCGAGCGCAAATGCGAGATCCTCCTGCGCCAGCGGATCGGCGTTGTGCGTCACCCGCAGCATGACCACCATGGACAGCGCGACCAGTCCCATGCCGGCGAGCATGGTGAAGCCGACGCCGACCACCTTCTCGATCTCGCGATGAATGCCGAGCTTGATGATCATGCGATGTAACGTCACCGGGATGACGATCGCCTTGAACACCAACGCGATGCCGGCGGTGACATAAAGATGCGGCGCGTCCTGGATCAAAGCCTGCCAGGCGACCGACGCCGCCAGGACCAAGGCATGCAGCGCATAAACGTTGAGCAGCGAATAAAGGCGGTCCTGATAGAGCTCGAGAAAACTGATCAGCACCAGCGTTCCGGCGAGGAGATGCGCGACGTCGAAATCGATCCGGCTCATCAGAAGCTCTCCGACACGAAGCGCAGCAGCGTCGCCAAAAGCCCGAGCATCAGCGCGGCGCCCAAATATTCCGGCACGCGGAACACGCGCATCTTGGCGATCGAGGTCTCAAACAGCGCCAGTAAAAAGCCACTGACGGCGAGCTTGCCGATGTAAGCGGCGGCGCCGAGCGTGAGCGTCGGCACCGCGGCGGCGGCCGATTCGATTCCCCACGGTGCGAACAGGCAGGCAATCAGCGAAACGTAGAGAACGAGCTTGAGCGCGCTGCCGAGCTCGATCAGCGCCAGGTGGCGGCCGGAATATTCCAGCACCATCGCCTCATGCACCATGGTCAATTCGAGATGGGTCGCTGGATTGTCGATCGGAATGCGGCCGTTCTCGGCGATCGCCACCATGATCAGCGCGACGAGTCCCATTCCGAGCGAGACCCGCAGCCCAACCGCCGGCGACGCCATGAATGCGGCCATGGTGGAGAGCTGCGTCGAGCCGGCGATCAGCGCCAGCGTGAAGACGATCATCAGCATCGCCGGCTCGGCGAGCGAGGCGATCATCACCTCGCGGCTCGAGCCGATGCCGCCGAAGCTGGTGCCGACGTCGAGGCCCGCGAGCGCCAGGAAGAAGCGCGCGCTACCGAGCAGCGCAATGATGGCGATGAAATCGGCCGACCAGGAGAACGTAAGATCGGTGCGGAAGGTCGGCACCAGCGACGCGGCGACCCAGGTGGCGGCGAAGATGAGATAAGGGGTGACGCGGAACAGCCATGACGCGTTCTCCGCCAGCACCACCTCTTTGCGCGTCAGTCGCACCAGGTCGAGATAGGGCTGGATGAGCGGCGGACCTTGCCGCAGCAGCAGTCGCGCTTTCATCTTGCGCACGAAGCCGACGAACAGCGGCGCCACCAGCAGCACCAGCAGCATCTGCGCGCCTTGGATGGCCAGATCGCGGATCAGGACCATATTGCGAGCACCAAGAGCAGGAAGACGAGTGCGGCGAAGACGAGACTGAGAAACTGGCGGATAGTCAGAAATTGAAGGCGATTGAGCCGATCGGCGGCGATGCCGATGCCGGTCGCGACCGGCGCATAGATCATGTCCCAGATCAGATCGCGTATCTCGACCGTAAGCCGCGCTGGCCGCATGTCGCCGGGCGGCGGCATGTCGACTGTCTCGCGCGCGTGGAAGACCGTCGTGCCGAAGACGCGGCGGATCGGCTGCGCGAAGCTCATCGCGGTGTATTGCGTCGACGGGCTGGCGTCTGGGTAGCCGCAGTCCCAAGCCGGCGCGCGGCGAAGCCGATCCGAGGCCAAGCGGTGGATCGCCGAGGCCGCGAGCGTGCCCGACATGACCATAAACAAAAACACCAAGAGACCGTCATAGGAGCTGCGGCTCGCGGTGACGGGGACGATGGCGAACCACGGCGCGCCGATCTGCTGCGGCATGTGCGCGCCGAGCAGCGCCATATTGACCGGAGCGAGCGCGTCGATGAACAGGCCGGGCAGGACTCCGGCGACGAGACACAGCGCCGCCAGCAGCATCATTGCCGCCAAGGAAAAGAAGTCGGTCTCCTTCGCGATTGCCGCGGCCGGGGTCCGCGGCCGTCCGAGAAACGTCACGCCATAGGCCTTGACGAAGCAGGCCGCCGCGAGCGCGGCGGACAGCGCGAGAAGACCGCCGACGGCCGGTACCAGAATTTTAAGTCCCCAGGACGGCAGCGCCGGGCTGAGCAGGATTGCCTGAAAGGTCAGCCACTCCGACGCAAAGCCGTTGAGCGGCGGCAGCGCCGAGATCGCCGCGCAGCCAACCAGGAAGACGAACGCGGTCTGGGGCATGCGGTGGATGAGGCCGCCGAGATGCTCCATGTCGCGTTCGCCGGTCGCCGTGAGTACCGCGCCGGCACCGAAGAACAGCAGGCTCTTGAACACCGAATGATTGAAGACGTGAAACAGCGCCGCGGTGAGCGCCAGCGCCGCGGCGAACGGCAGGCCGTAAGTCTGGAACGCGAGCGCCAGCCCGAGCCCGATAAAGATGATGCCGATATTTTCCACGGTGTGGTAGGCGAGCAGCCGCTTGAGATCGTGCTGCATCAGCGCATAGAGCACACCCATCACCGCGGTGACGCCTCCCGCAGCCAGCACGACGATGCTCCACCACCAGGCCGGCGCACCGCAAAGCTCGAACACGATGCGCACGAAGGCGTAGACTGCGACCTTCGTCATGACGCCGCTCATCAGCGCCGAGACGTGGCTCGGCGCCGCCGGATGCGCCAGCGGCAGCCAGGCATGTAGCGGCACGATGCCGGCTTTCGACCCGGCGCCGATCAGCGCCAGGATCAAAACGAAGGCGCCGATGGTCGCGGATGGATGGGCGGCGCGCATCGCGTCGAAACTGTAAAGTCCGCCGGGCCCGGCGAGGAGGCCGAAGCCAAGCAGCAATGCGAGCGTGCCGAAGCTCGCCATGATCAGATAGACGTAGCCGGCGTAGACATTCTCTGGAACGCGATGATGCGACATCACCAGCGCCCATGACGTCAGCGACATGAATTCCCAGCACAGCAAGAATGTGAACGCGTCGTCAGCCAGCACCACGAGCGTCATGCCGGCGAGAAACGCAGCGTAGAACGGCAGCACCCGCTGCGGCGCCGTCTCGTGCTCGCCGTAGCCGAGCGCGAACAGGCTTGCGCCGCAGGCGCCGAGATCAACCACGATCAGGAAAAAGGCCGACAGCGCGTCTAGGCGGAAATGGGAGCCGAGCCATGGCACGCCGAGCGGCAGCGTTGCGGTCAACTGCGGCTCGTCGCCGAGCAAATGCCCCGCCGCGGCGACAAGCGAAATCGCCGTCACGACCATGCACGCGCCATAGACGATGCGCGTCGCCGCGGCGAAACGGCAGAGTGCGACCGCGGCAACGGCGAGCGCCAGCAAAGCGGCCGCACAGGCGAGCGCGATCGTCAGTGTCACGGCGGTGCCCGTTTCAGCCGCACGCCGCGGCCACCAACGTGGCTTGGCGCATTGTCGGCGATCAGTTCAATGCCGAGCGCGTCGAGTGCCGCGACGAGCTTCATCAGCGAATCGACATTGCCGCGCACGACGCCTTCGCTCGCCTCCATGCGTTGGATTGTCGGCAGCGACAGTCCGGCCGTCTCGGCGAGCGCGCGCTGATCGATGCCGAGGATGGCGCGGGACGCCCGCAATTGACCAGCTGTGATCATGCAATTCAGAACTGATGTAATTTACATCAGTAATAAGGACTGGCACATGATTCTCGATAATACAACCATAACTTTCAGGTGAAAAATATCGATGGGATTATTTTGGGCTGCGGGCCCAAAGGCAACCTTCCGCCAATACGGCCGCGCTTGCCGGAGGGCGGCGGTGGACTAGTGTCGAGCGATAGAGAAAACGACCGCGCAAAAAGCGCGGCTGCCGGCGTTTCAGCGCTTACGCCGCAGCCGCACCACGACGTCGATGCGGGCGATTTCGTAGCCTTCGGGCGCCACCGGAGCCTTGCCGACCACCACGTCACTCGACGGGATATCCAGAAGATCGTTCTGGTCTTCGATGAAGAAGTGGTGGTGCTCGGAATTATTGGTGTCGAAATAGGCCTTCGAGCCGTCCACCGCGACCTGCCGCAGCAGGCCGACCTCGGTAAACTGATGCAGCGTATTGTAGACGGTGGCGAGCGACACCGGCACCTTGGCGCGGGTGGCTTCCTCGTAGAGCATTTCCGCCGTCACGTGACGGTCGCCCTTGCCGAACAAAATCCAGCCGAGCGCCATGCGTTGGCGCGTCGGCCGCAAGCCGACGTCGCGCAGCTTGGCCTTGACGTCGTGCCAGGGGCACCCTGTACGGTCGCCACGGACCGGATCAAGCTGCTGGTTCTCCGGCGCGGCAGGCTCGAAAGTAAATGAACTCGACTGTGACATAGCGGCATCCGGCGGCCGTCAGGCCGCAAAAATCGTTGCAAGTGAAATTACTATACCCCGCGCCCCGCGCCCGCTGCAACACCCTCGCCACTAAGCCGCGGAGCCGACTTGCCCACCGCACTGCATCATTGATGGGAGACGCGCTTTGCCGCATTGCCCCAATATGTTAGTGGTTAAAATGATCGGCCGGAAAGGGCGAAAGCTGGATTGAGCATGCAGGAACGCCGTACAAACTTCGATTACGAGGACCTGCTGGCCTGCGGGCGCGGCGAGCTGTTCGGCGAGGGCCCGCAACTGCCGTTGCCGCCGATGCTGATGTTCGACCGCATCTCCGAAATCGCGGAAGTGGGCGGCGAGTACGGCAAAGGCCTGGTGCGCGCGGTCCTCGAGCTTAAACCCGACCTCTGGTTCTTCCCCTGTCACTTCAAGGGCGATCCGGTCATGCCCGGCTGCCTCGGCCTCGATGCGCTATGGCAGTTGCTCGGCTTCTTCCTCGGCTGGCTCGGCTCGCCGGGCAAGGGCCGCGCGCTCGGCATGGGCGAAATCAAGTTCTCGGGGCAGGTGCTCCCGACGATGAAGAACATCGTCTACGGCATCGACATCAAGCGCGTCATGCGCTCGAAGCTCGTTCTCGGCATTGCCGACGGCTGGCTCTCGGCGGACGGCTCAGTGATCTATCGTGCGCTCGACCTCAAGGTCGGCCTGTTCAACAACACAGCACCGCAGCCCAACGAAGCCTGATACATCGGCGCGCGGCGGGCTGGGGCGGACGAGGCAAACATGAAACGCGTGGTCGTCACCGGGATGGGCATCGTCTCGTCCATCGGCAACAACACGCAGGAAGTGCTGGCTTCGCTGCGCGAGGCGAAATCGGGCATCGTCCGCGCCGACAAATATGCCGAGCTCGGTTTTCGCTGCCAGGTGCATGGCGCGCCGACGCTCGATCCGAGCGAGGCTGTCGACCGCCGCGCCATGCGGTTTCTCGGCGGTGGCGCGGCATGGAATCACGTCGCCATGGAGCAGGCGATCCGCGACGCCGGCCTCGACGAAAGCGAGGTGTCGAACGAGCGCACCGGCATCATCATGGGTTCGGGCGGTCCCTCGACACGAACCATTGTCGAGAGCGCCGACATCACTCGCAGCAAGGGCCCCAAGCGCGTCGGTCCGTTCGCGGTGCCGAAGGCCATGTCGTCGACCGCTTCGGCGACGCTGGCGACCTGGTTCAAGATCAAGGGCGTCAACTATTCGATTTCGTCGGCCTGCGCGACCTCCAACCATTGCATCGGCAACGCCTACGAAACCATCCAAGTCGGCAAGCAGGACATGATTTTCGCCGGCGGCTGCGAGGAGCTGGATTGGACGCTGTCGGTGCTGTTCGACGCCATGGGCGCGATGTCATCGAGTTTCAATCAGACGCCCGATAAGGCTTCGCGCGCCTATGACGCCGACCGCGACGGCTTCGTCATCGCCGGCGGCGCCGGCGTGCTGGTGCTGGAAGAGCTCGATCACGCCAAGGCGCGCGGCGCCAAGATTTATACCGAGGTTGCCGGCTATGGCGCGACGTCCGACGGCGCCGACATGGTGGCGCCCTCGGGCGAAGGTGCGATGCGCTGCATGAAGATGGCGCTGGCAACCGTGGCGCCCCCGGTCGATTACATCAATCCGCATGCTACCTCAACGCCGATCGGGGATCTCAAGGAAATCGAGGCGATCCGCGAGGTTTTCGGCGCCAAATGTCCGCCGATCTCGGCGACCAAATCGCTGACCGGTCATTCGCTCGGGGCCGCCGGCGCGCAAGAGGCGATCTACTCGATGCTGATGATGAATTCGAGCTTCATCTGCGAGAGCGCCAATATTGAGAAACTCGATCCGGCTTTTGCCGACATGCCGATCGTGCGCGAGCGCCGGGACAACGTCACACTCGGCTGCGTGCTGTCGAATTCTTTCGGCTTTGGCGGCACCAATGCCTCCGTCGTATTCAAGCATCCGGATGCCTGACCCATGGCAGGATTGATGCACGGCAAGCGCGGCCTGATCATGGGGGTCGCCAACGATCACTCGATTGCCTGGGGCATTGCGCGCACCCTTGCGGCGCACGACGCCAAGCTTGCCTTTACGTACCAAGGCGACGCGCTCAGCAAGCGCGTTAAGCCGCTGGCGGCCTCCGTCGGGGCCGATCTGGTGCTGCCATGCGACGTTGAGGACATCGCCTCGCTCGATGCGGTGTTCGCCGAGCTCGGCCGCGTTTGGGGCACGATCGACTTCATGGTCCACGCCATCGCCTTTTCCGACAAGGCGCAGCTGACCGGCCGCTATGCCGACACCACGCGCGAGAATTTCGTGCGCACCATGCTGATCTCGTGCTTTTCCTTCACGGAAGCCGCCAAGCGGGCCGCAGCGCTGATGTCGAACGGCGGCGCTATGCTGACGCTCACCTATAACGGCGGCCTGCGCACCATGCCGAACTACAACGTCATGGGCGTCGCCAAGGCGGCGCTTGAAGCTTCGGTGCGCTATCTCGCCGTCGATTTTGGCACTAGCCGGATTCGCGTCAACGCCATCTCATCCGGCCCGATCCGCACGCTGGCCGGCGCCGGCATCGGCGACGCGCGAGCCATGTTCGCGTTCCAGCAGCGGCATTCGCCGCTGCATCGCGGCGTGACTCTCGACGAGCTCGGCGGCGCGGGGCTTTATCTGCTTTCGGATCTGTCGACCGGCGTCACCGGCGAAATCCATTTCGTCGATTCCGGCTACAACATCATCGCCATGCCGCACCCCGACGCGCTGCGCGCGGATAACAAGGCGGCGGCGGACGATGCGGCGACGTGACCGCTACAATTTCTCCAGATGCGGCATGACCTCGTCGCGGAACAGTTCCAGCGACCGCATCGCGTCCTTGAACGACATCGCGCCGAGGAAAAGATAGGTCAGGAGATAATTGATGCCGAGCTCCTTGACCTGCTTTTCGATCTCCGCGCGCACGGTTTGGGGTGAGCCGGCAATCGCCGTCCCGTCGGCGAGACAGGCCTCGAAATTGGCACCGCGCTCGACGTTCAAACGGCTCGTCAATCCGGTCTGGCCGTGTTTAGCGCGCAGCCAGTTGATGTGCTCAAGGTGCCGGTCCATCGCGGGCTTGCCGAAGCGGTGCGCTTCGGCGTCTGTGTCGGCGACAAAAATATGCCGTTGCACGCCGATCGCCGCGCCGCCGGGAAATTCCGCTTTGGGCTGCGCCGGCGCGCCGCGCTTGGCCAGCGCTTTCTTGTAGGCGGCGATATTGGCATTGGCGAGCGCCATGGGACCGAGCGTCACATAATGCAGGCCCTGTTCACCGCCCCAGATCGAGCCGATTTCGTTCGATGAGGCATACCAGAACGGCGGGTACGGCTGCTGCAGCGGGTGCAGCGCGATCGGCACGTTCTCGTAGACATAGTGCTCCCCCTTGTAGGTGAGCGACTCGGTTTTCAGGCCGGCGCTGACGCAGTCAAACGCATCGAAGAAAATCTCGCGCGACTGGTCATGCTCGACCTTGTGATATTTCAATTCGTAGGGCGACACGCCGCGTCCGACGCCGACATCGAGCCGGCCATGGCTCAGATGATCGAGCATGCAGATTTCCTCGACCAGCCGCAGCGGCGAATAGAGCGGCAGGAGATAGACCAACGGCCCGAGCCGCATGCGCTTGGTGGTGCGCGCCAGCGCGCCGAGATAGACGCCCGGCACTGGCACCAAATTGAGCGGCGTCGCGTGATGCTCGGCGATCTGCAGGCAATAGATGCCGGCTTGGTCGGCCGCTTCGGCATATTGCAGCCGTTCGTCCAACAGCTGCGCCATCGGCCGGTCGCCGAATTCGACGTGATCGAAAAGTCCGATTTTCATGTTGCCTCGTCTTCAACTGGTTTTTGGCAAGCCCACTTCGCGGCCCATGCCGGCGCAATCCGCATCGGTCTTCAGCCCCGCGGCGTGGATGCCGTGGATTGCCAATTCCTCGTCGCGGTCTTCGGTATCACCGGTCACACCGACGGCGCCGATGACCTCGCCGTTATTGTCGCGGATCAGCATGCCGCCGCCCTCGGGAAAAATCTGCTCGCCGCTCGACGCGATCAGATAGCGCATGAAGATCGGCTTCTCCTGCGCGCGCTCACGCACCAGTTTCGAGCTGCGGCCAAGCGACAAGGCCGCATAGGCTTTGCCGTAGGCCATTTCGAAACGGATCATCGAGGAGCCGTCTTCCTTCTTGAACGCCTTCACTTTGCAACCCGGCTCGGCCACGATGACGCTCAACGGCCGGCAATTGAGCGCGGCGCCGCGTTCGATCACGGCATCGATGATGCGCTCGGCCTGTGCCAGCGAAATAGTCGTCACTCCGCCCTCCCCCGTTTTTCGATTGCGCTTCTTCTGCCATCTTCCTCGCTTCGCGACCACCCGCATCGCTGCATGGTGGGCCTCTTGCTTCGGGCGGCGGAGCGCGCCACATGTGGCCGCGATGCCGGGTCCCCCTCCCATAGCCGTCGAACGCCTCGTCAAAATCTACAAGACCATCCCAGCGGTCGACGGCATTTCCTTCACGCTTGCACCGGGCTCCATTACGGGGCTGCTCGGCGGCAACGGCGCCGGCAAAACCACGACCATCGCCACCATTATGGGGCTGACGTCGCCGACGTCGGGGCGCGTCACGGTGCTCGGCGCGGAAATGCCGAGGCAGCGCTATCGCGTCCTGCACCGCATGAATTTCGAAAGCCCTTATGTCGAAGTCCCGATGCGGCTGACGGTGCGGCAAAACCTGACCGTGTTCGGCATGCTTTACGGCGTAGAGGGTCTGCGCGAGCGCATCGCCGAACTGGCGCGCCAGCTCGATCTCACCGATCTGCTCGACCGGCCCACGGGACGCCTTTCGGCCGGACAGAAGACACGCGTCTCGCTGGCCAAGGCGCTGATCAACAACCCGGATATACTGTTACTCGACGAGCCGACCGCTTCGCTCGATCCCGATACCGCCGATTGGGTTCGCGCGCATCTCGAGGGTTATTGCCGCGAGCGGCAAGCTACGGTGCTGCTCGCCTCGCACAATATGGCCGAGGTCGAACGGCTGTGCGAGCGGGTCATCATCATGAAGCGCGGCCATATCGAGGATGACGACACCCCAGCAAGGTTATTGGCGCGCTACGGACGGCGGACCCTGGAGGAGGTTTTCCTCGATGTGGCGCGCGGCGTGACGAGCGAGGCCGCGCAATGACGGGTCGCGTCGAGAGCGTCTACGCCATCTCGCCGCGACGGATCGGCGCGATGATGCTGCGCTATTGGTATCTGCTGCGTTCGTCGTGGCCGCGGCTGCTCGACCTGGTCTATTGGCCGACGGTGCAAATGGTCACCTGGGGCTTCCTGCAATATTACATCACAAGCAATGCGGGCTTCTTCGCCCGCGCTGGGGGCACCTTCATCGGCGCGGTGCTGTTGTGGGACATCCTGTTTCGCGGTCAGCTCGGCTTCTCGATTTCGTTTCTTGAGGAGATGTGGTCGCGCAACATCGGCAACCTGATGATGAGCCCGTTACGGCCGATCGAGTTCATCGTCGCGTTGATGGTCATGAGCGTGGTGCGGCTGTCGATCGGCGCCGTCCCGGTGACGTTTCTCGCCATCGCCTTCTTCGGCTTCAACCTTTACGGGCTTGGGTTCGCGTTGGTGGCGTTCTTTTTCAACCTGATGCTGACCAGTTGGGCGATTGGAATTTTCGTGTCCGGGCTGATCCTGCGCAACGGCATGGGCGCGGAGAATCTCGCCTGGTCGATCATGTTTCTGTTCATGCCGCTGACTTGCGTTTACTACCCGGTCACCACGCTTCCGGTCTGGCTGCAACCTGTCGCATGGGTATTGCCCCCTACTTACGTGTTCGAGGGTATGCGCGCACTTCTGATCCAGAAGGTGTTTCGCGGCGACCTGATGCTCGACGCGCTGGCCCTCAATATTGTGTTATTCGCCGCCGGCGTATTCGGCTTCCTCAAATTGTTGCAAAGCGCGCGCCGCCACGGCTCGCTCATGCAGACCGGCGAATAGGTTCCGGCTACCCGGACGAATGGACGCTATGGGCGCTGCGAATAGATGCAAAACGTTGACCTTCGTCACAGAAGTGAGAGTGACGCGTCCGATTGCAGGGAAAACGAAACAAATTGCATATATGTTGGTAGTATGACATATCCCAAAGCCCATGCTGCACTGCAGCAAGAAGCCGGGCAAGGTTCATCCATGGCCATCGGAGAGTTCGGCGGCGCGGCTGCGGTGCCACTCGACAACGGTATTCTGCTGGCGACGCCGCTATACTGGTTCTACGAAATGAGCCATGCGGCGCTCAATCCGTCGCGCGCATGGGCCGACGCCACGAAGTTGTTTTTCAAAAATCCGGTCAATCCGCTGTCCTCCACCACCTTCGGCAAGTCTGTCGCCGCGGCATGCGAATTGTTCGAGCGCGCGACGCGCCGTTACGGCCGCCCGGAATGGCGCATCGATTCGACGCTGGTCGGCGGCGAGCGGGTGCCGATCCACGTTTCCACAGTCTGGGAACGGCCGTTCTGCAAGCTCATCCATTTCGAGCGTGTCTTCGAACGCCAGCCGAAGCGGCCGCAGCCGCGGCTTCTGATCGTGGCGCCAATGTCGGGGCACTATGCATCGCTGCTGCGCGGCACCGTCGAGGCGTTTCTGCCCAACCACGACGTTTACGTCACCGACTGGGTCGATGCGCGCATGGTGCCGCTGTCGGAGGGACGCTTCGATCTCGATGACTACATCGATTACTTGATTTCGATCCTGCATGCGCTTAGCGGCGACATCAGCATCGTCGCGGTGTGTCAGCCGTCGGTGCCGGTCATGGCCGCGGTCGCGGTTATGGAGGCCGACGACGATCCCTACGTTCCGAATTCGATGGTGCTGATGGGCGGACCGATCGACACGCGGGTCAACCCAACCGCCGTGAACAATCTCGCCGCGAAACGCGGCATCGATTGGTTCCGCAACCACGTCATCACCAAGGTGCCGTTTCCGAATCCCGGCTTCATGCGCGACGTCTATCCCGGTTTTCTCCAGCTCAACGGCTTCATGAGCATGAACATCGACCGTCACATCGAGGCGCACAAGCAATTGTTCATGCATCTGGTGCGCGGCGACGGCGATTCGGCGCAGAAGCACAGAGAGTTCTACGACGAATATCTCGCGGTGATGGATCTCTCGGCCGAGTTCTATTTGCAAACCGTCGACACCGTTTTCGTGCGTCATGACTTGCCAAAGGGACAGATGACCCATCGCGGCCGACCGGTCGATCCCGGCTGCATCAAGCGTGTCGCGCTGCTGACCGTGGAAGGCGAACACGACGATATTTCCGGTGTCGGCCAGACCGAGGCGGCGCATCGCCTGTGCACCAACATCCCGCCGGACCGGCAAGCGCATTGGCTGCAGCCAGGCGTCGGACACTACGGCGTGTTCAACGGCTCGCGCTTCCGCTCGGAGATCGCGCCGCGCATTTCCGACTTCGTGCTGTCGATGGGCCAAGCGACCGGCGCCGTACGCGCCCACGTGCGTTCCGGCAACGGCGCCACATTGCACACCGCCTAATCGATCGAATCGTCGCACCGAGTAAACGCGCCACGTAAATCTCGCCACCGGTAGTGGCGATGTGGCATTATCCCGCCTGCGATTGGATTCGGGGTGTTCGCCATGCCGTTGCATGCGCTGCTCTATCGTCGCACCAGCGAGCCGCAGACGATCGAAGTCGTTTTCGATGAGATGGTCTATCCGGTGCGGCTGCGGCGGCACCGACAGGCCCGGCGTTATACGCTGCGCATCCAGGCGGCGACCCGCGAAGTCATATTGACGATGCCGCCGCGGGGCACGCTGCGGGAAGCCCGCGCCTTCGCGCAGAAGCATGGCGGCTGGATCGCGGCGCGGCTTGGCCGGCTGCCGCAGCCGGTGCCGTTTGCGCATGACGTCGTGGTGCCGGTGCGCGGCATGCCACACCGGATCGCGCACCGCCGGGGCGCGCGCGGCACGGTATGGACCGAGATCGATGGCAATGGCGAGCGGCTGTTGTGCGTTGCCGGCCACGCGCCGCACATTGATCGCCGCGTTGGGGATTTCCTGCGCCGCGAAGCCAAGCGCGACCTGGAAGCCGCCAGCCTGCGCTATGCCCATGCTCTCGGTCTCGCGATCCGGCGTGTCACCGTCCGCGATCAATCGAGCCGCTGGGGCTCGTGCTCGACCACCGGAATGCTGTCGTTTTCCTGGCGGCTGATTTTGGCGCCGAGCCAGGTGCTCGATTATCTTGCCGCCCACGAAGTGGCGCATCTCGTTGAAATGAATCACTCGGCAAAATTCTGGCGCGTGGTGCAGCGCATCTTTCCGGATCATCAAAGCGCCAAGGCTTGGCTCGATGCCTATGGCGCCGACTTGCATCGCTATGGGCTGCTTGATGCAGGCGGCGACGCCCCGCGACGGGGTTCCTCCATGCACAAATCAATGAGCTGATCTGTTCCGTCGCATGCCTTAACGACTGCGTGGATTGCCACATCGAATCACACTAATCCGTGATCTGCATTGCATCTGGGGATCGCGCCCCTATTTGCTCGCTTATGAAGGCCGGCCGAGCGGTTCCCCATCCCCCGACACCCCACCGCTCGGTCAGATAAGCCTGAGTTGAGGCAACAACTTAAGAACCCCAAGCGGCGTATCTGCTTGGGGTTCTTTTTTTGCGCTGGATCCGCGCGGCGCTTTTGCCGGCTCAGTTTTTTACCAGATCGCCAAGCAGGCTTGCGGCGACAGAAAGCTTTGACAGCGTCAAACCGGAACCGGCGATCTCCTGGATCGCACCGCGGATACGCTCCACTTCGTTCTTGCGCGGCGTCACCCAAGCTTCAACGGCGGCGGTGCCGGCGGCGCCCTTACCGACCATGGCGGCGGTAAGCCGGCGTTCGGCATCGCCGATCGTATCCCGCGCGCGATCGAGTGCCAGCCGGTCGAAATAATCGGTGATTGGGATGGTGCCGGCGGCGCTGGCGATGCGGTCGAGGCGGAAGAACGTACCGGCGGCAAAATACGTTGCCGCAACCTCGGCAATCGGGCTGCCGGTGCGATCGGCGACCAAAACGATATCGGGCGCCGTGGTCAGGACGCGAAGATTGGCGATGCTGCCTGCAAGGTCGTCGGGCACGCCGGCCGCGGCGAGTTCCCGATGCCGTGCCGAGCGCGCCTCGCGGAGGTCCGGTGACAGCGCATCGTCGAGGGCGGCACCGACCGCGGCAATGCCGTCGCGGTAATGCGTAACCAGGTCGGCGAGGCCCTTTGAAAGATCGACATTGCGCAAAAACCAGACGATGCGATCGAGCAGCAGGTTCTGCACTGCCGCGTAGAGATCGAGTTGCAGCTTGCCGGGAACCTTATTGTCGAGACCATCGATCGCGCCGTTCAAGCCGGTCATGCCGTAACTATCGCGCACCGTAGCGAAGGCCGAAGCGATCGACGACGGCGCGGCCCCGGTCTGATCGGCGATGCGCACGATCAAGGACGGACCGCCGCGGTTGATCATCGAGTTGGCGAGATGGGTGGCGATGATTTCGCGGCGCAGCCGGTGATGTTCGAGCGCATCGGGGAACCGCACGTCGATTGCCTTGGGAAAATAGCGGCCGAGTTCGCGCGCGAGGTACGGATCGTCCGGAACCGCGGATTCAAGCAAGTCCTCGTAAAGCGTCAGCTTGGCGTAGGCGAGCAGCACCGAAAGCTCCGGCCGTGTGAACGGCTCCGACCGGCGCCGCCGTTCGACGAGCTGCATATCGTCGGGTAGAAATTCCACGGCACGGTCGAGCAGGCCGCGCGCCTCGAGCGTTTGGATCAGTCGCTGCAGGAAGCCGAAATCCTCCAGGCCACGGCGCTGCGCGAGCGAGAGCGCCAACGTCTGCAGATAATTATTGCGCAGCACCAGATGGGCGACCTCGTCGGTCATCTCGGCCAGGAGCGCGTTACGCGCGTCTATCGTCAGGCGACCGTCACGCAACGGAATGCTCAGCGCGATCTTGATATTAACCTCCATGTCGGAGGTGTTCACGCCGGCGGAATTGTCGATGGCGTCGGTATTGAGCCGCACGCCACGGAACGCCGCCTCGATGCGGCCGCGCTGGGTCATGCCGAGATTGGCGCCCTCGCCGATCACTTTGCAGCGCAAATCGTTGCCGGCGATCCGAACGGTGTCATTGGCGCGATCGCCGGCCGCCTCGTCGCTCTCGTCCGAGGCGCGCACGTAGGTGCCGATGCCGCCAAAGAAAATCAGATCAACCGGGGCTTTGAGCACAGCGCGGATCAACTTCGCGGGCGTAAGGCGCTCGCTGACGCCGAACAGCTTCTGCACTTCCGGCGATAGCCTGATTTCCTTTGCTGAGCGCGGATAAACGCCGCCGCCCTTGGAGATCAGCGTCTTATCGTAATCCTGCCAGCTCGAGCGCGGCAGATCGAATAGGCGCCGGCGTTCAGCAAAGCTGCGTTCCGGATCGGGATAGGGATCGACGAAAATGTCGCGGTGGTCGAACGCGGCAAGAAGCCTGGCCGTCTTCTCGCGCAAGAGCCCGTTGCCGAACACGTCGCCCGACATATCGCCGATACCGACCACAGTGAACGGCGCGATCGCGAGATCGATGTCCATTTCCTGAAAATGGCGCTTGACCGATTCCCAGGCGCCGCGGGCGGTGATGCCCATTTTCTTGTGGTCGTAGCCCGCCGAGCCGCCGGAGGCGAAAGCGTCGCCGAGCCAAAAATCGTGAGCGATCGCCAGCTCGTTGGCGATATCGGAGAATGTCGCCGTGCCCTTGTCGGCGGCCACCACGAGATAGGGATCGTCGCCGTCATGGCGCACCAAGTCGGACGGCGGGATCACGCCGGTCGTTCCGGCTCCGATATTGTCGGTGATATCGAGCAGCGTGGAGATGAACATTTTGTAGGTGGCGATGCCTTCCGCCTGGATGGCCTCGCGCGATCCACCCGCCGGCAGAAATTTCGGCACGAAGCCGCCCTTGGCTCCAACCGGCACGATCACCGCATTCTTGACGTTCTGCGCCTTGACCAGACCGAGGACCTCGGTGCGGAAATCCTGTGGCCGGTCCGACCAGCGAATGCCGCCGCGCGCCACCTTGCCGAAGCGCAGGTGCACCGCCTCCGCCCGCGGCGAATAGAGAAAGATTTCGTAGAGCGGCCGCGGTAGCGGCATGGCGTCGACTTTGCGGCTGGCAAACTTGACCGCAATAAGCTCCTTGGCGAAGCCGTCGCGGTCGAGCTGATAAAAATTGGTACGGATGGCGGCGGTGACCACGTTGACGAAACGACGCAGGATGCGGTCTTCGTCGAGGCCCTCGACGACCTGCAGCGCCGCTTCTATTTCCGCGGCTATCGCAGCCTCCCGCGCCGTGCGTTCAAGCGGCGCTACGGGCAAATGCGGATCGAAGCGCGTTTGGAACAGGCTCACGATCTGCGCGGCAATGCCGGGATATTTGCGCAGCGTCTCCCACATATAATCTTGCGAATAGGGCACGCGGATCTGGCGCAGGAACCGCGAAATGGTCCGGATCAATGCGACGTCACGCCAGCCCAATCCGGCCGCCAGCACCAGCGCATTGTAGCCGTCGCTCTCCGCCTTCTTTCCCATTACGACGAGGAAGCAAGCCTCCAGCCGCGCTTCGAGCGCGGCGAGATCGATCGGCTGACCGGATGCGCTCTCGATCTCCATGTCGTGAAACCAGACCTCGGCCGCGCTGGCCGGCCGAATGTGGTAAGTGCGTTCGTCGAGAACGCGGAAGCCCATGTTTTCCAGCACCGGCACACGCTCCGAGAGCGAAATCGCCCGGCTATGGCTGAACACTTTGAGGCCCGCGCGAGACGGCGCCGCGCCGCCTTGGCGGTAGAAATCGACGCCGAGCGGATGCTCCGGCGTGAGCCCCTCGATGATGCGAATATCGCCGACCGCAACTGGCGCGGGATAAACCTCGCGGTAGTCGATCGGGAACGCGTCGCGATAGCGCACAAACAACGCGCGCCTAACAGCCGGGTCGGGACCGGCCGAGAGCGCCTCGCGGAGCTCATCGGTCCAGCTGCGCACAATAGCTTCGACCCCACGATCGAGCGTATTGCGGTCCGGATTTGGCGTCGCGCCACCGGAACGCACGATGATGTAGAGCACGCGCACCAGCGGCCCTTCGGGGAAGAACGGGTAATAGGCGCTCAACTGGCCGTTAAACGCCGCGGCCAGGTAATTGCCGATCGCCGCCCTGATCTGGCCGCCATAGCGGTCGCGCGGAATGTAGACCAGTACGGACACGAAGCGGTCGAAGCGATCGTAGCGCGGCAGCACGCGCACGCGCGGCCGTTCGTCGAGCTGCAGCACGTCCAGAGCAAACCGATAGAGCGGCTCTTCGTCGATCTGGAACAACTCGTCGCGCGGATAGGTTTCCAGCACGTTGACCAGCGCCTTGCCGGAATGGCTCGACGGATCGAAGCCGGCGCGCCGGATGACGCTGTCGGTCTTGCGGCGGAGATAAGGAATGGTGCGCGCCGATTGCGTATAGGCGGTTGAGGTAAAAAGGCCGCAGAAGCGATGTTCGCCGACGAGCTTGCCGGAGCGATCGAAACGCTTGATGCCGATGTAATCGAGCGGAACGCGACGGTGCACGGGAGAGCGCACCGTCGACTTGGTGACGATGAGCAGCTTCGGCTCCTCCAGGAACGCGCGGATCTCCGGAGTCATGGCGAGCGGTTCGTTCCAGCGCTGCAATGCGCCCACATCGCGCGACCGCAGCAGACCGAGGCCGGTCGCGAAATCCGGTTCGAGCACGTCGCCGGTAGCGGTAAAGGCGAAATCCCGAGCGCCAAGGAACGTGAAGTTGTCCTCGGCGATCCATTCCAAGAAATGGATGGCCTCGGCGATTTCGTCGACCGGAAGGGGCGGCGGACTTTCTCTCAGCTCGGCGATGACAGCGCGAATCCGCGCCAGCATCGGTTGCCAGTCCTGCACGCAGACGCGCACCTCGGCGAGGACGCCCTCTAGCGCCCGGACGATTTCAAGGCGCTGCGCCGCATCGTCCGCGCCTTCGATATGCAGATGGATGAAGCTCTCGCGCGAACCCCCGGCGGGGCGCGCCGGCATAAATTTGGTCAGCCGGCCCGCGGAATCGCGCTCGACCGCGAACACCGGATGGACCAATAAGCGGATATCGAGGCCGCGCCGGTTGAGCTCGCCGACGACGGAATCGACCAGAAACGGCATATCGTCGTTGATGATCTCAAGCACGGCAATGCTTGGCGGCGTAACGGCCGGTTCGAAGCGGATTTTGGGGACGCCGGCTGTGCGTTCGGCGAGGAACGCCCACGACCGCTCGGCGATGCCGGCAAGCGCCTCCGCGCTGTAGCGATCGAGATCGTCCGGCACGGCGAGGCCGAACAGCCTGACGACAAAGTCGGCGGGAATGCCGGACTTCCGCTTGGCCAGCAAAGCCGCGGCCGCGGCGAGCAGCGCCGCGCCGGCATGGCTATCGTCGCTGCGGGGAATATCCTGGGCGTTCATGGTTCCCCTATCTCGCTCAAATCTGTGGGATATTACTCGCCAGCCGGACGTGCCGGCTACCGCTCAGCGGTGCCATTTCGTACCTGATATAATTACGATTGCCGCGGCGGGAGCGGCACTACGGAAACATCCTCATGGCCAAGCGCAGCAGCAAGACGGCGAATTCCTCGACCAAAGCGCAACCCAGCGCGGCGGCAAGCGATGACACGGCGATTACCGCGCTAAAGCTTTCGCCGGCACCGCTTTCCCCCGAAATGGCGGCCTATTTCGCCAAATGCGAGGAAAAGCTCGGCTTCGTGCCGAACGTGCTCAAGGCCTACGCCTTCGATATGGCGAAGCTTTCCGCCTTTGTCGCCATGTACAACGATTTGATGCTGGCGCCGTCCGGCTTGAGTAAGCTCGAACGCGAGATGATCGCGGTCGCGGTGTCGGCGCATAATCGTTGTTATTATTGTCTGGTCGCGCATGGTGCCGCCGTTCGCCAGTTGTCCGGCGACCCGCCGCTCGGCGAATTGATGGCGATGAATTATCGCGCGGCGCGGCTGTCGAAGCGGCATCGCGCGATGCTCGATTTTGCCGTCAAGCTGACCGCCGAGCCCTGGCTGGTCGAGGAGGACGACCGTGAGCGCGTGCGCCGTGCCGGCTTTTCCGACCGTGACATTTGGGATATCGCCGCGGTCGCCGGCTTCTTCAACATGACCAATCGCGTCGCTTCCGCCACCGACATGAGGCCGAACAGCGTCTATCACAAGCAGAGCCGGTAGCAGGAAACTAGGCGTGCACTGAAAGATCCCGGATCGTCGGCTGTTCGCCCGACAATGGGTTTTCCGGATCCCAGCCATAGCGCAAGGTCTCGAAGCGCATGGCGCGTGCATCGAGCATGACGAGGCGGCCGACCAGATTTTCGCCGAAGCCGACAATCTCGCGGATCACTTCGAGCGCCATCATCGAGCCGATCACGCCGGCCAGCGCACCGAGAACGCCGGCTTCGGCGCAAGCGGGCACGGTGCCGGGCGGCGGCGGCTCGGGAAACAGACAACGATAGGTCGGGTTCGGCTTGCCGTCGGCGCCGCGCTCATAGGCGCGGATCGTGGTGAGCGTGCCGTCGAAAGTGCCGAGGGCCGCCGTGACCAGAGGCTTCTTGGCGAAATAGCAGGCGTCCGACACTAGATAGCGCGTGGCAAAATTGTCGGAGCCGTCGGCGACGATGTCGAAGCCGCCGATCAATTCGAGCGCGTTCTTCGCGGTCAGCCGCGTATTGTACTGCTTCACCGCGACATGCGGGTTGAGGCGCTGAATCATCGCCGCAGCGCTGTCGACTTTGGGCGCGCCGATATCCGGCGTCATGTGAATGACCTGCCGCTGCAAATTCGAGAGCGCCACCACGTCATCGTCAACCACGCCAAGCGTGCCGACCCCGGCGGCTGCGAGATAAAGCAGCACCGGCGCCCCGAGGCCGCCAGCGCCAATGACCAGCACGCGCGCGCGGCCGAGCGCGGCCTGCCCCGGCCCGCCCACCTCGCGCAGCACGATGTGACGCGCGTATCGCTCAAGCTCGTCGTCGGTCAACATGTCGGCAATATAGGAGGTCCGGGGGGCGCGCGCCGGGGCTATCTATGCTCAAACTTCGGCGGACGTTTCTCGACGAAGGCCGCCATGCCCTCCTTCTGGTCATGCGTCGCGAAGAGCGAGTGAAAGACGCGGCGCTCGAAACGCACGCCCTCGGCGAGTGAGGTCTCGAAGGCGCGGTTGACCGCCTCTTTCGCCGCCAGCACCGACGGCAGCGACATCGAGGCGATCGTGTCGGCAACCTTGAGCGCCTCCTCGAGCAGGCTTTGCAGCGGCACGATGCGCGCGGCCAGGCCCGCACGTTCGGCCTCCTGCGCATCCATCATGCGCCCGGTAAGGATCAGGTCCATCGCCTTGGCCTTGCCGACCGCATGCGTCAGCCGCTGCGTGCCGCCGATGCCCGGAATGATGCCAAGCTTGATTTCCGGTTGCCCGAATTTAGCATTGTCGGCAGCGATGATGAGATCGCATTGCAATGCAAGCTCGCAACCGCCCCCCAATGCAAAGCCGGCGACCGCGGCGATCACCGGCTTGCGCACTTCGGCGACGCGGTGCCAGTTGGCCGCGAAATCACCGAGGAAGACTTCGGTAAACATCTTGTTCGCCATTTCCTTGATGTCGGCACCGGCTGCGAAGGCCTTGTCCGAACCGGTAATGACGATGCAGCCGATGGCGCCGTCGGCGTCGAAGCCGGCCACGGCGTCGGCAAGCTCCCGGATCAGCGCGCTATTGAGCGCATTGAGCGCCTGCGGACGATTGAGCCGGACGAGACCGACCCGCCCGCGGGTCTCGACGATGATATTGTCGTAGCTCATGGACGATTTTCTCCCGGCTATTTCTGGCACATTGGACAGTAAAACGTCGAGCGGCCGTTCTGCACGATGCGTTTGACGGTGCCGCCGCAGCCGTGCGTTTGGCACCGTTCGCCCTCACGATCGTAGACGCGGAAATTGTGCTGGAACATGCCGAGATCGCCGTCGGTGCGCCGGTGGTCGCGCAGCGACGAGCCGCCGCTCTTGATCGCCTCGTTGAGCACCGCCTTGATGGCCTCGACCAACCGCTCGGCGCGCTCATTCGGTTCGCCTTTCCGGTCGGCGATTGTCGACGCCATTCGTTTGGGAGATAACCGCGCACGATAGAGCGCCTCGCAGACATAGATATTGCCGAGCCCGGCGACGATGCGCTGGTCCAGCAGCGCCGCTTTCAGACTGGTCTTCTTGCCGCGGCAGGCGCGCGCCAGCATCGCGGCATCGAATGCGTTGCCGAGCGGCTCGGGGCCGAGCCCCTTGAGAAGCGGCTCGTCATCGAGCTTAGCGCGCGGCACGAGTTTCATCGAGCCGAAACGGCGCGGATCGTTGAAGGTCACCGTCGCACCGGACGACATGTGAAAGACGACGTGGTCGTGGGCGACATGTTTTTCGCGCTGGTGGTGATAGCGGCCGAGCTGCCGGTCTTTTTCACGAAAAACATGAAAAGATCCGGACATGCCGAGATGCATCAAGAGCACGTCGCCCGAGGACAAATCCGCGAGCAGATATTTGGCGCGCCGGCCGATACCGGTGACGGTCTTGCCGTTGAGCCGCTGTGCAAAATCCTTCGGCAGCGGCCAGCGCAGATCGCCGCGGCGAACCTCGACCTTGGTAAAGCGTTGGCCTTCCATGGCCGGTTCGAGGCCGCGGCGCACGGTTTCGACTTCAGGCAATTCGGGCATTGCGTCTTCCAGTATTTAATGGGGGCATGATCCTTTGCGAAAACCGGTATCCACTTTTCGGGACCATGCCTCATCGCGGCAATGTGGTTAATTTCAAACACATAGCGTCACTGAGCGCGCCGCGCTATGCTTATGCGCTAAAGGATCAGCGATGACAGAAACCGCTCATTTCGGCGCCCGGGAGGTACCGATCGAGGACAAGCAGGGCCTTGTCGACGACGTTTTCCACAGCGTCGCGCGGCGCTACGACCTGATGAACGATCTGATGTCGCTCGGCCTGCATCGGGCCTGGAAGGATGCGCTGGTCACGGCTGTCGATCCGCCGAAAAATAGCCCCTTTGCGCTCCTCGACATTGCCGGCGGCACCGGTGACGTCGCCTTTCGCGTGGTCAAACGCGGCGGCCCGCAAACGCGGGCGACGGTCTGTGACATCAACGCCGCTATGCTTGAAATCGGCCGCGAGCGCGCCGCCGCGCGTTCGCTCGAAAATGCGATCACATTCGCCGAAGCCAATGCCGAGGCGCTGCCGTTCGCAGATAAGAGCTTCGACGCCGTGACCGTCGCTTTCGGCATCCGCAACGTGCCGCGCATCGAGCAGGCGCTGGCCGAAGCCTATCGCGTGCTCAGGATCGGCGGAAAATTCGCGTGCCTCGAATTTTCGGCCGTCGACGTGCCGGGCCTCGATCGGCTTTACGATTTCTACTCGTTCAACGTCATCCCGGCGCTCGGCCGTGCAGTGACGGGCGATGCCGAGTCCTATCGCTATCTGGTGGAATCGATCCGTCGCTTTCCGAGCCCGCAAGCTTTCGCCGCCATGATGCGGGCAGCCGGCTTTGCCCGTGTCGCGTTTCAATCTATGAGCGGCGGCATCGTGACACTGCATTCCGGTTGGCGTTTGTGATCTCCGGCTCCGTGCACCTCATTCGTCTGGGCCGCGCCGGCTTCGTATTCGCCCGCGAGGGCGTATTCGGAGCGATCGATCCGGCGATGGTGCCGGTGCCGGCACGACCATTGCTGCGCATGGCTCGGCTGTTCGAACGGCGCTCGACCGGCGCTGTTGCGACGCGCCTGTCAACCGCGCTCAGCCGGCTCGGTCCCAGCTATGTGAAGCTCGGCCAGTTCTTGGCGACACGGCCGGACGTTGTCGGCGCCGCCATGGCTCGCGATCTCGAACGCTTGCAGGATCGGATGCCGCCGTTCCCGCAGGACGAGGCCGAGGCAGCGGTTGCCGCGTCGTTCGGCCTGCCGATCGCTGCCGTATTCGCAGGCTTTGGGCCGGCGGTCGCCGCCGCCTCGATTGCCCAAGTGCACAAGGCAACGGTGACGACAGGCGGCGAGCCGCGCGCCGTCGCGGTTAAGCTCTTGCGGCCGGGCGTCGAACGGCGCTTTCACGCCGATCTCGCCGCCTTCGCCTTCGCGGCGCGACACGCCGAGAATCTCTCCGCCGAGGCGCGCCGACTGCGTCTCATCGAGGTGGTCGACACCTTGCGCCGCTCGGTCATGGTCGAAATGGATTTCCGCCTGGAAGCGGCCGCGCTTTCGGAAATGGCCGAAAACACCAAGGACGATCCGGATTTTCGCGTGCCGGCGGTCGACTGGGACCGCACCACCAAGGAAGTCCTGACACTGGAGTGGATCGACGCCACACCGCTGTCCGACCGTGCGCAACTGCTGGCCAAAGGCTTCGATCTGCGGCAGCTCGCCCGCGCTTTGATCCAGACCTTTCTCCGCCATGCGCTGCGCGACGGCTTTTTTCATGCCGACATGCATCCCGGCAATCTGTTTGTTGACGATGCCGGCCGGCTGATCGCCGTCGACTTCGGCATCATGGGCCGGCTTGGCGCCAAGGAGCGGCTGTTCCTTGCGGAAATCCTGCACGGCTTCATCACCCGCGATTATTACCGCACCGCCCAGGTTCATTTCGAGGCCGGCTACGTGCCACCAAGCCATTCGATCGAGGAATTTGCCCAAGCTATCCGCGCCATCGGCGAGCCGATTCATAACCGCGCCGCCGAAGATATTTCGATGGCGAAGCTGCTGACCCTGCTGTTCGAGGTAACCGGGCTGTTCGACATGCGCACCCGCCCGGAATTGCTGCTGCTGCAGAAAACCATGGTCGTGGTTGAAGGCGTGGCGCGCTCGATGGATCCCAAGCTTGATATGTGGAGCACCGCCGAACCGGTGGTGCGCGAATGGATGGAGCGCAATCTTGGCCCTGCCGGCAAGCTCGAAGGCGCCGCCCAGAGTATCGGCGAAATCGGACGCTTCCTCGGCAATGTACCCGAGTTGCTAACCCGGGGCGCCCGGGTGCTCGAGCGATTGGACGAGATCACCCGCGAAGGCCTCCTGATTCTGTCGCCACAAACCGTCGCCGAGATCAAAAGGGACGAAACGCGTCTGGCGCGGTGGACTGTCGGCGCGCTGTGGGTGATCGCCGCCGTCCTCTTGTGGCTCGCGTTTAAACATTGATTGCAGTGATTGCATTGCAATCATTATGGCGGTAATATCCTGATCTTGCGTTGGGAAATGCCAGTGGCCAGCCTCACCGTCCGCCAGCTCGACGACAAATTGAAGAAGCTCTTGCGGCTGCGCGCAGCGCGCCACGGCCGCTCGATGGAAGACGAGGTGCGGACCATTCTGCGGGCAGCCGCCGAGGACACCGGTCGCGACATCCTCGAGCGTTTCGAGCCTCGCGCGCAACCGGCGCGACAAAAGTCGCCGGCTGCCGAAGCCGGCAATAAGCGCATCTTGCTCATTATCGGTGGCGGCATTGCCGCCTATAAATCGCTCGATCTGATCCGCCGCCTGCAAGATCGCGGCGTGAGCGTGCGTTGCATCCTGACCCGGGCCGCACAGCATTTCGTCACGCCGCTCGCCGTCGGCGCACTTGCCGGCGAACGCGCCTATGCCGACCTGTTCGATCCGCAAAGCGAATTCGATGTCGGCCACATTCGCCTCGCCCGCGACGCCGACCTTATTGTCGTGGCGCCGGCAACGGCCGATCTGATCGCGAAAATGGCCGGCGGCCACGCCGACGATCTTGCCACCGCGGTGTTGCTGGCGACCGACAAGCCAATCCTCATCGCGCCGGCGATGAATCCGCAAATGTGGGCGGCCAAGGCAACAGAGCGCAATTTGGCGCAACTCGCGGCGGACAGCATTCACGTCGTCGGGCCGAATGCCGGCGCGATGGCCGAGCGCGGCGAAACAGGTTTGGGCCGCATGGCCGAGCCGCTGGAAATCGCCGCTGCTGCCGAAGCGCTCTTGCACGGTACCGGAGCCCTGTCCGGCCGGCGTGTCCTGGTCACCTCCGGGCCGACCAGCGAGCCGATCGATCCCGTTCGCTTCATCGCCAATCGTTCGTCGGGCAAGCAGGGCCATGCCATAGCCGCAGCCGCAGCCGCAGCCGGCGCTGACGTGGTGCTGGTGAGCGGCCCGGTCGCAGTGTCCGATCCGGCCGGCGTTGCCGTCGTCAAGGTCGAGACGGCGCGGCAAATGCTCGATGCCGTTGAAAAGGCACTCCCGGCCGACGTCGCGATATTCGCAGCCGCCGTCGCGGACTGGCGTGCCGCCGAGCCGAGCACGACCAAGATCAAGAAGCAGGAGGGTCGCATGCCGACGCTCAAGCTGATCGAGAATCCCGATATCCTGTCGACGATTGCGCATCGCAAGTCCGGCCGGCCGCGGCTCGTCATCGGCTTTGCCGCCGAAACCGATCACGTCATCGCCAATGCCAAGACCAAGCTTGCCAAGAAAGGCTGCGACTGGATCCTCGCCAACGATGTCTCGCCGGCTACCGGCATCATGGGCGGCGACAGCAATACCATCCACTTGATCACGCCGGCGGCTGTGGAATCCTGGCCGCCCCAATCCAAAGACGAAGTTGCCCGCATACTGATCGAACGGATCACAGCCGAGCTTGAAGGAGACAAACGGTGAGTGTGGAGTTGCGCATCATGCGTTTGCCGCACGGCGCCGACCTGCCGTTACCGGCCTACCAAAGCGAGCATGCCGCCGGGCTCGATCTCCTTGCCGCGGTGGCAACCGACGCGCCGGTCGAGATCGCTCCCGGCGGCCGGGCCATGATCCCGACCGGAATCGCCATCGCGTTGCCGCTCGGCACCGAAGGCCAGATACGGCCACGCTCCGGACTGGCCATCCGCCACGGCGTGACTGTGCTGAATGCTCCCGGAACCATCGACGCCGACTACCGCGGAGAATTACAGATCATTCTTGTTAATCACGGCGCGGAAGCCGTCGCAATTACGCGCGCAATGCGCATCGCGCAGCTAGTAGTCGCCCCTATACAACATGTAATTCTTGTTGAATGCACTGAATTAAGCGCTACTGGGCGTCAAGCTGGAGGATTTGGTTCAACTGGAATGGCGGCGAATACCGTGAGCAAGCATACCTAAACTGAACTTAAACTAGACCACACATAGGCGCGTAAGATATTAGCGGTGGAGGTGAACTAATCTCGACTCAAAGGCGTTTGTCCTCCCTCGATGCCTCTGTTGCCTCGTAAAGGAGTTCTTGCCGTCGCGGCGGTTATCGATGTCGCCATGCAAGAACATGGACAACCGATTTCCGCGAAAGTGCTAGCCGCGCGTCACGGATTGCCGCCACGGCATCTCGAACCCGTTCTCCAGGCGCTCGTGCGTTGCGGCATCTTGCGCGGCGTGCGCGGGCCGCGCGGCGGTTACGAGCTCGCCCGCGACCGCAGACGCGTTACGGCAAATGACATTCTGCGCGCCGCCCGAACCGTCGAAGACGGCGAACTGCCCGATGCCGGCTCCGATCTTTTGCTCAAGATCGTCCTGCCCGCCATGGCCAACGCCGAAACCGAATTCGGCGTCGCGCTCTCCCGCATCAATTTGGAGGACATGGCGCGTGATGCGCAGGCGCTGAGCAAGCCCGGCCGAGGCACCACGCGAGTCTGACAGGGACATCGTTCGACGTTCACGATCTGGACTCTTTCGGCGCGATTCCGCTTAAGAGTAAAGTCGTCCGATTCGCGGGCTCTCTCCCCCTCTTCTTCCTCCATTCTAAGCGGCGGAAAGGAGGGGGCTGGCGAGATGGCGGTAGCCAGTAGAGGCGAAGGGGCATGCCGGACATAACCCGGAAGAGCCGGAGCTATGGGCATCGGCGGCGCGCGCGAGGAATCGGCGGATTCCTGGCGGCGATCGGCGTGCTTGCGCCGTTTCCCGCCGCTGCAGCCGAACAGCCGGTGCTGTCGCTGCAAGAGCTTGTTCTGACCGCGCATCGCAGCATCGACCGGCACGAGATTGCATTTCTCGCGCTCGTCTCCGGCGTGATTTTATTTGCCGTCGTCACCGCGGTCATGCTGCTGCGCGCGCGCGCACGCGCAGCACGTTTGGAGACCTGGTCGCACGATGAATTCACACGACTTCGCGACGAGCTCGATCGCGCCAACGCGGTCATTCTTTCCGAACCGCAGATCGTCGTGGATTGGCCGGCGGGTGGCGACGAGCCCGCCATCGAAGGCGATCTATCGGCCTTGGGCGTATCCGCATCCCATCGCGTGCTGGCATTCGGCAGCTGGCTCGATGCCGGCAAAGCAAGCGCGATCGAACGCGCGGTGGACGCGTTACGGGCACGCGGCGAAGCGTTTTCGATGACGCTCACGACGCTGGCCGGTCACCCGATCGAGGCGCATGGCCGCGCCATCGGCGGCCGCGCCGTGCTGCGGCTGAAAGACGCCAGCGGCATCAAGCGCGAGCTTGTCGATCTGGTCGGCCGTTACGAACGGCAATCGACCGAGCTCGCGGCGCTGCGTGCACTTGCCGAAAAACTGCCGTCACCGGTATGGACGCGCGACGCGGCGGGGCATCTGACTTTCGTCAACGCCGCTTACACGCGCGCCGTCGAAGCCAAAAATGCCGCCGATGCCGCCGAACGATGCCTGGAATTGCTTGACAGCGCCGCTCGCGAAACCATCGCGCAGACCTGGGCAAGTAGCGGCGGCTCCTACTCCGGACGACTGCACGCCGTCGCCGCCGGCGCGCGGCGAACCTTCGATGTGCTCGATTTTCGCACCGAAACCGGTAGCGCCGGCATCGGCATGGATGTCACCGAAGTGGAATCGCTGCACGGCGCGCTCACCCGCCTTGCCGACGCGCATCGCCGCACGCTCGACCAGCTCTCGACCGGCGTCGCCATGTTCGGTGCCGATCACCGTTTGAGCTTCTACAATGACGCCTATCGCGCGCTGTGGGACCTCGACGCTGCCTTCCTCGATCAAGGCCCGACCGATTCGGCGGTGATCGAGACCTTGCGCGCGACGCGCAAACTGCCGGAGGAACAGGATTTCCGGCAATGGAAGGCGCAGTTGCACGAGGCCTATCGCGTCGTCGAAGCCAAAGAACATACCTGGCATTTACCTGGCGGACGGACCTTGCGCGTCGTCACCACGCCGAATCCGGATGGCGGCGTCACCTATCTGTTCCACGACGTCACCGAGCGGCTCGATCTCGAGCGGCGATTCGAGGAATTAATCCGCGTCCAGGGCGAGACGCTCGACAATCTCGCCGAAGGCGTTGCGGTGTTCGGCAGCGACGGCCGGCTGCGACTGCACAATGCCGCGTTTGCGCGGATGTGGCGGCTGTCGCCGCGCATGCTCGCCGACCGGCCGCACATCGAAAAGATCACGGCCTTATGTCAGCCGCTGCACGGCGATGCGCCGGCCTGGCAGGCGCTGCGCGACGTCATCACCGCGATCGACAGCCGTCAACCAATCCCCGCCCGTCTCGAACGCCGCGATGGCAGCGTGGTCGACTGCACAAGCGTGCCGCTGCCCGACGGCGCCACTCTGGTTACGTTCCACGACGTCACCGACTCGGTCAATGTCGAACGCGCACTGCGCGAACGCAACGAAGCGCTCGAAGACGCCGACAAGATCAAGATCGATTTCGTGCATCATGTGTCCTACGAGCTACGCTCGCCACTGACCAACATCATCGGCTTCGTCCACCTGCTCGGCGATCCGGCGACCGGGCCGCTGGCGGAAAAGCAGCGCGAATATCTCGATTACATCACGGTCTCGACGAATACATTGCTGGCGCTGATCAACAACATTCTCGACCTGGCGACCATCGATGCCGGCCGCATGCAGCTCAACCTTGGGCCGGTCGACATCCTCGAAACTGTGGCCGCGGCCGCCGAAGGCGTGCAAGACCGGCTCGTGAGCGCCGGTCTTGCATTGGACATCAGGGCGCCCACCGACATCGGCGGCTTTATCGCCGATAAGCTGCGCTTGCGGCAGATTCTCTTCAACCTCTTGGCCAATGCGGTGAGCTTTTCTCCCGGTGGCGCGACGGTAACTTTGTCGGCCGCACGCACCGCTGGCGCGGTGGTCTTTTCGGTGAACGACCAGGGGCCCGGCATTCCGCCGGATGTCCTGGATAAGGTATTCGATTGGTTCGAGACGCATGCGTTGGGATCGCAGCATCGTGGGCCGGGAATCGGGCTTTCCCTAGTCCGCTCCTTCGTGGAACTGCATGGCGGCACGGTGACGATCATTTCGGCGGTGGGACAAGGCACCACCGTGACCTGTACATTCCCGCTTACTGAAACCGCCACACTGACGGCCGCGGAGTAGCAATGCTTCTGACCACCCCCGGTGGCGCGAGCTTTACTGTGACATTGTCGAACGAGGAGGCGACGCGGCGATTTGCGATCGACATCGCGGCCGCGCTCGAGCCCGGCGACCTCGTGACGCTGTCAGGCGATCTCGGCGCCGGTAAAACGGCCTTCGCGCGCGCGCTGATCCGCCACCTCGCGGGCGACGATGCGGTTGAGGTGCCGAGTCCGACCTTCACTTTCCTGCAGACCTATGAGCTGCCGCGCCTGACCCTCGTTCATGCCGATCTTTACCGGGTTGCCGGAACGGCGGAGCTTGCCGAGCTCGGTTTCGATGATTTGTCCGACGGCGCCGTGGTGCTGATGGAATGGCCCGATCGCGCCGCGGGATTTCTGCCGCCCGACCGCCTCGACATCGCATTCACGCTCGCGCCTGCGGGCGGCCCCGACATGCGCAACGTTCGCTGCGTCGGCTACGGCAGCTTCGTATCGCGGGTGGAGCGCATTGCGCACATCCGCGCCTTCCTCGACGAATCCGGTTTCGGCGAAGCCGAGCGCGCACGGATGCAGGGCGACGCCTCGACGCGCATCTTCGAGCGGCTCACGTTAAACGGCCAGACCTTTGTCTTGATGAACGCACCGCGCCGGCCGGATGGGCCGCCGGTCCGCGACGGCAAGCCCTATAGCGCCATCGCGCATCTGGCCGAGGACATCGTGCCTTACGTCGCCATGGCGGCCGGCTTACGCGACCTCGGCCTGTCGGCGCCGGAAATTCTCCATGCCGATCTCGATCACGGCGTCATTATCATGGAGGATTTCGGCAACGAGCGTATCGTCGCCGGGGATCCGCCGGCGCCGATCGAGGAGCACTACGTCACTGCCGTCGATCTTCTGGCCGCGCTGCATGGCCAGGAACTGCCGGACACACTGCCGGTCACGTCGGAGTTCGTCTATCGGTTGCCCGCTTACGACATCGAGGCGTTCCTGATCGAAGCCGAGCTGCTGCTCGATTGGTACCTGATCGGCGCCGGCGCACCGGCCACGACTGCGGCACGCGCAGCCTTCGTCGGGCTCTGGCAGGAGGCGCTGGGGCCGGCGATCGCCGCGCCGCCGACCTGGGTGTTGCGCGACTACCACTCGCCCAACCTGCTGTGGCTGGCGCAGCGTGACGACATCGCCCGCATCGGTCTCCTCGATTTTCAGGATGCGCTCGTCGGGCCGGCCGCCTATGACGTCGCCTCGCTTCTGCAGGACGCGCGCGTCGATGTCCCGGAAGCGACGGAAATGGCGTTGCTCGGCCGCTATGTGCGATCTCGGCTCGGTGAGGATCCGGAATTCGACCCTGCCGGCTTCACGCGCGTCTATGCGACGCTGGCGGCGCAACGAGCGACAAAAATTCTTGGCATATTCGCCCGGCTCAATCGCCGCGATGCCAAGCCGCACTATCTGCGGCACATGCCCCGGCTTTGGAACTATTTGCAGCGCTCCCTGGCGCACCCATCCTTGGCTGCGCTCAAGACCTGGTACGCCACAAATGTGCCCGCTCCGGATGGGCTATGATATTATGGATTTGAGTGATCGATCGCTGGGCGGGTAATGCGATGATGCCGAAAAGCGCGATAGTGCTGGCTGCGGGGCTCGGCACGCGGATGCGGCCGTATAACGGCCACATCCCCAAGCCGCTGGTCGCGGTCGGCGGCAAACCCCTGATCGATTATGGGCTCGACCGCCTTGCCGATGCGGGCGTCGAACGCGCGATCGTCAACGTGCATCACCTTGCCGACACTATCGAGCGGCATCTCGCGCCACGCCAAAAACCCCGCATCGTCATTTCCGATGAGCGTGGCGAACTGCTGGGCACCGGCGGTGGCATCGCAAAGGCTCTGCCGCAACTCGGCGATGCGCCATTCTTTCTGGTCAATTCGGACACGCTTTGGCTGGACGGCGTGAACCCCAATTTCATACGGCTCGCGGAGAATTTTGACCCGCGGACGATGGATGTGCTCCTGCTCTTAGCGTCGACCACGGGGAGCTTGGGCTATGAGGGCCGCGGCGACTACGCCATGCTTTCCGACGGACGCTTGCGCCGTCGCGGCGAGCAGGAGGTGGTGCCGTTCGTCTATGCCGGCGCCGCGATCCTGACGCCCGCGCTGTTCGCCGCTGCACCCGTCGGCGCTTTTCCGCTGACGTGGCTGTTCGATCGCGCCGCCGAACAAGGCCGGCTGTTCGGGTTGCGCCTTGAAGGCACCTGGATGCATGTCGGCACGCCCCAAGCCGTCGCCGAGGCCGAAGCGGCGCTCGCCGCGATGGCATAGACTCTGATATTTGCATTTGATCGGTTGTCGCCCTAGTAGCGGCGAATCGATCACTGTCATGACCGCACGTGTATTCACCATACCGGCATCGGCGCCGTTTTTGCCGACGCTGATCGAGGCGTTGAACGCCGGCAAGCTCGGCTTTGCCGCCGCCGGCGACCCGCTGGCGCTCGCCTCGGCGACGATTTACCTGCCGACGCAACGCGCTTGCCGTTTGCTGCGCGATGCTTTCCTCGAACAACTCAAGGGCGACGCCGCCATCTTGCCGCGCATCGTCGCGCTGGGCGATATCGACGAGGACGAGATCGCGTTCGCCGAAGCCGCGGCGGGCGACATTGCCGGCGAGGCGCTCGCTCTGAAACCTGCGCTCGGCGGACTGGAACGGCGCTTGTTGTTGACACAGCTCGTCACCAAATGGGCCTCCGGCGCGAAAGTGCGCGGCGAAGGCGGCACGCCGCTCGTCGCTCAAACTCCGGCGGCTGCCGCCGCGCTCGCCGACGATCTCGCGCGGTTGGTCGACGACATGACGATGCGCGGCGTGGGCTGGGAAAAGCTCGACGATCTCGTGCCCGAAGAATTCGACAAGTTCTGGCAATACACGCTGGAGTTCTTGCAAATTGCGCGGCGTAGCTGGCCGGCTATCTTGGAGGAGCGCGGAGCCATCGAGGCGATCACGCGGCGAGACGAGCTTATTAAAGCAGAGGCTGCGCGGCTGGCGCGCAAGGCCGATGGTCCGGTGATCGCCGCGGGTTCGAGCGGCTCGATCCCTTCAACGGCGGAGCTCATCGCCACAATTGCCCGGCTGCCGCATGGCACCGTGGTGTTGCCGGGGCTGGATACCGATCTCGACGAAGCATCGTGGCGGTTGATTGCCGGCGACGAAAAAAAGCGCATCGCGCCGGCGCCCGGCCACCCGCAATTTGCCATGCAGGCGCTGCTTTCGCGCATCGGCATCGGCCGCGACGCGGTCGTGGCGCTGGCGCCGCCGCGGGGGCGCGAGCGGCTCATCTCGGAAGCGCTCCGACCGGCCGCCACGACCGAGCTGTGGCGCGCGAGAGCCGCCGATGCGGACTTCGCGACCCACACCAATGCCGCCCTCGGCACGATGACGATGATCGCGGCCGCCAATCCCGAAGAAGAGGCGCTCGCCATTGCTGTGGCGCTGCGCAAGGCAGTGCACGACGGCAAGACCGCGGCGCTGATCACTCCGGACCGCGCGCTCGGCCGCCGTGTGCTCGCGGCCCTTCAACGATGGAACATCACGGCGGAGGATTCCGGCGGCGATGCACTGGCCAATACGCCGGCCGGCATTTTTGCCCGGCTTGCCGCCGCGGCGGCGCTCGACGGCACTCCGCCGGTGACGCTGCTGGCCTTGCTCAAGCACCCGCTGCTGCGGCTCGGCGAGAAAGAGGCAGTCGCCGCGCTTGAGCGCGCGATCCTGCGCGGCCCGCGGCCGCGCGCAGGCTCCGCCGGCCTGACGCTGGCGCTGACTAATTTTCGCGGTCAGCTCGGAAAATTTCGCCGCGGCGAGCCAGTCGATCTGCATCCCTCCGATCCGCGCATCGATCTCACCGAAAGCCAACTTGCCGCCGCCGCCGATCTCGTTGCACGGCTCGGCCGGGCGCTGGCGCCGCTCGAAAGCCTGGGAAGGAGCGAATATCCCCTTAGCGAACTCGCCAAGCGCCATCGCGACGTGGTTGCTGAACTGTCTCAGCACGGCGGCGCAGCGGTTGCGCTCACCGGGCGCGATGGCCAAAAACTCGCCGGCGCATTCGATGAGCTCGCGGCCAGCGATGCCGCCGCGGGGCTTCCCGTCAAGACGTCGGACTATGTCGAATTCTTTGTGGCGGCGCTTGCCGGACAAGTCGTGCGGCGTGAGCCGCAGCCTAGTTTGCGGGTGCGCATCCTCGGTCCGCTTGAGTCGCGCCTGACCGAAAGCGATCGCGTCGTGCTCGGCGGCCTCGTCGAGGGCACTTGGCCGCCGGAAAGCAACAACGACGCGTGGTTGAGCCGGCCGATGCGGCTCAAGCTTGGGCTCGATCTGCCGGAACGCCGCATCGGGCTCTCTGCTCACGATTTCGCGCAACTCCTCGGCGCGCCCGAAGTGATCTTGAGCCATTCCGCCAAGATCGCCGGCACGCCTACGGTGCCGGCGCGTTTTGTTCAGCGGCTCGCCGCCATCAGCGGAACGCATTGGGAAGACGCCGTCAAGCGCGGTGAAGCTTACCTCGCTTGGGCGCGCGAACTCGATCGGCCGGAACAGGCGACGCCCGCGCCGCGGCCGGCACCGACGCCGCCGCGCGCGGCACGGCCGAAAGGTCTGTCGGTCACCGAGATCGAGGACTGGCTGCGCGATCCCTATACGATCTACGCCAAGCATGTTTTGCGGTTGAAACCGCTCGATGCGGTCGATACCGAGCCCGGCGCCGCCGAGCGCGGCACCATCATTCACGCCGCCGTCGGCGCATTTACGCAGAATTTTGCGACCGGCCTTCCCGCCGATCCGCTGAAAGAACTCATCGCACTCGGCGAGCCGCATTTTGCCGCGCTCGAGGATTTTCCCGAGGCGCGGGCATTTTGGTGGCCGCGCTTCCAGCGCATTGCGCACTGGTTCACGCGCTGGGACGCCGAGCGGCGCGGCGGCCTCGTTGTACTGACCGCCGAAATCCGGGGCGAGACCGCTATCGCACTCACGGACGGCACGTTCCGCCTTCGCGGCATCGCCGACCGTATCGAACGCGACGCCGGCGGCCGTTGCCGCATTCTCGATTATAAGACCGGCGCCGTACGCAGCGAGAAGCAGGTGCGCACCGGACTGGCGCCGCAGCTCACGCTGGAGGCCGCGATATTGCGCCACGGCGGTTTCGCCGGCATCCCCGCCGGCACCTCGGTCACCGAGATTGCCTATGTGAAGCTCCGAGGCGGCGAGCCAGCCGGCGAATACGAGCCGATCGACTTCAAGGACGGCACGCCGGACAGTCAGGCCGATCGTGCCCTGGAGCGGCTCGCCCAAATTGCCCAGGTCTTCGATACCGACACCGAGCCCTACCGCTCGCTCGTCCATCCGATGTGGCGCACCCGTTACGGCGACTACGATCATCTTGCGCGCGTCAAGGAATGGTCGCGAAGCGGCGGCGAGATCGACGACATCGGAGGCGGCGAATGAGGTCGCCCGACAGCATTCCCGATGCGGTACGCTCGGCGCAGCGGGCGGCGGCCAATCCCAAAATATCGTCATGGCTGGCCGCCAATGCCGGCTCGGGCAAGACGCATGTGCTCGCGCAGCGCGTGATCAATCTGCTGCTTGAAGGCGTCGAACCGGAGAAGATTCTCAGCATCACCTTCACCAAGGCTGCCGCCGCCAATATGGCCAAGCGCGTCTTCGACACCCTCGCCGTATGGACGACGTATGACGACGCCATGCTCGACAATGTGATCCGTGAACAATTGGGCGAGACGCCCGACGCGGCGCGGCGCGCTTTGGCGCGGCGGCTGTTCGCGCGCGCCCTCGAGACACCGGGTGGACTGAAGGTCCAGACCATCCATGCCTTCTGCACCCGGCTCCTCCACCAGTTCCCGTTCGAGGCCAATGTCGCCGCCCGCTTCACGGTGCTCGACGAAGCAGAGCAGACCCAGCTTCTGGAACGATTGACGCTCGGCGTGTTGCTCGATGGCGCCAAGGATCCCGATGGTCCGCTTGGCCATGCGCTCGCGACTGCCATGACCGCGGCCGCCGACCAGACGTTTCGCGACGTGGTGCGCGACGCCATCGGGCGCCGCGATGTCATTGCGCGCTCCGTCATGGACGCCGGCGGCGTCGAGGAGGCGATCGCCATGCTGACGGGCGCGCTCGGCCTCAAGCCCGGCGAAACCCGCGACAGCATCGAGCAGGAATTCTTCGCCGGTTCGGAAATCCCGTCGCAACAATGGACCGCGATCGCTGCCGCCCTGGGGCAGGGCGGCAAGAACGATGCCGAGCAGGCGCGGCGATTTAGCCTCTTGGCATCTTTGCCGCGTTCCGACCGGGTGCAGACTTATCTCGACATTTTTTACACCACGACAGATCGCAAGCCGCGCAAAACGCTGGCGAGCAAGGCGGTGAAAGATGCCCAACTGGTAGAGCAGTTGAACGCGGAACAGCCACGCGTTGGCACGTTACTGGACCGCCTGCGCGCAGTGATCTGCTGTGAGCGTTCCGCGGCGCTGCTCACCGTCGCCGATGCGGTGCTACGGCGCTATCACGACGAGAAGGCGCGCCGCGGCCTGCTCGATTATGAAGATCTGATCGACAAGGCGCTCGCGCTCCTCACCAGCATCGATGCCGCCTGGGTTCATTACAAGCTCGATCTCGGCATCGATCATCTCCTGATCGACGAGGCCCAGGATACCAGCAGCAAGCAATGGGAGATCGTCAGAAAACTGGTCGCCGAATTCACCGCCGGCGCCGGCGCGCGCGACGTATTCCGGTCGATCTTTGCCGTCGGCGACGAAAAGCAATCGATCTATTCGTTTCAGAATGCGGCGCCGAAGGAATTCGCCGCGATGCGCCGCTATTTCGAACGCGCGCATGCGGCGAGCGGGCTCGCCTTCCTGCCGGGCCGTCTCGAGCATTCGTTCCGTTCCGGAGTCAGCATCCTCGCCGCGGTCGATCTGGTCTTTGCGGATATCGCCGCCAGCGTCACATCGGACAGCGACGGTTTTCCGCCGCACATCGCTCTGCCCGGCGCCCCGCCAGGCATGGTCGAGATCTGGGAACCAATCGAACCTGACGAACGCCCCGAGATCGAAGGCTGGGATGCGCCGTTCGACACGGTGAGCGAGACCAGCCCGCGGGTAAAGCTGGCGCAACGCATTGCGCGCACCGTGCGGCAGTTCGTCGACGCTCGCGAGCCGGTCGGTACCGACCGCCACGCCTCGCGCTACGGCGACGTTTTGATCCTCGTGCGTCAGCGCGGCGAATTATTCGAGTCGATCATTCGCGCGCTGAAGAACGAAAGAGTGGAAGTCGCCGGCGCCGATCGGCTGGTGCTGACCGAACATATCGCGGTCATGGATCTTATCGCGCTGGCCCAGGCGCTGCTCCTGCCGGAAGACGACCTCGCGCTTGCGACCGTGCTGCGTAGTCCGCTGTTCGGTTTCAGCGACGAAGATTTGTTCGCCATCGCGTGGGATCGAGGCCGGCGGTCGCTGCGCGACGCGCTTATGCGTAAGAGCGGCGAAAACCACATCTTCAGGGAAGCCGATGCATTCTTGCACAAACTAGCGCAGGAAGCCCAGTGCAAAGCCCCTTTCGCGTTCTATGCAGGACTCCTCGGCCCCGGCGGCGCGCGGCGGCGATTCCAGGCGCGTCTCGGCCACGAGGCGAACGATGCGCTCGATGAATTCCTCAATCTCGCGCTTGACTACGAACACCGCGAAACGCCGTCGCTGCAAGGCTTCCTCGCTTGGCTCGGCCAGGCGCGCGCCGAGGTGAAGCGTGACATGGAGATCGCTCGCGACGAGGTGCGGGTGATGACCGTGCATGGCGCCAAGGGGCTGGAAGCGCCGATCGTCATTCTCGCCGATACGATGACGCCGCCTGCCGGCCCGCGGCACCCGCGGCTCCTGACGATTGCCGGCACTGGGACGATCTGGGCGGGACGCAAGGCCGATGACGCGCCCCCGGTCGCGGCCGCGCGGCAAGACGCGCTTGCCGAGGCCGAACACGAATATCGGCGCCTGCTTTATGTGGCGATGACACGAGCCGCCGACCGGCTGATCGTCTGTGGCGCCGAAGGCGAACGGAAGCGGCCGGCAGGCTGCTGGTACGATCTCATTCGCGCGCCGCTCGAACCCTTCCTGGTTCAGGAGAATTCCGGCACGGAGACAGTCTTGCGGTATCGCAAGGCCGATGATGTTGCGGCAGCGCCTGCGGCACCTCAATCCGCCCCGCAGAAATCGAAACCGCACGACATGCCCTCGTGGCTTCGGAAAGACGCGCCTCCCGAAGCGCCGCGCGCCGCGCCGCTTTCGCCCTCATCGGCGTTTGACGAGGAGATCGGCCGCGCCGCCGCCCCGGGCGCCACGGCGATCGCCCGCCAACATGCGCTCGATCGCGGCCGTATCGTGCATCGGCTGATGCAGTCATTGCCGGACATTCCATCTTCGCGGCGCATGGCTGCCGCCGCGCACTATCTCGCGGGCGCCGCCAAGGATTTTTCCTCGGCCGAGCGGGCCGCAATCGTGCGGCAGATATCGGCGATTCTCGATGCGCCGGAGTTTGCCGAACTTTTTGCGCCGGGCAGTCGTGCCGAGGTGCCGATTGTCGGACGCCTCGCGCGCATGGATGGAGGTGTGGAACGGGTACCTGGTCAGGTGGACCGCCTGGTTGTCACCGACAACGCCGTCCTGATTGGCGACTACAAGACCGACGGTCTTGTGCCGCGCGGTCTCGATGAGATTCCGTCGGCGTATATTGGGCAGCTCGCGCTCTACCGCGCGGTGCTGGCACGGCTCTATCCTGACAAGACCGTACGGGCAGCGTTGATCTTCACCGCCGCACCTGTGCTGATCGAGATTCCGGCCGAGACTCTGGATACGAAACTTCGCGAAATCCTAACGAACCGGCGGGTATCGTGAACGTCACGCCCCGGTGAAGGTGCCTTGACGCCTCTATGACCCGTCCATACGTTCATCGCCCCGGGCTGACCGATTCCCCGAAAAAGACGAGGTATTTCATGGTCGAGAAAACAACAGACGCGACGTTCGATACGGACGTGCTCAAGGCGAGTGAGCCCGTGGTCGTCGATTTCTGGGCCGAATGGTGCGGCCCGTGCCGGATGATTGCTCCGGCTCTTGAAGAGATTTCCAATTCGCTCAACGGCAAGGTGAAGATCGTCAAGCTCAACGTCGACGAAAATCCCGGTACCGCTGCGAAATACGGCATCATGTCGATCCCGACGCTGATGCTGTTCAAGAACGGTCAACTCGCTTCGCGTCAGGTCGGCGCGCAGCCGAAGCAAAAGCTCGAGCAGTGGATCACTGCTTCCGTATGACCCGTGACGTCATTCCGATCTAGGAATGACGCTCGACTTTTTTACAAAACGCGCGAGCTAGCTCGCGCGTCGTGCCGATCCGCCCGCCACCCACATCTTTTCGATATTGTAGAACTCTCGCACTTCGGGACGAAAGACGTGGACGATGACGTCGCCGGCGTCGATCAGCACCCAGTCGCAGTGCGGCGTGCCTTCGACACGTGCACGAACGCCGACCTTATGCAAATCTTCAACGATCCTGTCGGCCACTGATCCGACATGGCGCTGCGACCGGCCGGAAGACACGACCATATAATCGCCGATTGAAGATTTATCTCGAAGATCGATGGTGAGGGTGTCCTCTGCCTTCATATCGTCGAGGCGGACGAGGACCATGCGGAGGATCTCCTCGGCGTCAAGACGCATTCTGGAGACCGCTTCGGGCGCGCGACGTTCGGCCCGAGAGATTACGACTGTGGACAGGGTTGCTTATCCTTTCACTCCAAATTTGCCCGATCGCTCCTAAACGGCCTCGGCCACCGAATCCGAGGCCAACGTCCTTAAGATAGTCACGCCCAGTTAACAGTTTCAACTGCTTTGCCTTCAACGAACTGTCATTTAGCCGGTTTCTTTTTCGGCTTGGGCTGCGAACGCGCCGCGCGCAGTGCCGTCGAGGAGAGCGGCGATTTGAGGCCGTGCAGGTAAATCCAGCTTGGCGGCTTTCGTTCCGACAGCGTCCTCGCTGCTGACTCCGAAATTCGCGCCCGGCCGAGCGCCTGACTGGCGACACCCGCCGTCGAGTAAAGGCTCGGACCGAGCCGATCGATCACCGCAATCGGAACCAGTGCCGCAATGTCGCGCCAGCGCTGCCAGCGATGGAAGTGGCGCAGATTATCGGCACCCATGATCCAGACAAAATGCACGCCGGGACAGCTGCGCACGAGATAACTGATGGTCCCGTAGGTGTAGTTGGTGCCGAGATCGGCTTCGAAATCGCTGACGTCGATCCGCGGATGATGGGCCAGAGCGCGCGCCGCGGCAACGCGCTTGGCGAGCGGCGCCAATCCGCGAACGTCCTTGAGCGGATTACCCGGCGTGACCAGCCACCACAGCCGATCAAGGCCGAGGCCCCGCAACGCCAGCAACGACGCCGCGCGGTGCGCCGCGTGAGGCGGATCGAAGGTGCCGCCGAACAGGCCGATGCGCATGCCTCGCGCATGCGGCGGCAGAACAATGGCACCTCGGCGGCTGGGCCTTGCGGCTTCGCGCGCAGGAACGAGCTCCCACTTCATGGCTTCCAGAAAGAGCTCCCCTCCCCACGCATCGCCCGCTGCCAGTGCCGCAACGATCCGCGGCAATGGCCGCGCTTGATCATGGCCGCGTCTGTCCACTGCCGCGTATGCGGTATTTGAAAGTTGTCAGTTGTTCGACACCGACCGGACCTCGCGCGTGCAGTCTACCGGTGGCGATGCCGATCTCGGCGCCGAAGCCGAATTCGCCGCCGTCGGCGAATTGCGTCGAGGCATTGTGCAGCACGATCGCCGAATCCACTTCGCGCAAAAATTTCTCCCCCGCCTTCTTGTCTTCGGTGACGATCGCGTCGGTGTGATGCGAGCCATAGCGCTCGATATGCGCGATCGCCCCATCGACGCCATCGACCACGCCGGCGGTCAGGATGGCGTCGAGGTATTCGGTGCCCCAATCGTCCTTGCTTGCAGGCTTGACCCGGCTATCGGCGGCCTGAACCGCGGCATCGCCGCGAATCTCGCAGCCAGCGTCTAGCAGCGTGGTCAGGAGCGGCTTGAGGAGTTTTGCGGCGCCGGCGCGATCGACCAGCAAAGTTTCGGCCGCTCCGCAGACGCCGGTCCGGCGCATCTTGGCATTGAGCACGATCGCTTTGGCCATGCCGAGCTTAGCTTTGCCGTCGACGTAGACATGGCAGACGCCTTCGAGGTGAGCGAACACGGGCACCCGCGCCTCGGACTGCACCCGACCGACCAGGTTCTTGCCGCCGCGCGGCACTATCACGTCGATGGCGCCATCGAGGCCGGCGAGCATCATGCCGACCGCCTCACGATCGCGGGTCGGAATGAGCGTGATAGCCGAGGCGGGTAACCCGGCTTCGACCAGGCCCTCGACGATTGCGGCATGGATCGCGCGGCATGACCGAAAGCTCTCGGACCCGCCGCGCAGGATCGCCGCATTGCCTGCCTTGAGGCAGAGCGCCCCGGCATCCGCGGTGACATTGGGCCGGCTCTCGTAGATGACGCCGACGACGCCGAGCGGCACCCGCACGCGCTCGATGCGCATGCCGTTAGGACGGCGCCACGTCGCCATGGCAGCGCCGACGGGATCCTTGAGCTTGCGGATCACATCGAGCCCGGCCGCCATCGCGTCGACGCGCCCGGCATCGAGCGAAAGCCGATCGAGGAAAGCCGGCGTTGCGCCGCCCGACTTCGCCTCGGCACGATCTTCCGCATTGGCGGCGAGGATGGCCGCGCGCGAGCGGCGGATGGCCTTGGCCATTGCCGTCAGCGCCTTGTTCTTTTGTGCGGCCGGCGCGAGCGCCAGCGCACGCGCCGCCCGGCGCGCTTCGCGGCCGATCTCGCGCATTATGACCGCCAGCGCGGCTCCGGCTTGTTCGGAACCGGCGACCGCCTTGAGCGGGGCGTTCATGGCGCCCTCATGGTCTTGATCCGTCTCGCATTCGGGAACTTCCTATCATGTTCGGCGATCCCCGGCGAGGCGGCCGGCAAAACGCCGGGTCCGGTTAGATGCCCACAGCAATCCACAGCGTTCGTCGGCCCGTCACAGAATTCGAGGAACCTGACGGAAATTGTCCGCGTTCGTATTTCAATTCCGCAAATGAGAGGGTGTCATGCATTTGTCAGCTGGTCGTAAGCCGAACCGCCTGCCCAAGCGATTCCCCGTCGGAACCACCTATGTGGTCGAGGGACATGGTGGGGAACATGGCGATTTGCGCGTATTCTCGCGCTATGTGGTTCTGCCGGACGGGCAACGCATCAATCTCGCGGACGATTTCGGCGGTAATCTCGCCGGTCCGGCCTCTCCGCGCGCGCGCCGCCGCCGCGCCGCGAGCCGAAATGGAACCCCAACCAGGGTAAAAAGCGCCGCCAGCCGCGCAAAGAAAATTATGGTTCGGGCGGGAACGACTCGCCAGCGCTCCCGTTAACGGTCAGATGCCGGGCGAAGCCCCCCAGCCCCTCACCCTCAATCACCCGGCGTCGAACCCCGGTCGCATTAGCGGCCGGGGTTCATCTTTTTCGGGGAACAAAGTTCCGGGCTCAGGCGTAGCGGCTGCGGCGCGCCTATTCCCTCCCCAAGACTAGATTGTCGCGGTGGATCATCTCAGCCCGGCCGGAAAAACCCAGGATCGTATCGATATCGGCGGACGAGCGGCCCCTGATCTTTTGCGCGTCTTCGGCGTCATAGGCGGATAGTCCCCGGCCGATTTCCGCGCCGTCAGGCCCACGAATGATGACGGCATCTCCGCGCGCAAAATCGCCTTCGATCCGCGCCACCCCCACCGGCAACAGGCTGTTGCCGCGCCGCAGTGCTGCGACTGCGCCGGCATCGATAAAGAGTGTTCCTCTGGGCTCGAGCGAGCCCGCGATCCACTTCTTGCGCGCGGTCACCGGATTTCCGGCGGCGAAGAACCAGGTGGACCGCGCGCCTTTGGCGATGGCGTCGAGTGGATGCTCGATGTGTCCCGAGGCGATCACCATGTGCGCGCCGCCGCCGGTGGTGATCTTGGCGGCTTCGATCTTTGTCTGCATGCCGCCCCGCGACAGACCCGAGCCGGCGGCGCCCGCCATCGCTTCGATCTCGGGCGTAATGCGCTCGACGCGCGGGATATGCCGCGCCGATGCAGTCGTGCCCGGTGGGGCATCATAGAGACCGTCGACGTCGGATAGGAGCACGACCAGATCCGCGCTCACCATGGTCGCGACCCGCGCGGCGAGCCGGTCGTTGTCGCCATAGCGGATCTCGCTTGTGGCGACCGTGTCGTTCTCGTTGATGATCGGTACCGCGCGCCATTCCAAAAGCTTGTCGATGGTCGAACGGGCGTTGAGATAGCGCCGCCGCTCTTCGGTGTCGCCCAGGGTCACCAGAATCTGGCCGGCCGTTATGCCGTAGCGTGACAGCGCCTCGGTCCAGGTGCGTGCCAGCGCGATCTGGCCGACTGCCGCGGCGGCTTGGCTGTCCTCGAGCTCGAGCGTTCGCGCCGGCAATTTGAGGACCGTGCGCCCGAGCGCGATAGCGCCCGAAGAGACCACCAGCAGATCGCGCTTGCCGTCATGCAGAGCCGCCAGATCTGCGGCCAGCGAAGCAAGCCACGCTTCATTGAGCCGGCCGGCTTTGGCGTCGACCAGAAGCGAAGAGCCCACTTTCACGACGATGCGGCGAAAGTCGGCAAGCTGAGGCGTGTTCATGGCCATAGTCATGACAGGGCTTTTAGCGGGGCTTGAGCTCGGGCGGTAGCTGCCGAGGGTGCTACAATTCGGCTTCGTGCTGCAGCAGGGCCTTGTTTTCAAGGCAATAATAGCCGGACAAGCGGCTGACCAATTTGCGCCGCTTCCAGTCGTTGAGAATGCGGCTCACATTTTCGCGGGCGATCCCGGCCGCGAATTGGCCCAGGAATTCGGCCAGGACGTCGGCGCCGGCCGCATCGTTATCCGCCAGAAAATCGGCCAGAGCGACCTTGCCGCCAGAGCATCGTGCAGGCCACCCGGCCGCGCAGCGGCAGGAAGCTGCCGGCCGCCAGCGCCGCGTCGGTCTCACGCAAGCGGTTGGCGATCAGCGTCACCCAGCGATTTGTAGATCTCGGGATGCTTTTGCGCGAAGTCCTCGAACGCGGCGCGGCTGAGAAAGCTCAGCGCGGCGGCGCGCACCGCCACCACCGAAGCCGAGCGCGGCAGTCCGTCGATGATAGAAAGCTCGCCGACGATCGCGCCCGGACCGAGGAAAGCGAGAATGCGCTCGGTGCCGCCGCGCGACACCATGGTGACCTTGAGGAGTCCGTCGTCGACACGATAGCAGCCGTCACCGGCGTCGCCGGCCAGGAACAGCACCTGGTCGGGACTGAGCTTGACCGGCGTCGCACTGGTGAAAAGGTCTCCCGAGAGATGCTCGGGCAAACCTGTCAGCAAACTCGAACTGGGACGGGGAGGCGGCATGGTGCCCGACGTCGCGCAATGAACGGGGTCAATTTCGACCGGCCCCCAAAGCATGGGACAGAAACGGCCTAAGGAAAAGCCCGCCCGGACCTTTTCGTCCGGGCGGGCGAGGATGACCCGTTCCAGGGCCGTCGGGGTGTATGGGGACTAAAGCATCCCTTGGACGTCGTGGCCATTGGGGATGGTTGGGGGACCGAGAGATGACCGACGACCGTCCGAGTGACGCCACAATAACGGCCGGCGCAGGTTGCGAAGTGACCGTCATCACACAACGGCGTATTTCCATAAGCCATTGGAATATATATATTTAATTAAGCGCTCAACCAAATATCTTGATTAGAGGCGGACGCAGTCCTAGGTTTTCGGCGCCCGCACCTCGACCCCGGCACGATGCTCGATCGGCTGCACGATGGTGGTGATATCCTTGTCCGGGCCGATCTCGTCGCATGTGAGCTTGAGCAATGCGGCGACCGCCTCACACACTTCAATCGGCACGCCAAGCGCTTTGGCTTCGGAGACGAACAGGTTCACGTCCTTCATCATCAGGCCCGCCGTGAATCCCTGATTGAATTTGCGCGGGATGACGACGTCGGGAAATTTCTGCTCGCTCGCCGTGCTGCGGCCGGAGCTGGCATTGATGACGTCGACCATGGTGCGCGGGTCGAGACCGGCCTTCACGCCGACCACCATCGACTCTGACGTCGCCGCCATTGCCGCGGCCGACAGCACGTTGTTGCACAGCTTCATCGTCTGCCCGGCGCCGGACTGCTCGCCGATGTAGAAAAACTTGCCGATCACTTTGAGCGCCGGCTCGACCGCTTCGACGTCGGCGCGCGGGCCCGACGCCATCACCGCGACCGTACCCTTTTCGGCGCCTTTGACGCCGCCGCTCACCGGCGCGTCGATCTGCACGATATTTTTCGCGGCGAGCAATTTGAAAATCCGCTGCGCCATCACCGATCCGGTGGTCGAGAGATCGACGAAACGGCGCACGCGTTTGCCCTCGATGACGCCGTCAGGACCGGTCGCGACCTTGAGCACGATATCGGGCGTCGGCAGGCTGACCATCACGGTCTCGGCGGCGTCGGCGACCTCCTTAGGGGAGCGCGCGGCCACGCCGCCGAGCGCGGCAATATTGCCGATCGCTTCCTGGCGCGTGTCATAGACGATGACCTTGTGGCCGGCCTCGATCAAGCGACGCGCCATATGCGCACCCATATTGCCGAGACCGATGAAGCCGATGTCCATGGACGTTCTCCCTGTCACTTTGCGTTCATTGTAACCGCGGCGAATTCCTTGCGTACCGTCTCGGTATGCTCACCCAGCGCCGGGACCGGGCCGTAGCGCCGCCCCGCCGAGCCGCGTTCGGCCGGCGCCGGATAGGACACCGGACCGCTTAGCGTGCCAACCGTGATGCGGCGCAAATGCGGATGGCGGACGAGGTCGGCCAGACCGTTGACGCGGGCGAAAGCGATATCGGCAGCCGCGAGCTTTTGCTCGAGCGCGTCCGCCTCGAGCGCACCGAAGGTCTTGGCGACGCTGCCATCGGTTTCAGCGCGGCGTTTGACGCGCTCGACATTGGTGGCAAAGGCCGGATTCACCGCCAGCGCGGGATCGTCCAACACCTTTTCCGCCAAGACGCGCCATTCGCGGTCGCTTTGGATGGAAATCAGAATGTCGACGCCGTCGCGGCTCTTGAATGCGCCATAGGGCGAGATCGAGGTGTGGGCGAGGCCGATGCGTTGTGGCGGCACGCCGGCCTCCTGCTGTAAGAGCGGCACGGTCATCCAGTCCGCCATGGCGTCAAACATCGAAATCGAAAGCTCGGCGCCTTCGCCCGTTCGTTCGCGCGCGATGAGGGCCGTGAGGATCGCCTCGTAAGCATTCATGCCGGAGGCGATATCGACCACCGAAACGCCGACGCGCGACGGCTCGGCCGTACCGGTGATCGAAGCAAGGCCGGATTCGGCCTGGATCAGCATGTCGTAGGCTTTGCGCTTGGCGAGCGGCCCAGTCTCGCCGAAGCCGGAAATCGAGCAACAAATCAGCCGCGGATGCTGGCGCCGCAATTTCGCGATTTCAAAACCAAGCTTCCCGACCGCACCGGGCTTTAGGTTCTGCACGAACACATCGGCGCGCGCGAGCATCGCGGCGAGCAGCGCTTTGTCCGAAGCCTCGCCGAGATCGAGAACGACCGACTCCTTGCCGCGATTGAGCCAGACGAAATAGCTGCACTCGCCGTGCACGAGATCGTCATAACCCCGCGCGAAGTCGCCTTCCGGCCGCTCGATCTTGATGACGCGCGCGCCGGCATCGGCGAGCCGGCACGTGCACATCGGGGCGGCGACCGCCTGTTCGAGCGCGACGGCAAGGAGCCCGGAGAGCGGAAGCGGCTTGCTCAATATGACCTCGGCAGTCCCAAGACGTGTTCGGCAATGTAGGACAGCACCAGATTCGTCGAGATCGGCGCCACGGTATAGAGCCTAGTCTCGCGGAATTTACGCTCGATATCGAATTCTTCGGCAAAGCCGAAGCCGCCGTGAGTCTGCAGGCACATGTCGGCTGCGGCCCACGACGCTTCGGCGGCGAGATGCTTCGCCATGTTCGCCTCGGCGCCGCAATCCGCGCCGGCCTCGTAGAGGGCTGCCGCTTCGCGGACCATCAGTTCGGCGGCGCGCATGTTGATGTACGAGCGCGCGATGGGAAACTGGACGCCCTGGTTTTGACCGATCGGCCGCCCGAACACGACCCGCTCGCCGGCATAGGCCGTGGCTTTCTTGATGAACCATTTGGCGTCGCCGATGCACTCGGCGGCGATGAGGATACGCTCGGCGTTCATGCCGGAGAGGATGTAGCGGAACCCCTCACCCTCGACGCCGATGAGATTTTCCGCCGGCACCCGCATGTTCTCGAAGAACACTTCGGTCGTGGCATGATTCATCATGGTGCGGATCGGACGGATCGTCAGGCCCTGGCCTTTGACCTCCCGCATGTCGACCAGAAAAACGGAAAGGCCATCGGTGCGTTTCTTAACCCGCTCGCGCGGCGTCGTGCGCGTCAAAAGCAGCATGAGATCCGAATGCTCCGCACGCGACGTCCAGATCTTCTGGCCGTTCACGACGTAGCTTTCGTTGCCGTCGCGCACGGCGGTGGTGCGCAAGCTCAACGTGTCGGTGCCCGACGTCGGCTCGGTCACGCCGAAGGCTTGCAGCCGCAGCTCGCCGGCGGCAATCGCCGGCAAGTAGCGCTTTTTTTGCTCGGCGCTGCCATGACGCAGCAGCGTGCCCATCGTGTACATCTGCGCGTGACAAGCGGCGCCGTTGCAGCCGGCGGCCTGAATTTCCTCCATGATCGCGGCTGCGGCCGTCATCGTCAGCCCGCTGCCGCCGAATTCTTCAGGGATTAGCGCGGCGAGAAAGCCGGCTTTGGTCAAAGCCGCGACGAATTTTTCGGGGTACTCGCGCTCGCGATCGAGCGCGCGCCAATATTCGCCGGGAAAATCAGCGCAGAGCGCGCGGACCGCTTCGCGGATCGGCGCGAGATCGGCGCTTTCCGTCACGGCCGCACCGCGGCACGGCCGTTATTGACGGCGATGACGTCGCGCACCATCACACGGGAGCGAAAGCTCACGACTTCGCCATCGCGCCACATCTCGGTGCGCAAGGTCTCACCGGGAAATACTGGCGCCGAAAACCGCGCGGCGAACGCCACAAGCTTTTTCGGATCATAAGTGCAAAAGGTTTTGAGAACCGCGTGCGCGGCGGTGCCGAAACTGCCGAGACCGTGCATGATCGGCCGCGGATATCCGGCTTGTTTGGCAACGGCGGGTTCGGAGTGGATCGGATTGAGATCGCCGCACAACCGGTAGATCAGCGCCGCTTCCGGTCGTGTGGCAAGATCACAGACCGCGTCCGGCGCGCGCGCCGGCAGCTCATGCGGCGCCGGCGCTTCGCGCGGCGGACCGCCGAAACCACCGTCGCCGCGGCAAAACATCGTATGCGTCACGGTGGCCACCGGCTCGCCGGTCGCCTTGTCGGCGATCTTGCGCTCGGAAAAGACCAGCGCCCCCTTGCCGGCGCCCTTGTCGATCACCTCAACGATGCGCTGCCGGCCGATCACGGTACCTGCGCCGGCTAGCGGCCGGTGCAGGGTAATGCCCTGTTCTCCGTTGACCACCCTGACCCAGTCGATGCCGGTATCGAGGTTGCGCGCCCAAAAGCCGGGATGGCCGAGCACGGTGCCCATCGTCGGCAGCACTTTGAGATTCTTTTCATAGACGAACGGCAGTTCATCTTCGTTCATTGGATCGTGGCCGAAGCCGATGCCGAGTGCGTAGAGGATGCAGTCCTTCGCGTCGTAACTCTGCTCCCGAGGCGGAATGTCGAGCGACATCAGCTTGTCGTAGACGATCGTCATCACACCGGGTCCCAGGAAAACACGTCGCTCGAACGGTCGAGCGGCGTGAACGACGCGGCAAACGCCCCCTTGAGCTGCGCATCGAGCTTTTCCGGCGTCCAGCCATCGGAGCGATGCAGCGTGCGGATCGGGCGGGTCTGATTGAACAGATAAATCTCGTTGTTGCGTACCGAAAATATCTGGCCGCTGATGCCGTCGGCGCGATCGGAACCGAGATAGACGACGAGCGGCGCGATTTTCTCCGGCGTCATCTGACGGAACGCCGCGACCCGCGCCTTCTCCTCCTCGGTCTCGGCCGGGATCGAATCGATCATCCGCGTCCAGGCAAAGGGCGCGACGCAGTTCGAGCGTACATTGAAGCGCGCCATATCGAGCGCAATGCCGCGCGACAGGCCGACGATGGCCATTTTGGCCGCCATGTAATTAGCCTGACCGAAATTGCCGACCAAGCCGGAGGTCGAGGTCATGTGCACGAAACTGCCGGAATTCTGTTCGCGGAAATGGCCGGCGCAGGCGCGGCTCATGGCGAAACTGCCGTGCAGATGCACGTCGATCACGTCCGACCAGTCCGACCAGCTCATGCGGTGGAAGATGCGGTCGCGCAAAATGCCGGCATTATTGACCAGGATATCGACGCGGCCGAACGCATCGAGCGCGGCCTGCATGATCTTGTCAGCATTGCCGGGGGCGCTGATCGAGGCCGTCGAAGCGATCGCTTCGCCGCCTGATTTCGTGATCTCGTCGACGACGGCCTGCGCCGGGCCGGCATCGGTGCCGCCGCCGTCGAGGCTGGCGCCAATATCGCAGACGACGACGCGGGCGCCTTCCTGCGCCATCAAGAGCGCAATGCCGCGCCCGATACCGCGGCCCGCCCCGGTGACGATGGCGACCTTGCCGGCGACGATATTCGCCATGCGGCTTAAGCCCCCCACACCTCTTGCGCGACCTCTCCGATCATCCTGAGCTTCGCCCATTGTTCGTCTTCGGCCAGGATATTGCCTTCTTCGGTCGAGGCGAAGCCGCATTGCGGCGACAGACAGAGCCGGTCGAGGTCGGCGAATTTGGCGGCTTCCTCGATCCGGCGCTTGAGCGTGTCTTTGCTTTCGAGCGTGCCGGTCTTAGTGGTGACGAGACCAAGCACCGCGATGCGGTCCTTTTTCAGTCTCTTGAGCGGCTCAAAGCCGCCGGCCCGCGCGGTGTCGTATTCCATGAAATAGCCGTGCACCTTGATGCGGTCGAACAGCACCTCCTGCATGGCATCGTAGCCGCCGGACCCCATGAAGGTCGATTTGTAGTTGCCGCGGCACAGATGCATCGTCACCGTCATGTCGGCAGGAATGTCGGAAATCGCCGTGTTGATGAGATCGCCGTAGATGGTGCCGAGCGCTGCCGGATCGTCGCCGCGATCCTTCATCTGTTGACGATAATGCGGGTCGCACAGCATGGCGATAAAGACTTCGTCGAGCTGCAGATAGCGGCAGCCGGCGTCGGCGAAGGCGCGCACGGCTTTCTTGTAGGCCGTGCCAAGGTCGGCAAAGAGCTTGTCCAGCGTCGGATAGACCGACTTGTCGATCGGCGTCGGGCTTGGGCGGCCATAGAGCGCCGACGGCGCCGGAATGGTCATTTTCGGCGTCCGCGTCGTATGCGCTTTGAGAAACTTAAAATGCTCCAGCATCGGATGGCCGGAGAAGCCGATCTTCCCAGTGACTTTGACGCCCTCGTTGCGCGTGGTGACCGCGGCAAAGGCGATGCCGGTGTTCATCACATGCTTCTCGACGCCGTCGAGGCCCCACAAGAAGTCGAGATGCCACCAGGAGCGACGGAATTCACCGTCGGTAATGGACTGCAGACCGACTGCTTCCTGTTTTCTGATGACGTCGGTAACGGCGCGGTCCTCGACCGCTTTGAGCCCGGCGGCGTCAATCTCGTCCTTGGCGAACTTCTCGCGCGCCCCTTTGAGCTCGGACGGCCGCAATAGACTGCCGACATGATCGGCGCGGAACGGCGGCTTTGTTCGCTGACTCATCGGTTATCCCCAAATTTCGTTCGCGATTTCGACGATCATCCGCAGTTTCGCCCATTCTTCGTCCTCGGCCAGAACATTGCCTTCCTCGGTCGAGGCGAAACCGCATTGCGGCGACAGGCAAAGCTGATCGAGATCGACGAATTTTGCCGCTTCGTCGATCCGGCGCTTGATGGCATCCTTGTTTTCCAGCGTGCCGCTTTTGCTGGTGACGAGCCCAAGCACGACGGCGTTGCCCTTCGGCACGAAGCGCAGCGGCTCAAAACCGCCTGCCCGCGCGCTGTCGTATTCCATAAAATAGCCATGGACATTGATGGCGTTGAACAGAATTTCCGCCACCGGCTCGTAGCCGCCCGACGCCACGAAATTCGACCGGAAATTGCCGCGGCACAGATGCATGGTTATCGTCATGTCGGACGGAATGTCGGCGATCGCCGCGTTGATCATGCGGGCGTAAGTGGCGGGCAGCGTGTCGGGGTTCTCGCCGCGATCGATGATCAGCTTGCGCAACGAGGGATCGCACAAATATGTGAGGTTGACCTCGTCAAGCTGCAGGTAGCGGCAGCCGGCATCGGCGAAGCCGCGCACGACCTTGCTATAGGACTGTCCGAGGTCGCGATAAAAATCGTCTATCGACGGATAGATCGACTCCGGCACGGCGTCGCGGCCATAGCGGAAATGCAATGACGAAGGCGACGGGATCGTCATTTTCGGCGTTTGTTTGGTGTGCGCCTGCAAGAACTTGAAATGCTCGAGCATCGGATGGGGCTTGTAGCCGCCGAGCTTGCCGGTCAGGCGCAGCAGCAGCGGCCGCGGCTGCGGCCCGCTGGTCGAGAAACTTATCTTGCGTTCGCCGACATAGGATTCGACGTTATCGAGCTGCTCGAGAAAATCGGTGTTCCAAGAAATGCGCCGGTACTCGCCGTCGGTGATGGATTTGAGCCCGGCCGCCTCTTGTTTTTTGATCACACCCTCGATTTCACGATCTTCGATCGCCTTGAAAGCTTCGGCGTCGATCTCGCCGCGTGCGCGCTTTTCCCGCGCCGCCTTGAGCGACGCCGTGCGCAACAGGCTGCCGACATGATCGGCGCGGAACGGCGGTTTGCTTCGCTGCATTGTCAACCCCACACTTCATTGGCTATTTCTACGATCATACGAAGCTTGGCCCATTGCTCGTCTTCGGACAGAACATTGCCCTCTTCGGTCGAGGCAAAACCGCATTGCGGCGACAGGCAGAGTTGATCGAGCGCGACGTATTTGGTCGCTTCGTCGATACGACGCTTGATGTCGTCTTTCTTCTCCAGCACGCCGCTCTTCGAAGTGACGAGACCGAGCACAATCTGTTTTTTGCCCTTGGGGAAGAAACGCAACGGCTCGAATCCGCCGGCGCGCGCCGAATCATATTCGAGGAAATAGCCGTCGAGACCGGTATTGCCGAGAAGTTGTTCGGCGACAAACTCGTAGCCGCCGGACGCAATGAAGGTCGAGCGAAAATTGCCGCGGCACGAATGCATGGTGATCGCCATGTCGGCGGGCTTGCCTTCGAGCGCGGCGGTGGTGAGACGCGCATAGCGTTTCGGCAGCGCGTCGGGATCGTCACCGCGCGTCTTCGACTGGGCGCGCTCGTTCGGATCGCACACCATGGCCCAGGCCGTGTCGTCGAGCTGCAAATAGCGGCAGCCGGCGTCGAAAACCGCGCGGATTGCGCCGCGATAGGCCTTGGCGAGGTCATCGAAAAACGGATCGAGCTCGGGATAGACATCCCTGCTGATCGCGGCGCGGCCCTGCCGGAAATGGAAGGTCGACGGCGCCGGAATCGTCATCTTCGGCATGACGCGCGCGTGCGCGTTCAGGAATTTGAAATGCTCCAGCATCGGATGCCCGGAAAAGCCGATCTTGCCGTCGATCCTGATGGCTTCGGCTTTGGTCTGCACGCCGCTGAATTGAATGCCGTGATCCGTCGTGTAAAAGGTCACCCCGTCGAGCCCGCGAAAGAAGTCGAAGTGCCACCACGAGCGGCGGAACTCGCCGTCGGTGGCGAGCTTCAGTCCGACCTCTTCCTGCTTCCTGATCGCCTTTTCGATCTCCCGATCTTCGATCGCGCGCAAGGCGTCCGCGGGAATCTCATTGCGTTCGCGTTTGGCGCGCGCTTCCTTCAGCGCGGCCGGTCGCAACAGACTGCCGACATGGTCGGCGCGAAATGGCGGCGTGGTGCGTTGCATCGACTTCCTCCCCAGCTTCTTTATAGCGGAAACGCTCGGTGTCGATTCCGTCTATGGCTGCCTCCCAACGCGCAATACAGAGGGCAAACCCAGGGTGGGCAACGTTAAATCGATTTAGCAATGCCGGCGCGCGAGTGTAAATGCCGTTGCGCGCGGACCGCTCAGCACAGACACTCGCCCGGCGCATGACGCCTTGAGGAGACGAAAAAGATGTACCCGACGTTGCTGCTCTACGAAGACGTGTTGGCAAACGGCGCCGAGGCATCCTGGCCGGCGCTGCCGCGCATGATTTTCGTGGTTCATGGCGCCGTCACTATCGCGGATCGCACGCTGCACGACGAAGACACTTTCGGCAGCGAAGCCCCCGTCACGCTCAAGGCGGGCGGCGGTGGCGCGACGCTGTGGCGCTGGGAGCTTGCTCCGGACGAGACTACTGGCGCCGCCAATTCGGGAGGCGGCATCCGCACCCGGGAAAAGCTCGCGGCGCGACTTGAGACGGTGCCGAAGGGCGCGCTCCTCTTGCGCGGCGACGGCGTCGCATTTCCGCCCGGCGGCTGCGCCTACCTGCACCGGCACCAAGGACCGGGCATCCGCTGCGTCGTCGAAGGCGGCATTCGTATCGACACCCACGGCCGCTCGACGTCATACGGTCCAGGCGGGGCATGGTACGAGACCGGGCCCGACGGCGTTTTCGCGCAGGGCGCGGACCGCCCGACGCGGTTCATTCGTGTCATGATCCTGCCGCGCGCCTTTTTGGGAAAGAGCTCGATCGAATATCTCAATGAAGCGGACAAGGCCAAACCCAAATCGCAAAGCTACAAGATCTACGTCGACATGCCGCTGATCATCTAGGCGGCGCGTTGACATCTCAGCGGTCCTAAGAGGCCATGCGCATCCTCGTTGCCGCCGTCGGCCGATTGAAGCAAGGCCCCGAGCGAGACCTCGCCGCGGCCTATCGCAAGCGTGCCGAAGCGATCGGCCGCGCTTTCGGCCTCCGCGAGATCGAAATTGTCGAAATTCGCGAGAGCCGCGCGAATGACGCCGAACGACGCCGCGTCGAGGAATCCATAGCAATTGCCAATGTCATTCCCGACCGGGCGATCGTGGTCATCCTCGACGAACGGGGCGACAGCCTCGACAGCGCGGCGCTGGCGACGACACTACGCAGGTGGCGCGAGGAGGATCGTTCCACCGTCTGTTTCATCATCGGCGGCGCCGACGGGCTGGCGCAAAGCCTGCGCGAGCGCGCCAAGCTCAAGCTCGCTTTCGGCAGCGCGACCTGGCCGCACCAGCTGGTGCGCATCATGCTGCTGGAGCAGCTTTATCGCGCCGGCACGATCCTGGCCGGACACCCCTACCACCGGGCCTGAACAGACCGGCAAAGCCGCAAAAATGCGGCTCGGGAAGTCTCGGCCACGCCGCATCACCGAATTGTGACGGGTAAGGCCTTCGCTGTCTTATTCCTGTCTCACACCGGCCCGTTTTATGCGGTTTCTCTTGCCTTTCCGAGGTTCGCGCCTACCCTTGAAACCGATGATTCTCCGACGGTCGAGCCGCACCGATTCGCGCTTTGTGCTCGGCTCGGCTTTGGCATTCGTGCTGCCGATTGGCGCAGGTCTTGGTGCCAGTCTCGGCGTGAGTTCCGTCGCGTGGGCCCAGACACCCGCTAACCTCGCTCCGGCGGATGCCGCGGCGGCGCAGAATGTGCCTGCTCCATCGGCCGCCGCGCCCGCGAGCGCTCCATCTCCCGCAAACAAGACGGATGCGCTCAAGCAACACGACCAAGATCTCGACTCGGCTCTCGCTCGTCAGCGCGAGTCGGTGGAGAGTCAGGCCAAGCTGCGCACCGAGATCGAGGCGCTGGCTCAGGACCGCCGCAAATTTAATGAAGACCTAATCGGCACCGCCGCGCGGGTCCGCGACGTCGAAGCCAATATCGACGCCACGCGGGCGCGCCTGCTGCTGCTCGACGAGCAGGAAAAGCTGCTGCGCAAATCGCTCAATGAGCGCCGCGACGTGATCGTCGAGATTCTCGCCGCCTTGCAGCGTATGGGCCGCCAGCCGCCGCCGGCGCTTATTGTGCGGCCGGAAGATGCGCTGCAGGCGGTGCGCACTGCCATCACGCTCGGCGCAGCGCTGCCGGAAATGCGCGCACAGGCCGATTCATTGGCCTTCGACCTGGCCGATTTGGTGCGCGTGCGCAAACAAATCCTCGACGAAAGCAACCGACTTTCCGGGGATCTCGCTCTGCTCGGACACGAGCAGCTTCGGCTGGCGCTCCTCATCGACCAACGTCAGAAGAACGAGGCGGTCGCCGAACAGGCGCTCAGTACCGAGCGGCAGCACGCCGCGGTCCTGGCGCGCCAAGTCGATTCGATCAAGGATTTGATCGCCAAGCTCGAAGCCGGCCTCGATCCCGCGACCCGCGCGGCGCACGATGCCGACCACGCTATTGCCAATGATGCGACACAGCCGCAACTCGCAGCTTTAGGCGATCCCGGCCGGCTGACCCCGGCGGTCGCCTTCGCCGACATGCGTGGACACATGCATTTGCCGGTCAATGGCATGCCAATCCGGGCGTTTGGGGGAGCCGATGGCGTCGGCGGAACCCAGAAGGGCGTTTCCATCGCCGCCCGGCCCGAAGCTGAGATTACCGCCCCATGCGACGGTTGGGTGGTTTACGCCGGACCATTTCGCAGCTATGGGCAACTCTTGATCCTGAATGCTGGCGGCGGGTATCATGTTCTCCTGGCGGGCATGGATCGGATTTCCGTCGATCTCGGACAGTTCGTGTTAACCGGCGAGCCGGTAGCGATGATGGGCGACGCATCGCAAACAGCGGCAGCCGTCACGACCGGGCCTAAACAGCCCGTACTCTATGTGGAGTTCCGCAAGGACGGCACTCCCATTGACCCCAGCCCTTGGTGGGCGACAAACGAAGGCGAGAAGGTTCGCGGATGATGCGCAAAACTTATCTGGTTTTCCTCGGTGCAGTGGCCGGCGCCGCCGCAGCACTGCTGGTCACTCAGCCACACGCCATGTTGCTTGGCTCGGCCGCGAGGGCCGCCGCCTCGGACACCTACCAGCAGCTCAACCTGTTCGGTGACGTCTTCGAGCGCGTCCGCGCCGATTACGTCGAAAAACCCGACGACAAGAAGCTCGTCGAATCGGCCATCAACGGCATGCTGTCCGGGCTCGATCCGCATTCGAGCTACATGGACCCGAAAAGCTTCCGCGATATGCAGGTGCAGACCCGCGGCGAGTTCGGCGGCCTCGGCATCGAGGTCACCATGGAGGACGGCTTGGTGAAGGTGGTTGCGCCGATCGACGATACGCCGGCGGCCAAGGCCGGTGTCATGGCCAACGACATCATCACCAAGCTCGATGATGAGGCGGTGCAGGGGCTGACCCTCAATCAAGCCGTCGACAAGATGCGCGGTCCGGTGAACTCCAAGATCAAGCTCACCATCATGCGCAAGGGCGCGGACAAGCCGATCGAAGTGACGATCATGCGCGACATCATCCGCGTGAAATCGGTGCGTTCGCACGCCGAAGGCGATGATGTCGGCTATATCCGCATCACGCAGTTTAACGAGCAGACCACCGACGGCCTGAAGCAGGCGATCAATGATCTCGGCAGCCAGCTCGGCGCCGACAAGATCAAGGGCTACATCGTCGATCTGCGCAACAACCCAGGCGGCCTGCTCGATCAGGCGATTTCGGTCTCCGATACTTTCCTCGACAAGGGCGAGATCGTATCGACGCGCGGGCGCAACCCCGAGGAGACGCAGCGCTTCAATGCGCGGCCGGGCGACATGACCCACGGCAAGCCGGTGATCGTTCTCATCAACGGCGGCTCGGCTTCGGCGTCGGAGATCGTCGCCGGCGCGCTGCAGGACCACAAGCGTGCGACGCTCATTGGCACGCGTTCCTTCGGCAAAGGATCGGTACAAACCATCATCCCGCTCGGCGCCGACAATGGTGCGCTGCGGCTGACGACGGCTCGCTACTACACGCCGTCAGGCCGCTCGATCCAGGCGCAGGGCATCAAGCCCGATATCGAGGTGATGCAGGATGTGCCTGCCAGCTTGAAGGGCGAGACCGATACCGAGGGTGAAGCCTCGCTGCGCGGCCATCTCGCGGCCACCGGCAGCGAGAAATCCGGCTCGCAGTCCTACGTGCCGCCGGACGAGAAGGACGACAAGGCGCTGCATATGGCGCTTGATCTGCTGCGCGGAACCGCCAGCAACGCCGCCTTCCCGCCGAATCCGAAGGCTCCCGTGCCCAATTAAGAGGGAGAGCACTTAGGCTTGAATTGAGTTCGGGGCGGCCTCAAGCCGCCCCGATTTTTTTATTCCGGCCTCGCGGGACCCCTTCCATGGCAGCCTTGGCCCAAACGGTGCCTTAACCGGCCGTGATAGACTTTCGACCATGATTCGTGGGGCATGATTCGCGCAGATATCGGCCCACGCATGGCCCTAAAGCATGGCCCTAAAGCACGGCCCCAGGCATGGCCAAAGAACGGCCCAAGGATCCACCGATGGCTGTGGATGATCTGACCGTCCCGCTCGGCCGTCAACCGAAGAGACGCCGGCGCGCGATTAGGCTTCCGGTGCCCCAAATCATGGCCGGCGCGCTGGCCGCATTCCTCGGCGCGTTCGTGCTCTGGGCGATCGTGGCTGACGACCCCTATGGCGGCGAGCCGATGGCCCTCGTACCGGCAAATCTGCACCTTGCAAAGACATCGGATGTTCCGGCATCCCCGCAGCCAGGTGCGCTATTGTCCGCAGCCGACCAACAGCATGACCGTCAGGCGGCGGCTCCGGCGTCGCCCGCACCCGGCGCGGCGCCGAATACCGCCACGGTCACAATTATCGACGGAAAAACGGGTGAAAAGCAGGAGGTCGTCGTTCCGGCGCCCGCCAGCGGCCCCGCGCCGGTCCAGGCGGCCCCGGTGGACGCGAAATTCGTCGAGATGACGCCGCACGGCGCCATCCCGAAAATCGCCGCCGACGGAACGCGTCCTGCGGACGCCTTCGCCCGGCCGGTAAAACCATTGCCCGGTAAGCCGGACGCTCCGCGCATAGCCCTGATCGTCGAGGGCTTAGGCGTAAGCGCAAATGCGACGTCCGATGCAATCGCGAAACTGCCGGGCCAGGTCACCCTCGGCTTTGTGCCCTATGGGGCTCAGGTCGCGGCCTTGGCAGCCCAGGCGCGCGCTGCGGGTCACGAGCTCTTGCTGCAAGTGCCGATGGAGCCGTTCGACTATCCGGACAACGATCCCGGTCCGCAGACACTGCTCACCTCGCTCACGCCGGAGCAGAATATCGACCGCCTGCACTGGGTGATGAGCCAGTTCCAAGGCTATGTCGGGCTTGCCAATTCGATGGGCGCACGTTTCACCGCTTCCGAAACGGGCTTCACCCCGATCCTGCACGAGACGGCAAAGCGCGGGCTGATCTTCGTCGACGATGGCTCGAACCCCAGAAGCGTGGCTGGCCAGATAGCCGGCGCCAACAATCTGCCGTTCGCGCGGGCCGACGTGATCATCGATGCGGTGCCGACGCCAGGTGAAATCGACCGCGCGCTGGCTCGTTTGGAAATGGCCGCGCGCGAGCGCGGCGTCGCGGTCGGCATCGCGTCCGCGCTCCCGGTATCGATCGAGCAAATCGCCAAGTGGGCGAAGGAAGCGGCGAGCCGCGGCCTCTTGCTGGTCCCGATCACCGCGGTGGCAATGAAAGGCAAGCAGTCGACGGCGAGCGAGTAGCGAAACTAGACAATAACGAATAGAACTAATCGCCTGCCCTGCCGCCTCGCGGTCTGCTATTCGCGGCTTCCCAAATAGACTTTGCCAATGTGCTTCGAAGATCTCCCCTATCGTCCCTGCGCCGGCGTCGTGCTGTTCAATCGCGAGGGCTTGGTGTTCATCGGCCGGCGCATCGAGGGGCCTGAACATATCGACCTCACGCATACTTGGCAGATGCCGCAGGGCGGCATCGATGATGGCGAGGAGCCGTGGCCAGCGGCGGTGCGGGAACTGCGCGAAGAGACCAATATCCGCTCGGTGGAACGCCTCGGCGAGCTCGCGGACTGGCTGAAATACGACATTCCGCGTGAAATCGTGGGCCAAGCGTGGAAAGGCAAATACCGCGGACAGACGCAAAAGTGGTTCGCCATGCGCTTTACCGGCAGCGACGACGAGATCGATGTGCAACATCCGGCCGGACATGAGCCGGAGTTCAGCGACTGGCGTTGGGAGCGGCTGCAGAATATCCCGGACCTCGTGGTGCCGTTCAAGCGTGCGGTCTATGACCGCGTTGCCGGCGAGTTCCAGCAATTCGCGAAATAGCCGAGCGCCTACTTTGAGCGCCGCTTAGGTGCTACGATGACAAGGCTGCTTGCAGCGCTTTCAACTGCTCGAGATGGCGCGCAAGCTTGTCGCGCAGTGCATCGTCCTGGCTGTCGGCGATGTCTTCCTCGGCGTCTTTGATCTCGGTGGCGAGCGTCGCGATGTCAAAATCGCCACGCGCCAGGGCTCTGTCGGCGAGCACCGTCAGCCCTGTCGGGCTCACTTCTGCAAAGCCGCCGATGACAACGACCGGCTCGCGCTGGCCGCCGCGAAAAATGGTCACGATGCCCGGCCGCAACGTAGTGACCAGCGGTGCATGACCGGGGAGAATGCCCATGTCGCCTTCGCTGCCGGGCAAATCCACCTGGTCGACGTCGCCGGAGAACAGCACGCTCTCGGGCGAGACAAATTCGAAATGAAGCCCGGCCATGGGAGTTACGCCTCGGCGGCGAGCTTCTTGCCCTTCTCGACCGCCTCCTCGATGGTGCCGACCATGTAGAAGGCCGCCTCGGGCAGGTGGTCGTATTTGCCGTCGACCAGATCGCGGAAGCCTTTGATCGTGTCCTGCAGGTCGACGAGCTTGCCAGGCGAGCCGGTGAACACTTCGGCGACGAAGAACGGCTGCGACAGGAAGCGCTCGATCTTGCGCGCGCGTGCCACCGTGAGCTTGTCCTCTTCAGACAGCTCGTCCATGCCGAGAATGGCGATGATGTCCTGCAGCGCCTTGTAGCGCTGCAAAACCTGCTGCACCCGGCGCGCGACCGTATAGTGCTCCTCGCCGACGACCGTCGGCGACAGCATGCGCGAGGTGGAATCGAGCGGATCGACCGCCGGATAGATGCCCTTGGCGGCGATATCGCGCGACAGTACGGTGGTCGCATCGAGATGCGCGAACGAGGTCGCGGGCGCCGGATCGGTGAGGTCGTCGGCCGGGACGTAAATGGCCTGCACCGATGTCACCGAGCCTTTGTTGGTCGTGGTGATGCGCTCCTGCAACGCGCCCATGTCGGTGGCGAGCGTGGGCTGATAGCCGACCGCCGAAGGAATGCGGCCGAGCAGCGCCGACACTTCCGAGCCCGCTTGGGTGAAGCGGAAGATATTATCGACGAAGAACAGCACGTCCTGGCCCTGGTCGCGGAAATGCTCGGCGACCGTCAGCCCGGTCAGCCCGACGCGGGCGCGGGCGCCCGGCGGCTCATTCATCTGGCCGTAGACCAGCGCGCATTTGGAGCCTTCGACCGAGCCCTTGTGCGGGTCCTTGTTGACCCCGGATTCGATCATCTCGTGATAGAGGTCGTTGCCTTCCCGGGTGCGCTCGCCGACGCCGGCGAACACCGAATAGCCGCCGTGCGCCTTGGCGACGTTGTTGATCAACTCCATGATCAGCACGGTCTTGCCGACGCCGGCACCGCCAAACAATCCGATCTTGCCGCCCTTGGCATAGGGCGCCAGCAGGTCGACGACCTTGATGCCTGTTATAAGGATCGCGGCCTCGGTCGACTGATCGGTATAGGCCGGCGCTTCCTGGTGGATGGCGCGGAGCGCCTCACCTTTGACCGGACCGGCTTCGTCGACAGGATCGCCGATCACGTTGATGATGCGGCCGAGCAGTCCCTGGCCGACCGGAACTGAGATCGGCGCTCCGGTGTCGGTAACCTCTTGCCCGCGCACCAGTCCCTCGCTGGTATCCATGGCGACCGTGCGCACGGTATTTTCGCCGAGCTGCTGGGCGACTTCGAGGACCAGCCGGCGGCCCTGGTTTTTGGTTTCCAGGGCATTGAGGATCGGCGGCAAGTTGTCGTCGAAATGCACGTCGACCACCGGGCCGATGACTTGAGTGATACGTCCGACGGATTGAGCCATGAGGTCGTCCTTACTTTATCGTGCCGCGCACTTTGTTAGAGCGCTTCGGCTCCGGATATAATCTCGATCAGTTCCTTGGTGATCATCGCCTGCCGCGTGCGATTGTACCTGAGCGTTTGCCGGCGGATCATGTCGCCGGCATTGCGGGTGGCGTTGTCCATCGCCGACATTTGCGCGCCATAGAACGAGGCGGAATTTTCCAGCAAGGCACGGAAAATCTGCACGGCGACATTGCGCGGCAGAAGCTCATGCAGGATGTCCTCGGCGTCCGGCTCGAATTCATACACAGCGCCGCCTAAGGCATCGGTCGCCTTCGCATCGAACACCGGCGGGATGATCTGCTGCGCGGTTGGAATCTGCGCGATCACCGAGCGGAAGCGCGAATAGAACAGCGTGCAGACGTCGAATTCGAACTTATCGAACAACGCGATGACCTTTTCGGCGATCATCTTCGCGTTTTCGAAACGGAGCGCACGCACCGAGCGGAGATCGACCAGCTCGACGATCTGGCTGGCATAAAGCCGACGCAACTGATCGTAGCCTTTGCGGCCAACGCAGAAGAGCTTGACTTCCTTGCCCTCCGCCATCAGCGCGGCCGCACGTTCCCGCGCCAGCCGCACGATCGCGGTATTGAACGGGCCGCACAAGCCGCGTTCGGCGGTGCAAACAAGAAGGAGATGACGCCGGTCGCTGCCGGTGCCGCGCAGCAGCCGGGGCGCGGTGTCCATACCCGTGACCGAGGCCGCGATATTGCCGAGCACGGTATCCATGCGGGTCGCATAGGGACGCGCCGCTTCGGCCGCTGCTTGGGCGCGACGCAGCTTCGACGCCGCGACCATTTGCATGGCCTTGGTGATCTTTTGCGTCGCCTTGGTCGCGGCGATGCGGTTACGAAGGTCTTTAAGCGAAGGCATCCGAAGCTCGATCTATTCCCGTTCGCTCACGCAAACGTCTTGGCGTAATCGGTGACGACGGTCTTGAGCTTTTGCGCAGTCGCGTCATCAAGGTCATTTGATTCGCGAATCGCCTTGAGAAGGTCGCCCTGCTGGGTGTGCAGCAGGCTGAGGAGACCGTCCTCGAAGGCGCGAATGCGATCGACCGGCAGCGGATCGAGATAACCGTTGACGCCGGCATAGATGACGCAGACCTGCTCCTCCATGGAAAGCGGTGAGAATTGCGGCTGCTTAAGGAGCTCGGTGAGCCGCGAGCCGCGATTGAGGAGCCGTTGCGTGGTGGCGTCGAGGTCGGAGCCAAACTGCGCGAACGCCGCCATTTCGCGGTATTGCGCGAGCTCGCCCTTGATGCGGCCGGCGACTTTTTTCATCGCCTTGGTCTGCGCCGCCGAGCCGACACGCGACACCGAAAGCCCGACATTCACCGCCGGCCGGATGCCCTGATAAAACAAATCGGTCTCGAGGAAGATCTGGCCGTCGGTGATGGAGATGACATTGGTCGGAATATAGGCCGACACGTCGTTGGCCTGGGTCTCGATGATCGGCAGCGCGGTGAGCGAGCCACCCTTGTTTTCGTCATTCATCTTCGCCGCGCGTTCGAGCAGGCGCGAATGCAGGTAGAACACGTCACCCGGATAGGCCTCGCGTCCCGGTGGCCGCCGCAGCAACAGCGACATCTGCCGATAGGCGACGGCCTGCTTCGACAGATCGTCATAAATGATCACCGCGTGCATGCCGTTATCGCGGAAATATTCACCCATGGTGCAGCCGGCGAACGGCGCCAGGAACTGCATCGGCGCCGGATCGGACGCGGTCGCCGCGACCACGATCGTGTAATCGAGCGCGCCGTTTTCTTCCAAGACCTTGACGAATTGCGCCACGGTCGAGCGCTTTTGCCCGATCGCGACATAGACGCAATACAGCTTGACCTTCTCATCGCCGGACTGATTGAGCGATTTCTGATTGAGGATGGTGTCGAGCGCGATCGCGGTCTTGCCGGTCTGGCGGTCACCGATGATCAGCTCGCGCTGGCCGCGGCCGATCGGAATCAGCGCGTCGATCGCTTTCAGTCCGGTCGCCATCGGCTCGTGCACCGATTTGCGCGGGATGATGCCCGGCGCTTTGACGTCGACGCGCGACTTATGGTCGGCCTTGATCGGCCCTTTGCCGTCGATCGGCTCGCCGAGCGCATCGACGACGCGGCCGAGCAAGCCCTTGCCGATCGGCACCTCGACAATGGCGCCGGTGCGCTTGACGGTCTGGCCTTCCGCGATCTCGCGGTCGCTGCCGAAAATCACGATGCCGACATTGTCGCTTTCGAGGTTGAGCGCCATGCCTTTGACGCCGCTTTCGAATTCGACCATCTCGCCGGCTTGCACGTTATCGAGGCCGTAGACGCGGGCGATGCCGTCACCGACCGACAATACCTGGCCGACTTCCGAGACTTCGGCCTCCTGGCCGAAATTCTTGATCTGCTCTTTGAGGATTGCGGAGATTTCCGCGGCGCGGATGTCCATTAGCGAGCCTCTTTCATGGCGTGCTTGATCGCGTTGAGCTTGGAGCGCAGCGAGGTATCGACCATGCGGCTACCGAGCTTGACCACGAGCCCGCCGATGATGGCGGGATCGATCTTGATGTCGAGGTCGACGTTTTTGCCGCTCACCGAATTGAGCGTGGCGCGCAGCGCCTCGAGGTGTTCGGCCTTGAGCGGTTCGGCGACGGTTACTTCGGCAGTGGCTTCGCCCTTGTGCTGGGCGACCAGCTCGCGGAAGCGCCCGATCATGTCGCGCACCGCGAACAGCCGGCGGTTCGCCGTCACGAGCTTGAGGAAGCGAACCGCAAGTCCACCGATGCCGGCGCGCTCGAGCACGGCGCTCAGCGCCTGCAATTGCGCGTCGGCGGAAAATACCGGGCTGCGCACCAGGCGCAGGAGATCGGCGCTCTCGCCGATCAGC
>Ga0182024_10000983_pt1 | contig 73876 bp, 70 predicted proteins | sample P32metaG_FD_120480 | JGI IMG/M metagenome (GOLD analysis project Ga0182024, IMG submission 120480) | Permafrost microbial communities from Stordalen Mire, Sweden - P3-2 metaG (Illumina Assembly) | ecosystem: Environmental > Terrestrial > Soil > Wetlands > Permafrost | place: Sweden: Stordalen...
ATGGGGAGAATTTAGCGCGGGCTCGTCGCTCGTCGCCGAGCGTTAGCCGTTCCACTGTTTTACGACGACTCGCGCAGGGCGCAACAGCTGTCCGGCGAACAGATAACCCGCCTGGTAGACCCGGGCCACGACGTGGTCGTCCTCGGGGCTCAACGCCGGCTCTGTGGCCACCGCCTCGTGGAGTGCGGGATCGAACGCTTGATCGACCGGATCGATCACCTGCAGCCCCGCAGCCGTGAGCGCCTTGAGCAGTTTGCGCTCGACCAGCTCCGCGCCGTGCACCACCGTGGCGGCATCGACCGTCGCGGCATCGAGGTGCGCGAATCGAGAGAGGTCATCCAGCGGGTCGATCAGTTGCTTGACCATCTCCGCCTGCCCCCGCGCCGCCGCCTCCTGCCGCTCGCGCACCGAGCGCTTGCGGTAGTTGTCGTACTCCGCCGCCAATCGCAGGTACTTCTCGCGTTGCTCTACGAGCTCCGGTGACGCCCCTGGCGGCGTGCCGCCGGTGGCGCTCCCAGGCACCCCTGGCGGCTCGATGACCGCGGGGTCCACCGGGTCGGCCGTGGCGCCTCGGGCGAACGCATCTTCGGTCCCGTCGGCGCCCAACGGCGGCTCGGCGGCCGTTGGACGCGAGTCGGCCCTCTTGTCCGTGTGCTTTTCTCGGCGATGCATTGAGTGTCCGGCTAGACTGGTGGTGCGCGTTGAAAGGCTCGCAACGCACCTGCGTACTCGGGTAACTACTCTCGGACCGATCGCACACCGCGGGTCCGGTCGCGGCCGGCGCCCCCGCTCTGTAGGCCGGGACCAGCGACGCCGCCGACCCCTGTGGCGATCCGGGAGACGAAATCTCGACCCCCGAGTGCTGGGGTGCAACGGGCGTGCCCCAATGGCCTGCCGCAACGGCAGTTGCGGGCCGACGGGCGGCGCACGGCTACGTGACGATGGCGCGTCGCACCATGTCCAGCGCCACCTGCGCCGCACGCTGCCGGATCTCGCCGCGGTCGCCGACCAGCATGCTGCGGTGTGCGCGCATCGCGAGCGACGGGGAATCCTCGGGGCCCGCCACCGCGATCCAGACGGTCCCGACCGGTTTGTCCGCGGTGCCACCGCCCGGGCCCGCGACACCGGTAATACCGACTCCGATGTCGGCACCCGTCCGCGACCGCGCGCCGCGAGCCAGCGCGCAGGCGACCCGCTCGCTGACCGCGCCCTCGGCGCGGAGATCCGCGGCCGGCACATCGAGCAGCGACTCCTTCACGCTGTTGTCATAGGCGATCACGCCGCCCAGGAAGACATCACTGGAGCCCGGCACGGCAGTCAGGCGAGCGCCCAGCACGCCTCCCGTACAACTCTCGCCGACACCGATCTTGAGCTTCCGCGCGCGACACGCCGCAAGCACGAGCGCGGCCAGGTCATCGGACCCGTCGCCGTAGACGAAGCGTCCAATGCGCTCGCGCAGCCGCGCGACGCCGTCCGCCAGCACGCGGTCCGCCTCTGCCGCGGGGAGGCCGCGCGCAGTGAGCCGTAGGTCTACGCCGTCGCTTCCCGGCAAGTACGCGAGCGGGAGGCCATCGAGACCGTTGGCGAGATCCCCCAAGAGGTCGGCGAGCGTCGATTCACCAATGCCGACCGTCCGGAGCGTGTGGGACCGGACCACCACCGGCGAGCCAGATCCCTCGGCCTCGACGACGAGTCGGCCCAAGCGCGGCAGCAGGTGGTCCGCCAGCATCCCGCGCATCTCGCGAGGCACCCCTGGGAGCATCGCGACCCACCGGCCCGTGTGGTCCTCGAGCCAGATCCCGGGCGCGCTCCCGTGTCGATTGTCGAGGATCACGGCGCCGTCCGGCACGTAGGCTTGCTGGCGATTCGCGGCCGGCATCGGGCCCCACTGGGGCCGTGCGGCCCATCGTTGTTCCAAGCCGGCGTAGATCGCGGCGTCGAATCGCATCGGTCGCCCGAATAGCGCAGCGATCGCGGGTTTTGTGAGGTCATCGCTGGTCGGGCCCAGTCCACCGGTCGTGATGACGGCGCCCGTGCGCGCGATTGCCTCGCCGACGGCGGCGGCAATCTCGTCCGCGCGGTCCCCGACCGTCGTGCGACGGCCGATCTCGACTCCGACGGCGCCTAGCTCACGTGCGAGATGGGCACCGTTCGTGTCGATCGTGAACCCGAGGAGGAGCTCATCCCCGATGGTGATCAGCTCGATGCGCAAACAACCCGCCGTAGCGGATCAGGTATTCGGCCAGCGAGTAGAGCGTGAGCACAACAGCACCGGCCATGGTCACCACGCCGACGATGCCAATGAAATCCGCGATCGGCCGCCACGCCGGTTTATCCAGCCATCCGTACTCCGCGGCGGCGCGCACCGCGGCGAACCAGAAAAAGGCGGTACCGATCCAGGTCCATTGAAATCCGGTCTTGAGCTTCGCGGATCCGATCGCGGCGATCACGACACCGCGCCATGCCGCCGCCTGCCGGAACGCGGTCATGAACACCTCGCGTCCCAACACGGTGACCACGACCCAAAGCGGCAAGCCGTACGTCCCCATTGGCGTCACGAACGGCGCTGGCTCCCGCCACGCGGCCGGCAGCGCCGCGAAGGCCGCGGCGGCTGATGTGCCGTCCGGGCCGGTGCCCTGCAGGATGTACACGGGCAGCAGTGTGGCCACGAGCAGCACCTTGTCCGCCAACGGATCGAGCAGTCGTCCGAGGTTTGTGACCAGGTCGCGGTCGCGGGCCAGCTTGCCATCGACGTAGTCGGTCGCCGCCGCGCTGACGAACAGCGCGAAGGCGAGGAACCGCAGCGGCCACATCGGCGCCAGCGCCAGCACCGCGATGCCAGGAGCCGTCGCGATCCGAACCGCAGTGATCGAGTTCGGTAGGTTCACGGCGCGCACGTGAGCATACGCGGAAATCTAGGCGGGGGGAGAGGAGATGGCGATTGGCGATTAGCGGTCCGCAGTCGGCAGTCAGCGGCGAACGACAGGAGAGGAACCTCACGGCAAACACTGAGGGCCGTCGACGAGACACCGTCGCCAGCCCTCGGACGCCAACTGCTCACTGCTACTGGTCACTGCACACTGCGAAGCGCTGCTCTTACGCCAGCGACTTGAGCACCATCTTGCTGACCGCTTTGAGGGTGTCGAACACGCCATCGCCCGACACCGCAACGGCCTCGAAGTAGGGAGCCCGCTCGACCCATTCGCCGGTGGGGATCTGCTCCACGAGGTTCTCGCCCGGGTGCGCCACGTCGGGCACCACGCGGAATTTGGTCGGGTCCTCGACCTCCCAGCCGGGGTTCAGCGACGATTGTAGATCGCCGATCGATGCCGCGTTCGGTAAGTCTCGCTTGTTGTATTGCACGATGAACGGCATGTGACGCAGGTCGTACCCGTACTCCGCCATGTTGTCATACAGGTTCTGCATCGCTTCCTGGTTCGCTTCCATCCGGTCCAATTGCGAGTCGGCGACGAAGACGATGCCATCGACGCCCTTCAGGATCAGCTTGCGACTGGCGTTGTAATACACCTGGCCCGGCACCGTATAGAGGTGGAACCGCGTTTTGAACCCCCGAATCGTGCCCAGGTCCACAGGCAGGAAGTCGAAGAACAGCGTCCGCTCGGTTTCCGTGGCGAGCGAGATGAGCTTGCCGCGTGTGTCGGGCTGCACTTTGCCGTAGATGTGCTCGAGGTTGGAGGTCTTGCCTCCCAGCCCAGGCCCGTAGTAAACGATCTTACAGTTTATCTCACGGGACGCGTAGTTGATCATCGACACGACTGTGCCCTCACTCGGCTCGATCTACTGAAACAGTCGGTCGATTTCATCTTCGGCGCCGGCCAAGAGGTTTGGCGGTGCGGGTGCCCCGTCGGCGCTGCCACGCGTGAACACCTGATGGAAGAGTTTCGTGAGGTCCTCCACCGCAAGCTTCATCTTGAGGCGGACGAGTCCCAGCGTCGTGCGGTTGTCGAAGAGGACGACGAGGATGACCCGGCGCGCCACATCCGCCAGGTACATCGACTCTTTCTCGCCCTGATGGAACAGCGTGTTGAAGTCGTTCTCGCCGATGAGGCGTGCGAGTTGGTCGTTGGCGCTGAAATCCGCCGCCGTCAGAGTGGCGAACGCCGTCGGGTCGAACGTCGGCGGCTCGCCCACCGTCGTCACGAGTTGCCCGGTTCGGTCCACGAGGAGCGCGCAGCGTGCGTTGCTTTCGTAGAGGAAGCGCTGCAGTGACTGAGTGATGGCGCCGTAGTCGTCTTCCGTGAAGGACCAGCTCGCTGCACTGACCGCCATGTGCCCTACCTAGTCGAGTGACGCCTCCACGTGCCGCAGCACCTGCCTGCCACGCCGCCGGAGGACGGACCGCGCTTCCCACCGGATGTAATCGCGCAGGAGATGCGCCGTCGTCGCTGACGGTTGGCCGCTCAAATACCCCAAGGCCGCCAGACGTTGCAGGGGATAGCGACTGAAGAGGTCGCGCCGGTGACGGTGTTGCTGCCGACTCCAGACGACGACCCCGACCACTACCCCACTGAGAAACCCCAGCGCCATGACTCGTCCGGCGTCAATTGCGCCGACGCCGTCACGGTGCCGTGGCCCGACGACTACCCCCCACCGCTCCCGCCTCACCGGGTTCACCGCATCTCCCGACGAGCCGACAGTGCCTGCGCGATAGTGACGCCGTCCGCGTACTCAAGGTCACCGCCGACGGGTATGCCCCTCGCAATTCGCGAAACGGTCAGCGGGTAGGAGGCGAGTTGCCGCTGGACGTACAGTGCGGTCGCTTCGCCCTCCAAGCTCGGATTGGTCGCGAGGATCACCTCTCGCACCTGGCCGCCGGCGACTCGTGCGACGAGTTGTGGCACGGTCAAATCGTCGGGTCCGACCCCGTCGAGCGGCGACAGTCGGCCGCCGAGCACGTGGTAGACCCCTCGGAACTCCCCCGCTCGCTCGATTGCGCCAATGTCGGCCGCCTCCTCCACCGCGCAGATGAGTGCGGGCTCGCGGCGCGCGTCACGGCAAATCGAACACACCGGGTCCTCGGTCAGGTTGAAACAGCGCTCGCACGTCCGGACGCGGTCCGTGACGGTGACGAGCGCCGCGGCCAGCCGTCGCCCCTGTTCGGGCGGTCGCTTGAGCAAATAGTACGTCAGTCGGAGCGCCGTCTTGCGCCCGATGCCGGGCAGCTTGGCGAATTCGGCCGAGAGATCGTCGATTGCGGACACGTCAGTGTCCCCCACGATGGGGCATGGACGGCACGGGCGAGCGTGGAAGTGGTGCGACCGGTTGCGGCGGCCGATGCGGCGGTCTGGCCAGGCGTCAGAACGGGAGCTTGAACGGCAGCGGGATCCCGCCGGTCAGCTTGCCCATCTCCTCCTGCGCCAACGCGAGGGCCTTCTTCTGCGCCTCGGAGATCGCGACCTGTATCAGATCCTCCAGCATCTCGACATCGCTCGCCGACACGACGCTCGGACCGAGCTTCACGCGACGGACCTGCCCCTTGCCGTCCGCCTCGACCGTGACCATGCCGCCGCCGGCGCTACCGGTCACCGTCTGCTGCTGCAGTTGATCCTGGATCTCCTGAAAGCGCCCCTGCATCTGCTGCGCTTGCTGCAGGATCTTCATGAAGTCCGCCATGGCGAAGAAATCTAACCGCGACGGCGGTCCGCGGCGGACACCCTCACTCCATGAGCTCGAGGTCCAACGCGTCGATGGCGGCCCCTAGTACGGGGTCACGTTTCCGCAACGACGCCACATGGTCGGCCTTGACCGCCTCGGCCGTCAGCCGCTTGGGGGGAGCCGAGACCAATCCGTCACCCGGTAGCGCGACATGCACCCGGTCCACGGTGCGCCATTCGGTCCGGACCGCGCGCAACACGTCCGCGCGCGCGACGTCGATGGCACGCGCCAGAATCTCGTTGTGCTCGGTCAACCGCAGCGTGATCGCGCCCGACTCCGGTCCCATCTCCGGGGTGGATTGTTCGAGTGCGGCGGCAAGGATCGACGACTGTCGGTCTCGCCGCACTCGATCGACGACCGTCGGCCATTGCGCGGCGAGCGTTTCGCCGTCGAGCGGCTGTGCGTGTGACACCTCAGCCTCGGCGGGGGCGCCGGACCTGGCCCCGCGTGCCGACGGCGTCGCTGGCACGGTCGCTACCGCAGGCTCCCGAGCGGCGCGGACGGGGACGGCAGCATCCGACGCCGCGTCGCGGATTCCCCCGCTTGACGTGCCGCGCGTGGCACCCGATGCCCGCTCGCCACCGCGGCTAGGCGGCGCCGGCGGGGCCGCGGAACCGCCCGGGGCATCGAGCTCGCGCAGCACGTCTTCGAGCGACACGGCCCGATCGAGGAGCGCGCACCGGACGAGCAGCGTTTCCAACAAGAGCTGCTGCTGCCCGCTCTTTCGGAATCGCGGCTCGAGCTCGGTGATCGAATTGAGCATCCGAAGCAGATCACCCGCCGCCCACGCATCTCGGTGCGACATCACGACGGCACGGGCCCGCTCCGACAAATCGAGTCCCTCGCCGCCCAGCACGACCGCGAGTTCGGACCGGATCAAATCGGTGAGGCCGGCCAAAAACGTGGCGAAATCAATGCCCGCATCAGCAAGGCGCGCGATCGCGGGAAAGACATCCGCCGCGCGACGCTCGGCGATTAACGCGAGTACGTCGAGGTATTCGTCTTCCGGGACGAGGCCGAGCGCGTCACGGACGCGGTCCGCGGTGACCGCAGCCACATCGCCCAACGCGAGAACCTGGTCGGTCAAGCTCAGTGCATCCCGCATCGACCCGTCGGCCGCCCGAGCCAACATGGCCAGCGCCTCTTCGTCCACCGGGACCCCCTCGGCGCCCAGGACTTCACGCAGTCGGTCGCGGATGTCCGATGGTCCGATGCGCTTGAGATCGAACCGCTGAAGACGGCTCAACACCGGCGCCGCGGCTTGCGCGATCTTCTGGGGCTCCGTCGTGGCGAACACGAACACCACCCGTGGCGGCGGCTCCTCGAGGACTTTGAGGAGCGCGTTCCACGCTTCACGCGTGAGCATGTGCGCTTCGTCCACGATGTAGACCTTGTACCGGTCGTCGCCCGACGGCGCGTACATCGCGCGCTCCCGAAGCTCGCGCGCGTCGTCCACGCCGCGATTGGAAGCGGCGTCGATCTCCACCACGTCGAGGCTGACCGACCCGCTCCACACGCGGCGACACGACGTACACTCGCCGCACGGCTCTCCGTCGGCCCGCTCGGCCCGCCGCTCGCAGTTGAGGGCCATCGCCAACACCCGGGCGAGCGTGGTCTTGCCGGTCCCTCGAGGGCCGCAGAACAGGTACCCATGCGCGACGCGCCCGCGGGCGATCGCGCCCTTGAGCGTCGCCGACACGTGGGTCTGGACGGCCACCGTCGCGAACGACTTGGGTCGGTATTTGCGGGCGAGAGCGAGCGGCATCAGGCGGTCGCGAAGCGCGGGCCGGGGGGGGATGAAAAGCGCGGGCCTGTCATCCCCAATGTGATCCGGGAACGCCTTCCGCCCGCGCGATACTCCAGGCCTGACGAAGCAACGAAAGACACCACATGCCGCTGCTACCTGCGGGGTCCTGACGGGATTAGTGGGCTGACGCCCTTCGGGACCTGGAGCATCAGCAAGTTACAGCCGCGCCCCTTCTGGTACAACCGCGGGACCCGCCAAGACGACCGCGATGGCGCCGCGTCCTACAGCGCCTGAAGCTGTTGGAGCCGACGGATCCGGCGGAGGTCGTAGACCTGCCCGACCTCACCGCCGAGCACGAACACCAACGCGGCGTAGTACACCCACACGATCACGATCGCGAATGCAGCCAAGGTCCCCGTATAGATCGAGGCTGGGTTGAAATGGCGGATGTAGGTACGGAACACGAGCTTGGCGACCTCGAACAGCACGGCCCCCACGCCCGCCGAGACCAGCGCCGTCGGTACCCGGATGTGTCGATTGGGGAGATACTTGTACAACGCGAAGAACATGAGCCCGATCACGACGAACGCGAGGACGCGCCCCGCCGTATATGTCAGAGTGCCCATCGTCTGCGATTGGACACCGACCGCGGCGAGTACCTCCACGCCCCGAGTCGTGGCGATCACCAGGTACGCGCTGAGCGCCGTATACGCGATCACGAGCAGTGTCGCCATGATCGTCACCCGCACGTCGAAGAGCTTGCCCGCAATGATGCCGCGGTCGCGGTCGATGTCGAATACGCTCGCGAGGACGCTCCGGAGCGAACCGAAGAGCCGAGTCGAGAACCAGATGAATCCGATCGCGCTGTAGAGCCCCACCTTGCCGCGTGCGTGGATCATGTCGTTGAGCAACCCGTCAACCAGCAACCGCGCGGCGCCGGACTCCGATGGCAGAAGCCGGTCAATGAGGGCGGACACATTGGCGAGCGACGCCGCGGGCGACAGGTTGAGCATGTAGCCCAAGCCGCTGACCAACAGCAAGAAGAACGGCACCGCGGCAAGCAGGATGTTGAATGCGATCCCGCTGGCCAGGAAGAAGATGTTGTCTTCGCCGCTGTTGTCCCACACCCGCCACACGTAGTCGTGGAGGGCGGAGTGCCGTCCCCACAGGGCGTTCCGAATCACGGCGACCCTCGTCCGACCCGGGCGCGCGGCGCCGGGCTGCTCACTGGCCTCGTCGGCGACTGCACCAGGGGACTCGGCCGATCGATCCGGCCGAGCTGCCGTGCCGGACGTCGCTACCCCTCGGTCGTGTCCGGCGTTCGTTCAGCGGGCCGCGACCGTGGACGTTGATCGGCTTTGGTTTCCGCCAACCGTTCCCGCACTTCCGTGCGTGCGTCACGAGCCGCCGCCCGCCCCGCCGCAACCGCATCCGCGAGTTGGCGGGTCCGAACCGAGACCGCCGCGCGCGCCGATTCGATCCGCCGCTCGAGCTCTTCGCGGGCATCGGCCAGACCGCCCGACACGCGTTCGGCCACGCCCTCGGCCGCGACCTGCGCCTTGTCGCGCGCCGATTGGACGCGCTCGCGAAGCGCCTCGCGGGTTTCCGCCCCGGACCGCGGCGCCAGCAGGAGAGCCAATCCAGCCCCCAACGCCGCCCCGAGCAGGAACGGCCCCAAGTCGCTCGACCGCCCTTCGACGACTACATACGGTTCGCCATCATCCACGTCGTTCCCCCTCATGCGATTCCCCCCGTCGGCGCCCCGGCGCCGTTCTCCGCGAGCCTACACCGGCCGCGCCGGTCTTCGTGCCACCGGTCGTCACCGGGACCGCTTGGTGGTCAGTTTCTTCCCCGCTCCTTTCCCATTCACCGGCCGTGCACCCGGGACGGCCGCCGTCGGAGCAGCCATCGGCGGCTCGACCACCGCAGCAGCCGGGACTGGCCCGGCCTGCGGTGGTGCGACCGCTGCCCCAGCGCTCGGCATGCCCGTCACGCCGCCGTTCTGGGTCGCTGCGTCTCCCCCGCGATCCCGCAACAACGCGGCCAGCTCCGCCCGCAACTCGGCAGGCGGGATCCCGAGGGTCGTGGCCGCCCGCTCGACGTCTCCGCTGGTCGAGGCCAGGGTGCGGAGCGTCAACTGGCGCCGCGCATCACTCAACGACGTACCGACGGGGATGCTCAACGCGCTCGTGAACTCGACGCTTGACGGCGTGCGTTGGTGCCGCGGCATGATCTCGGCCCGCGTGATGATTGAGCCACGGGCGAGCACGACGGCGCGTTCAACGGCATTCTTCAAGTCGCGCACGTTGCCAGGCCAGGAATAGGTCAGGATCCACTCCATGGCGGCCTCATCGAACCCCGTGATCGGCTTGCCATTCTCCTGGGAAAACCGCGTCAGGAACTCGTTGGCGAGCAGATGGATGTCGCCCGCCCGTTCACGGAGGGGCGGCAGGTAGAGCTCGACCACAGCCAATCGGTAGTAGAGATCGTCCCGGAGCTCGCCTTCGGTCAACGCCACCTGGAGATCGCGATTGGTGGCCGCGATGATGCGGATGTCCACCGAAATCTCCTTCTTGCCTCCGAGTCGCCGCACCACGCGCGACTCGAGCGCCCGGAGCAGCTTGACCTGGATCTCGGGCGGCATCTCCGCGACCTCGTCCAGGAACAATGTGCCGCCACTCGCCATCTCGAACGCGCCCGGCTTCTCGTTCGTCGATCCGGTGAATGCGCCCTTCTCGTGTCCGAACAGCTCGTTCTCGAGAATCTCTTTGGGGAGGGCAGCACAATTCAGCGCGAAGAACGGCCCCTTGGCGCGCTCGCTTCGCGTGTGCAGTGCCCGCGCGACCAACTCCTTGCCGGTACCCGACTCGCCCAGGATCAGGACGCTCGCCGTGGACGGGGCCACCGCATCGATCACGCGGTACACCTCGCGCATCGCCTCGGACGACCCCGTGAGCTCGGCGTAGCGCGTCAGCCCCGCCAGTTGCGACGCCAGCTCGCGGTTGCGCTCCCGCACCGCGTACTTGTCGAGCGCCTTGGGGATGAGCGCCTTGAGCCGACTGAGTTTTTCCGCGTTGAGCGGCTTTTCGATGTAGTCGTACGCGCCGCTCTGCATCGCCGCGACGGCCGATCCGATCGACGCCTGGCCCGTGATGATGATGCACTCGGTCGGGATCTCCCGCTGTTGCATCTCTTTCAGCAACGTCAGCCCATCGAGGCGCGGCATCTTCAGATCGGCGAGCACGAGACCGAACCGCTCAGCCGATAAGCGCTCGATGGCTTGCTGGCCGTCGGGCACGACCTCGACTTCGTATGCGAGATCCGCGAGCACCGCGCTCAACCCCGCGGCGATCGCTGCCTCGTCGTCGGCAATCAGAATTCTGGCGTGAGTCATAGGGGTCGCGTGTGACAACTCACCAATGTAACGGGCCTCCTTCGCCGACGCTGGCGGCGACGGCGACGGCGACGACGCCGCCGACCCGGTGGGCCTGGAGCCAGCCGGCGCGCGGTCGGCCAGCCACCGACCGACGATCGCCGCGAGTGCCTCGCCCTGCCGCGCCGCCGCATCGACGTAGCCCATCGCGGCCTCTGGGTTCGTCTCGCCCCGCGCCAACACGGTCCGCACGGCTTCTACATTGAGCAGGATTCCATTGAGCGCATTGCGGACATCGTGCGCGAACGCGCGGTCAGTCGCCGGTTGCGGGCGGCCAGCAGCCCCCACACCCGCGGGACCGGTCGTGTGGACGGGATCAGCCACGATCAGTCACTGAGATCGGTGTCGTCGGGTGCGGCGTGACTGTCCGTCGCCCCCGTCGTCCCAGGCGCCGGTCGCCGCAGTTCGGCGGCATGTACGTGCTGCGCGACGATCGATGCCGTTCCGCCGACCGCGAGCTGCGCGAAGAGAAAGCCGAACTTCGCGTCGTAGGCCGTCGCGAGCGTCGCCTTCGCGTCCGCCGGCAAATCCCACATCGCGCGCTTGAACGGACCCAGGGCCTTCTTACGAGTCTTGTAGATGAACTGCTCGTCGGTATCCGTCGGCTTGCGCTCCTCAACGGCATGGACGCGCAGCCACGCATAGATCTCTTCGCGCAGCGCGGTCGGCAGATGGTCGAAGAGCATGTTTTGGAAATTCGTCGCGAGATGGATCTCGGCCGTCTCGGTCCGCGGAAAGTTGTGGAAGGCCGTATCCGAGAGCGTGGAGGCACCGTGTTGCACGGCGCCGGCGAGTCCATAGTCGGAGCGCGCGACGCGCGACAGGTTCTCCAGCGTGGGCAGGTCGAGCTTGACGTCGGCGATCGATCCATCGGGGAGGACGATCCCGCCGTGCGACGTGCCCGACTGAACGCTGATCTTCGAGAGTCCCACGACGCCCGCCGGGCCCCGCGCGGCGAGTGCCGCGTTGAGCCCGTCCATGTACGCACGGAGCTCCTCGACCGTGCTGTTCTTCGTTCCCACTTCGCCGATCTCGCCGCCAATCGAGATCGTGATCCCCGGCGGCTCGTGCGCGCGAACATACGCCGCGAGATCCGCCCCCACCTCGTAGTTCAGGCGCTGCTGCTCGGCCAACGTCTCCCGCCGGAGATCGACCAGCGTGGACGTATCGACGTCGATGTTGTAAAAGCCCGCCGCCATGGCCTCGCGCACGAGATGTTTGACCGCACCCACCTCGGGGCCCGGGTCCGCCGCATACTTCTTGGCGTTGATCTGGAAATGGTCGCCCTGGATGAACACCGGGCCACGAAATCCTTCGCGAAGCGCAGCCGCGAGCATGACCGCCGTATACTCGGCGGGACGCTGATCCGTATAGCCGATCTCCGACCTCGCGATCTCGCAGATGAACGCGCCCGCACCGATTCGCTTCGCAGTCCGGAACACCGATCGACCCGTGTCGTACGCCATGCCGCGCACGTTGATCGCCGGCACCGTGAATCCCTGGACGAGACCGCGGCCGCGCGCCATGTAGAGCGCGTGGATCGACGCGGCCCGGACACCGACAACCTGGCCGATCTCCCAGATCAGCCACCGGGCCGCAGCCTGCGTCGCCGCATCCCCAAACACGGCATCCCGGGCCAGGCGGTCCATGCGCCCGCTGGCCAGATCAGCCTCGCGCACCACGCGGACCTGGCCACGGTCAACCACAACCGCGTCGTCAAAGGGGTGGGCATAATCAGGTGCGAGAGTCGCCATGGGGAGCCGTCGTCGGTGGTCGGTGAGTGGTGTCCTGCGTCCTGCGGGACCGTCCTGGCGCGTGCTCGGGCACATCGAACGCCTTGCCCTACAAATGCTTAGGGAAAGTCTGGCGTAGGCGTCGCTGGTCCGAATCTACGCCTGAGCCGGTCGCGCGACCAGCGTCACTTCGTCTCGAAGCAAACTGCCGGCCGCCAGCGGCGGACGCCGCGCCCAGCTAGTCGATCCGCACCGTCAGGCCGTCGAACGCGGGCGAGATACCACGGGGCAGCTCCGCTTCCAGATCTGCATGGTAGTTGTCATGCGTCAGGTGCGTGAGGTATGTCCGCTCCGCACCCAACTCCTGCGCGGTATTGATCGCCTCCTGAAGGCTCAGGTGCGTGGGATGCTCCGTCCGGAAGAGCGCGTTGATGACGAGGACCTTGGCCCCCGAGAGCGGCGGCCGCGCCTCGGGGGGGATCCGCTTGGCGTCCGTCACATAGGCCAACGGCCCTATTCGATACCCGAACACCGTCATGTTGCCGTGAGGAAGCGCGACCGGTGTCACGGTGGCATCACCGATCTGCACCGTCTCATCGGCGGTCAGCACGATCGCGCGACCCTCCGGCTTGGACGTCCCTGGCATGGGCCGCATGGAATCATCGAAGACGTAGGGAAACTTGCGCGCGAGTCCAGCCAGGGTGGCTGCCGACCCGTACATGGGCAACGGCCCGTCGCGTCGGACGGACATCGCGCGGACGTCATCCAGCCCATGGGTATGGTCAGCATGGTCGTGCGTGAACAACACGGCATCGACGCGGTCGATCCCGTTCGCGATCAATTGGACGCGCAATTCCGGCGGCGTATCGATCAACAGCCTGGTGCCATGGCTCGTCTCCACGACCGCACCGACCCGCGTCCGCTTGTCACGCGGGTCCGGCGACCGACAGACGGCGCAACGGCAGCCGATCTGCGGGACACCGAAACTGGTGCCGGTGCCGAGAAAGGTGAGCTTCAGATCAGCTCCACCTTGAGGAGGTTGGTGCTGCCCGGCACATCGAAGGGCACCCCCGCGGTGACCAGCACGCGGTCCCCAGACTGCGCGAGGCCTTGGGCCACGGCGGCCGCCCGCGCGAGCGGGATCACCGCCTCGTACGTCGCGACGTGCTCGATCAGATGCGGGATGACGCCCCACACCAGGGCCAACTGGCGATAGGTGCGCGGCTGATCGGTGAGCGCGAGAATGGGCACGGTCGGGCGATGCGAGGCGATGATGCGGGCCGTGAAACCACTCTTGGTAATGACGATGACGAGAGGGGTGGCCAGCATCCGCGCCGCGGCCACAGTCGCCGCCGCGATCGCCTCTTCGGTCTCCAGCACACGCTCTCGATCCGCCCGGCGTGGACGGAAATCGTCACGGGATCCGGTCCCCGGGTGGGCCTCGATCTCCGTGATGATCCGCCGCATCGCGTCCACCGCGAGCCGCGGAAACGCACCAGCCGCCGTCTCGGCCGAGAGCATTACCGCGTCCGTCCCATCCAGGATCGCGTTGGCCACATCACTCGCCTCGGCCCGCGTCGGCCGCGGGTGATCGACCATCGACTCGAGCATCTGCGTGGCCGTGATGACGGGGCGCCCGAGTTGATTGGCGAGGCGGATGATCCGTTTCTGCGCGATCGGGACCTCCTCGAACGGCAGCTCCACCCCCAGATCGCCGCGAGCGACCATGACGCCGTCCGAGGCCCGGAGAATCTCTTCGATGTGCGTGAGCGCGGCGTCCTTCTCGATCTTGGCGATGATGAGCAAGTCGCGCGGCACTCGACGCCGCAGCTCCGCCAGATCCGCGGCCCGTCGGACGAAGCTCAGCGCCAGATAGTCCAACTCGTGCGTGATTGCGAACGCGATATCCGCTGCGTCCTTCTCCGTGATCGCCGGCGCGCTGACTCGCACGCCCGGGAGATTGAGTCCCTTGTGGCTCAGGAGCGGTCCGCCGTGCACCACGCGCGTGACGACCCGCGGCGGCACGACTTCGAGCACCATCACCTCGAGCAGTCCGTCATTGATCAGAATCCGGTCGCCGGCGTGCACATCGGCGGCCAGCGCCTCGTACGTGATGGGGACATCGCCCGGTCCGGCCGACCCCTCGGGTACGAGGATGAGATCCTGACCAGTCGTCAGCATCACGGGCGCGGCCAATTCCCCGATGCGAATGCGCGGACCCTGGAGGTCGCCGAGGATCGCGATCGGCCGCCCGCGCGCCGCAGCCACAGACCGCACCCGCCCGATCGTCGCCGACTGTTCCGTATGCGTGCCGTGCGAGAAATTGATGCGGGCCACATCCATGCCGGCATCGACCAGAGCGGCGAGGACCTCGTCCGTCGCGCTGGCCGGACCCAAGGTGCACACGATCTTGGCGCGAGCCCGCGCGTGGGATGGGGCGGCCCCTATGACGACCACGTCGGCCGCGGGGCGGCTCACGGCGTCCACCGACGATGTTGGCATGAATAACGGGGTTGCCGCGGATGCGGCTGGTTACGCGACGGCGTGCGCCTTTCGGTCGAGACCCGCGAGGAGTGATTCGTACGACTTGCGAAAGCTCTCGATCCCATCGGCCAGCAGTTGTTCGGTGACCGCGGCCAGCGACACGCCCGCGGTGCCGAGCTCCCGCAGCAGCGACTCGGCGCCCGCGACATCGGCATCGACCGTCCGCGCGACGATTCCGTGATCCCGAAAGGCCTCGAGGGTCGCCGGCGGAAGCGTGTTGACGGTGTCCGGACCGATGAGCTGCTCGACGTACATCACGTCGCGATACGCCGGGTTCTTGGTACTCGTGCTCGCCCAGAGTGGCCGCTGCACGCGGGCACCGCGGTCGGCGAGCGCCGTCCATCGCGGGCCGGCGAACTGCTGCTGAAAGAGCCGGTAGGCCAACTTGGCGTTGGCAATCGCGGCCCGACCTTTCAACGCCGAGATCCGCGTGCGCTCCGCGTCTGTCCGCTGCGCCGCGAGCGCGTCGAGCCGCTTGTCGATTTCGGTATCGACGCGGCTCACGAAGAAGCTGGCGACGGACGCCAGCCGATCCACGGGCAGGCCGCCGCGGACCCGATCCTCCAACCCGGCCAGATAGGCCTCGATGACCCGCGCGTGCGCGTCCACCGCGAAGAGCAGCGTGATGTTGACGTTGATGCCGGCCGCGGTGAGCTCCCGGACTGCGCGGGCGCCCTCGGTCGTCCCCGGGACTTTGATCATCACATTGGGACGGTTGACCGTGGCCCAGAGCCGCCGCGCCTCCTCGACGGTGTGCGCCGCGTCGCCCGCAACGTCGGGCGACACCTCGATCGACACGAAGCCGTCCCCACCGCGAGTGGCGTCGTAGATCGATCGAAAGGCATCACATGCCGCCCGAACGTCGTCCGTCTCCAGCAGTTCGAACAGGGCCTGCGGCGTGATCCCGGGCTCCGCCCCGGCCGCCGTGAGCTGCGCGTCGTACGCCGTTCCCTCAGCCAGCGCCTTTTCGAAGATCGTCGGGTTGGACGTCATCCCGGTCAGCGCATCATCCCGGATCCGCCGCGCGAGATCTCCGTTCCGGAGGATCGTCCGATCGATGAAGTCGAGCCAGAGCGACTGGCCGGCATCGTGGAGCTGCTGCAGCCGCGAGGTGGTGGTGGGATTGGCCATAGTCACAAATTACACCGCCCGCGGCGCCGCCGGTACGCCGCGGATGTTACGACTTGAACGCGGTTTCGATACTCCGCGCGAATTCCGCGACGACCGTCGCGCGGTCGCCGACCTCGAGCGTGGGCGCGGCCGCCCAACCACCGACTCGCTCCTCCAAGGCGGCGGCCAGTTGGCTGGCCTCGGTGTAGCCATAGCTGCCCGCGGTGCCGTGTAGACGATGGAGCTCGCGTCGCAGCACGTCGAGCATTTCGGGATCCGTCGGCGCACTCGCGAGCCGCGCCGCCATACCGCGGAAGCCTTCCACGATCTGGTTGGTCGAGGCGCCGTAGCGCTCGCGCAGTTGTCGTAGCTTCTCGTTGCTCGAGAACGACATCAAGGAACCGAATGCACCGCAGTTTCGTGGCGATCCCATGCGCAATCCCAGAGTACCGATATGCGGGAACCCCGCACGGGCCCGGTTGCCGGATGGACCCGAATTCGTCGTTCCTGGGTTGACGCCCGGATCGCACCATCGCGATCACCCACCCACGACGAGTGCGCCATGCGGTTGCTCTGCGCCGACGACGAGCCAGACATCCGGGCCATCCTACGATTGGCCCTCAGTCTCGATCCAGATCTGGACGTGGAGATCGTGGATTCGGGGCATGCGGCGATCGCCCGGGCGGCGGCCGGCCACTTCGACGCGATCCTGCTCGACGGGATGATGCCTGGGCTCGACGGATACGAGACGTGCCGGATCCTCAAGTCGGATCCAGCGACCGCCCACGTACCAGTACTCTTTCTCACCGCCAAGACCCAGCGAGACGAGGCGCGCCGGGCCTTGAGCGTGGGTGCGATCGCCTGCCTCACCAAGCCCTTTGATCCTCTGACCATCGGCCACGAGCTCCGCGCCGCGCTGGTGTCGGCGCCGCCGGCCTGATCACTCACGGCCGCGGCGGGCCGGCGCCAGGATCGGCTTCCCGCATGGCGCGCCCGCGGGATTCTGCGAGCACTCGCGCGATCCCACGGTAAAACGCGGCATCCTCGGGTTTGTCTTCTCCATCGAGCGTCATCGCCGCGCGCTCGAGCGCGTAGAGGATGTTGCCGAGGTAGCGTTCGGCCAGTTCGCCGACGGAATCGCCATCCATATATCGATGCGGGCGCGGAACGTCGGGCTCCTGGCCCAGGCGGCCGCGGCTACGTGCGCCCCGCCGCTCCGGTGCTCGGGCCGCCGCCGTCGAAGGCCGGATTCTCGGCGGTTGGCGCGTCCAAGCGCGGGTCGTCCGTGGATAACACCTGCACGACGACAGCCGTGATGTTGTCCAAGCCGCCTCGCCCGTTGGCCTCGTTGATCAGCGAATCCACCAGACGGCCAGGGGATGCACGGGAGGCCAGCAATTGCTGAAGCCGAGCGTCGTCGAGCATGCCGGTCAGACCGTCGCTCGCCACGAGGAAGATGTCGTTCGCTTGCACGTCGCCCGAATAGGTGTCCGCTTCGACCTCGCGGCTCGCGCCGACGCATCGCGTAATGACGTTGCTATAGGGGTGGTATCGCGCCTGCTCAGGCGTGAGGTATCCGGCATCCACTTGTTCCTGGACATACGAATGGTCCTTTGTGAGCTGCTGAAGCACGCCGTCGCGGATCCGATAGATGCGGGAGTCACCGATCTGGCCGATGAGGTAGCGCGCGCCGCTCAGCATCAGCACCGAGGCTGTCGTACCCATACCCTGCTTGTCCACTTCGGCCAGGGTTCGTTCGAAGATCGCGCGGTTGGCGTCACGCAACGCCCGCTTGAGCGCTTCCTCGCCTTCTCCGGCCGTGATGTTGTGCACCGGCGCGAGATCACGGGTGACGATCGACACCGCCATCTCGCTGGCGATCTCCCCGGCCGCGTGGCCGCCCATGCCGTCCGCCACCATGAACACGCCGCGATAGGGTGTGGCGTCGGCGAAGAGACTGTCCTCGTTGCCGGAGCGGACCATACCGACATCGCTCCGCGAAGCGTAGGTCAGATGCACTAGCGACCCTGGAGGAGATAGAGGATGGCCGCGCCGGCAACCACGATGCCGAGTGCGAGCCAGAGCCACCGCGATCCCCCGCGCGCTGCGGGTGCGGCGGTCTGCGATTGGCGTATCTGTGGATCAATCCGCGGGTCATCGGCATCACCGGCGCCGGTCGCGCGCGACGGCGCCCGGGAGGCGTCGGTCGGGTGGAGGCCCGCAAACTCGCGCGTCGCGCCGCGCGGCTCGGTCGGTGCTTCCGACGCCGTCACGACGAATGCGAGTTTGACACCACCGAGACGCAAGTCCGCCGTCTGTTCCAGCCGCTCCTCCGCGTCAATGCGCCGCCCACCCACGTAGGTCCCGTTCGTCGATCGCAGATCCGTTACGTACCAGACGCCATCACGCCGCTGCAACTTGGCGTGCGAATCCGATACGCTCTCCTCGGCGATTACGATGTCGTTGTGCTCCCCCCGCCCAAGATGCGCAAGGACGGTCGTGACCGCATAGCGCTGACCCCTGAGCAGGCCGCCTCCGATGACCTCCAGCGTGGCGACCGGGCTCCGCGAAATCGACGCCGCGGAAAGGCTCAAACGGGGCGCTGAGATCGGCGGGTGGGACGCTGCGGCTGGCGCCCCACCCAGGGACTCATCGGATGGCGACGGCTCTGGCAACGGTGCCCCTGCCTGCGCCGGGACAGACACCGGCGCGACGGGTGGCGCCGCCGCGCCGACCGCCGAGGAGTCCGCCACTGACGCCGGTAGCGCAGCCAGTGACGGCGCAGGGGCCGGTATCGGCGCTGCCGGTATCTGGGCTGCGGATGCCGGGCGCTCCGGCATTGGGGGCAGCATCGGCGCGGCGATCGGCGCCCAGGCAGGAGAGGGACCGCTGGCCGGTCGGGCCGCGGTTGGCGCGACCGGAGTGGCTGCGACGACCGGCGCCGGCGGCGGGGGGGCGATCCGAGACGCCGCGGATACGAGGGGCCCGGGCCGCCCAGCGGCGGCCGCCGCAACCGCCGGCGCCACGACATCGGCATAGAAGCGGAACTCTTCAGGGCCGATTCGCAGGACATCGCCGCGGCCAAGGATCTGCATCCCCTCGACGCGATCGCCGTTCACGAACAACCCATTCGTGCTCGTATCGGTCACGACGTATCCGGTGTCGCCGGCGACGATCTCGGCATGGCGCCGAGACACATCGGACGAGGGAATCACGACATCGCACCCGGCGTCGCGCCCAAAGACAAGGCCCCCGTGAGTCACCATGTACTCGCGACCGTCCACCAGGGAGATCACCCGCCCACCCGTGGCCGCCGTGACGCGCGCGGGCGCGGGACCGCGCAGCCGATCGAACTCGGGGACGTTTGTGCTGGGGATGAACTGTGTGCTGCCCCCTCGCTTGTCGTCGCCGAAATACAGTTCCGCGCCGCTGATCTCAATCTTGTCCCCGTGGATGAGCGGCGTCGGCTCGGCCCCAAGTAGCACGCCATTGACGCGAACGACCGCGTCGGGACCGGCACGCCGAATCACCACGTGGGTATCGCGCCCCACGTCGGCGATCGCGAGCACCGACGGGTTCGCGGCGATCAGCGGTCCAGGCAGTCGGAAATCCACCTCAGGTCCGGCACCGATGCGTGTCTCGCCGACTCTGAGCTGCACCTGTTTGTCGTTGAGCTGGAGATACGGCATAACGCCGGGCCGAGGAAAGCGGCAAAGGTACGGGCGCCGACTGGGGCTGGCAAGGAAGAGACCGCCGATTCTCGCGCGATTCGCACGTCAGGCGGCAGCCGGCGCCTCGCCGACCTGCAGCCGGTAGAGATGATCATACAAGCCGCCTCGCTCTAGCAGGTCGCGATGGGTGCCGCGTTCGCGGATCTCTCCATGTTGCATGACGAGAATTTCGTTGGCATCGAGAATCGTGGTCAGCCGATGCGCGATGGCGATCGTCGTGCGGCCCCGCATGAGTTCCGCGAGCGCGGCCTGTATCTCGGCCTCGATCTCGCTGTCCACCGCGCTGGTCGCTTCGTCGAGGATGAGCAGGGCCGGGTCCGCGGCGATCGCCCGCGCAAACGACAGAAGCTGGCGTTCGCCGACACTGATGGATGCGCCGCGCTCGCCGAGTTGATAGTGATACCCACCCGGCAACCGTCGAATGATGCGGTCGGCGCCAACGCGTGCGGCGGCCCGCTCGACGTCCGCGTCCGAGAGCTGGCTCGAGAGTCGGATATTACTCGCGACGTCGCCAGCAAAGAGGAAGATGTCCTGCTGGACGTAGCCCACCCGGGCTCGGAGCTCGCTGACCGGCATGTCGCGGATGTCCACGCCGTCCAGCGTGATCCGCCCTCGTTGCGGATCGTAGAACCGCATCAGCAGACTCACGACCGTAGTCTTGCCCGCTCCCGTGTGTCCGACGATCGCGACCGTCTCTCCCGGCACGGCGCGGAAGCTGACGCCCTTGAGCACCCATTCGGGTTCACCGCCCCCCGGCGTTGAACCGGCCATGTGCGCGAGGTCGTAGGCGAACCACACGTCCTCGAACGCGATCGTGACCCCCGCCACGGATGCGGGGACCGTGGCCCTGGTGGGAGCGCCTGCGGCGAGCGCGTCCCGCGACGCGTCGGCCGGCACGCCCGGATGGACCGCACGTCCGCGGACCGGCAAGGGCAACGGCACGGCGGCCGCACCCACGGGCTCATCGAGCAGCTTGAAGATGCGCTCCGACGACGCCATCGCCTGCTGCAGCGTGTTGTACTTGTCGGAGAGGTCCTGGAGCGGTTGAAAAAAGCGTCGCACCAACTGAAAGAACGCCGCCACGACGCCGATCTGCAGTGTGTTCGAGTGCACGCGCCCCGCGGCAGCCACCAGCAGACTGGCCATTGCCACCGACGTCAGGATTTCGATCGCCGGAAAGTACAACGCATAGACCGTGATGGACCGCAAATGGGCGTCCAGATGTCCCCGGTTGAAGCCGTCGAACCGCACGGCCTCGCTGCGCTCGCGACCGAAGAGCTGGACGATCCGCATCCCGGTGATGCGCTCCTGGAGAAACGCGTTGATGCGCGCCAGTCGTATCCGGATGTCGCGATAGGCCTGCCGCACTTTGACGCGAAAGACGTGCGAGGTCAGGTACACGAGCGGGATCACGAAGAACGAAGCCACGGCGAGTCGCCAATCCACGGCGACCATCAGCACCGCAATCGCGACGAGCGTGAACAGGTCGCCGAGCCCGGACACGACGCCGGCCGTGAACAGCTCGTTCAGTGCTTCGATATCGGCCGTGACGCGGGTCACGAGCCGACCGACCGGATTCCGATCGAAGAACGCGATGGAGAGGCGCTGGAGGTGGGCGAACAATTGGAGCCGCAGGTCGCGCATCACCCGTTGGCCGAGGAGACTGGTCAGGATCGTCTCGCCGTAGGCGCAGCAGAACTGGACGATCAACGCCAGGCCGAAGAGGAATACCGCGCGGCGAATGACGGCGGTGTCATGCTGTGGCAACGCCACGTCGATGACCCGCTCCGTCAGGATGGGCCCCACGAGCTGCATCGCGCCTTCCGCGAACAGGCACACGATCGCCCCGGCCACGAGCGGCCAGTACGGCCGCACGTAACCCGTAAGCCGTCGCACGAGGCGCCCATCGTAGGCCTTGCCGAGCGCGTCCTCTTCGTGAATGCCGCCGTCGCCGGCCGAGTCCGTCGCCATATTCGCCGAAGGCTAACCCGGCGCCCGCCGGAGGGTCAATCGCCGCCCCGCAGTCGCCGCGCGCACGTGGGCGGGCATGCGGCATTCACGCGGGAGAGATTCGGGAGCCGTGCGTCGAGCGCTGAGCGCGCGTCAGGATGGCGGCCGATCGGTCGAGCTCTGCCCGCCAAGGTCGATGCGATAATACCCCTCGACGGCCCACCGAACGAAGCGGTCCGTGATGATCGACCGCCACCAATCGCTCATGCCGGTGAGCGAATAGTCGTCTACGACCTGTTTGACCACGACCAGGACCCGCTCCGGTGGAAGGCCGGTGCCGCGTAGGTCGCTCGCGAATTGCGCGACCGCATCGCGCAACGCTTCGCAGTCGTAGTCTCGCGTATCTGCGGCAGTGGCGAGCGCGCGCCGGATCGCGTCGGGGGTGATCGTCGTCACGTATATCGAGGTGCGTGGTCAGCGGCATTGGTCAAGATTCCCGCAAGCTAGGCCGCTACCACGCGTTCGGGACGATCGGCATCGTCCGCGGGCGCACTCGGAGGGCTAATCAGCTTCGGGCGGCTGACGGCGAGGCCACGGTAGAGATCGCTCCGGCGGAGTGGGCCGCTCGTGGCGTTAGATGCCCGCGCAGGCGGTCTGACCACCCGGGTGAGGGTCTGGGACTTGCTCAGTTGTCTTTATGATGTGTCCGAGCACGCAGCCATCTACGACGATACGCCTCGACCCCGTGACCGGGGCCGGTGAATCCACACCGGGTCAGTCATGAACTCACCGTCGTCCGTCCGCGCTGATCACCCGCACGTGCGCTGGCAATATCGGGCCGTCGATGGCGAGGGCGATGTGTTGCTCGACGTCGAGATCGAGGCCACTACCGAAAGCCAAGCGCTCTTTGCCGGGATCGTCCAATACGCGACGCGTGTGGCGGCCGGGACCACTCCTCCGACCTTCGCGCGCGATTGGGTGATCGCCCGGCAGCCGCAGTCGCGGCGCTCCGACGTCTAGCCGCGGGTCACGGCTCCGGGCACGGCTCACGTCACGTCGAACGACTTCGACATGCCGTGGAGGAAATGGGGCTTGCCGTCCCCCGCGTCGGGCAGGAAGCAGAACAGCACGTATTTGCCGGGCGTCAGGCTGACGGTGAAGTACACGGGATGTCCCGCTGCCGTCGGGGTCACGCCCCCCAGCGAATGCGCGGGCGGCGGCCCCTGCATCTTTGGCATCCAACTGAGCAGGTCTTTCGCAGTCTTCCCCGCGTCGAGGCGCAAAAGCAACAGCTCGTGCGGCTGTCCGGCGCTCGTCTCGACCTTGATCGTGTGCGTACCCGCCGTCAGCGGCTGCGACAGATCGAACTTGTAGTCGGAGAGCGTCACGACCACGTCTGCCGTTGGTGGCGGCGCGCTTGGACCGGTACCCGGGGTGACAGTCAGCGGCCGGATCATCCCTTTGGCGAAGTGCGGTACACCCCCTGGGATGTCAACGAAGCAGAGCATCACGTAATTGCCGGCCACGAGATCGACCGTGGCGTTCGTTTCGGTCTTCGGATCTCCGGCATTGGGACCGCCGAGTAGTACGGCCCACGGCGGCAATGGTCCGTGCGTCTGAAGCGCCGTCCGCAAATCCGACAACGTCTTCGCGCTGTCGAGCCGTATGAGCACGACGTGGTGCAGACCCGGGCCGTCGTTCACCAATCGGACCGTCGTCAGTCCAGCGGGGATCTGGTCCGGCGCATCGTACGAAAAGTCCCGAGCGTGTACCGTCACCATGTTCGGTCCGGCGGGTGCGGCAGCCGTCGATGCGACGGCAGTCGAATCGCCGCTGCTCGATGTCTGTTGCTTTGGCTGGCACGCCGCGAACACCATCACCGAGCCAATCCCAATCCCGCAGCGAATGCGCATCTGGAGCTCCATCGATCGAAGGATGACGGCGGCGTATAGCGGCGAACGGTACGCGCACAACGTCCTCATATGGGACCGACACGTCCGGCTGTCAACATGAGCGGCGCCCACAAACAGCCACCGACGTCAAGAACCTCCCGTGCGAACGCGGTGGGCAATGCGGAGCATCGCGTTGGGCGCGCGAGTATCGATCACGATTGATCGAGGAAGCCACATGGTACGCGTGTTGCACGCCCTGACAGGCAGCCGGAGCGTCCTCGCCCCCGGAGGTGGACATGGGCATCCTCACCTGGATCGTGCTGGGACTGATCGCCGGCGCCGTGACCAAGGCTGCCACTCCCGGTCGCAACCGCGGTGGGTTTCTGGTCACGGCTGCCGTGGCCGTGGGCGGGGCGTTCCTCGGCGGGTATGTCGGCGGCGCGATCGCTGGCGTTGGGTTGACCGGCGTATCGCTGTGGAGCATCCTCCTCGCCGTCCTCGGGTCACTCCTCTGTCTCGGGGTCTATCGCGTGGTGACGCGATCCCGCCCAGCGTAGGGCCGCTGGCGGGTGCTAACGGCGGGACGGATGGAACCCCGCCGAAGGCCTAGTCGGTGTGGCGGCGGTCCGCGGGTCGGGCCGGTCAGGCGAAGGGGGTCGCGTGCCACTGTGGCTACACTGGGTGCTCCTCGGGTTACTAGCGGGCGCGCTCGCCAAATATCTCATGCCGGGGCGCGACCCGTCGGGATGCATCGTCACTGTCCTGCTGGGGATCGTCGGCGCATTTATCGGTGGGCTGATCGGCACCGCGGTGGGATGGGGTGCCGTCACCGCGGAACGCTTCGAGCCCCGCTCGCTCGCCTTGGCGACCCTGGGGGCGATCGTGATCCTGCTCGTCGGTCGGTTGCTACGCCGACTGTAGGGCCGGCTTTTGTTCGGGGCGCCCGCAGTTAGCTTTCACATGTGAAAGACCGCCTCATCATCCGCGGCGCGCGACAGCATAATCTCCAGAACATCGATCTCGAGATTCCGCGCCGGATGTTTACGGTCATCACCGGCCCGTCGGGCTCGGGGAAGTCGTCGCTGGCCTTCGACACGATCTACGCCGAGGGGCAGCGCCGGTACGTGGAGTCGCTGTCCGCCTACGCCCGTCAGTTCCTGGAGCGAGTGGAAAAACCGGACGTGGACAGCATCGAGGGGCTCTCGCCCGCGGTTGCCATCGAACAGAAAAACCCGACGAAAACCTCCCGGTCCACCGTCGGCACGGCGACCGAGATCTACGACTATCTGCGTCTCCTGTGGGCGCGCGTCGGCCACACCCTCTGCCCCGTCTGCGGGCGCGAGATGCGTCCCGATACAGTCCAATCGGTGACTGACACGGTCCTCGCGCTGCCCGCGGGCACGCGCTTCGCCGTCGCGTTCCCACTCCGCGTCTCGACCGAAGTCACACACGACGTGGCGGTCGAGAATCTGCGCGCGCAGGGCTTCGTCCGCGTCAGTGTGAAGGGTGTCATGCATCCGCTCGAGGAGCTCGCCGCCGCGGGCATCGATCTCGCCCACGCGCCCGACGCGCTCGTGGTCATCGACCGACTGGTCGTGGCCCCGGAAGTCGCCGGACGGCTGTCGGACGCGGTGGCCACGGCGTTCCGCGAAGGGGACCGGGACTGCGTGATCCTGCTCGCCGAGCCGGTGCCTGACGCAGACCCACGCGTCACGCGGCTGCGCTTCACGGAGCGCTTTGAATGCCCCTATGACGGCACGACCGCGCCCGCGCCTACGCCGCAGCTGTTCTCGTTCAACAATCCGCGCGGCGCGTGTCCCACGTGCAACGGATTCGGAGCCGTGCTGGAATACACGGAAGAGTTGATCGTCCCCTACCCCGACCGGTCGCTGCGTGACGGGGCGATCGATCCCTGGACCAAGCCGCGCTACGACAAGCAGCGGCGAACGCTGGCCGAGTTCGCACGTCGTGAGAAGATCCCGCTGGACGCACCGTGGGACTCGCTCACCGCGGCCCAACGCGACCGGCTCCTGAACGCGAAGAGCGCCGGGTACGTGGGTATGCTCCCGTTTCTCCGGCGCCTCGAGGACAAGCGTTACAAGCAGTACATCCGCGTCTTCCTGCGACAGTATCAATCGGCCCAGACGTGTCCTGCGTGTTCTGGGGCAAAGTTGCGGCCGGACGCGCTGCAGGTCCGCGTCGCCGGACGCTCGATCGCCGACGTGGCCGCACTGCCGGCGGATCGGCTACGCGTGTGGCTCGACACGCTCGCGCTCTCGCCGTTCGAACAACAGGTCGCCGAGCACGTCGTCGCGGAGGCCCGCGACCGCGTGCGATTCATGTGCGACGTCGGGCTCACGTACCTGTCGCTGAACCGGAGCGCCCGCACGCTGTCTGGTGGCGAGTCCCAGCGCATCGCGCTGGCCAATTCACTCGGTTCCCGCCTGGTCGATACCCTCTACGTGCTCGACGAACCGTCCATCGGACTCCATGCGCGCGACATGGATCGACTGCTGCGCCTGCTCATGCGGCTGCGTGACGCGGGCAACACGGTCCTGGTGGTCGAACACGATCCCGAAGCGATTCGGCGGGCCGACTACATGATCGAGCTCGGACCCGGGAGCGGCACCAGTGGCGGCGCGGTGGTGTTCGCCGGCCCGATCTCCCGAGCTGCGGAGAGTCCGCTCACGGGGCAGTACCTGACGGGTGCTCGCGAGATCCCGCTGCCCGCCGAACGACGACGCGTCGGGCCGCGCTGGCTGACGCTGACTGGCGCGCGCGAGCACAACCTGCGGGACGTCGATATTCGCATCCCGATTGGGGCCTTCACCGCCGTGACCGGCGTGTCGGGCTCGGGCAAGAGCACGCTCGTGCATGATGTCCTGTACCACGCGCTCGAGACGCGACTGCGCGGCGAGCACACGGCCAAACGCCACCTCGGCGAGCGCGTCGGCGGGTTTGCCGAGTTGACGGGTGTGGACGCCATCGATGACGTCGTGCTCATCGATCAGGCACCGATCGGCCGATCTCCGCGCTCCAATCCCGTCACGTACATCAAGGCGTTCGACGAGATCCGTCGGATCTTTGCGGCCACCCCGTTGGCGCGCGAGCGGAAGTACACGAGCGGCTCGTTCAGCTTCAATGTGCCGGGCGGCCGGTGCGAGGCGTGTGAAGGCGCCGGCTATACCGAAGTCGAGATGGTGTTCATGGCCGACGTGTTCGTGCCGTGCGACATCTGCGGGGGCACGCGGTTCAAGGCTGACGTGCTCGAGGTCATGGTGCACGGCAAAAACATCGCGCAGATCCTCGAGCTCACGGTCGATCAGGCGGTGCGGTATTTCCCGGCGGAGGAGCGGCTGGCCGCGTCGCTCTGGCAGCTCCAGCGGGTCGGACTCGGCTATCTGCGATTGGGGCAGCCCGCGACGACCCTGTCCGGCGGCGAGGCGCAGCGGATCAAGATCGCGCGCGAGCTGGCGGTGTCCGGGCGGAGCGCGGGGCGCAAGCTCTACGTGATGGACGAGCCGACCACCGGCCTCCACCTGGAGGACATCCGCAAACTGGCAGAAGTATTCGATCGATTGGTGGAACAGGGGCACACGCTCGTGGTGATCGAGCACAATCTCGACGTCATCAAGCTCGCCGACTGGGTGATCGATCTCGGGCCCGAGGCGGGTGACGAAGGCGGGCAGGTGGTCGCGATGGGACGGCCGGAGGACGTTGCGGCAGTCGAGGCGTCTCACACCGGCCGGTGGCTGCGGAGCGTCCTCCGATCCGCACCGCCGCGCGCCGCCGCAAGCTCGACGGACGAGGCGCCACGCCGGGGTCGCCGCGCCGCAAGCGCATTTGCCGCCACCGGAACCGACGGTAGTGGGTCAGTTTGACCCGCTACCGAACCGACGGATTGCTTGACCCACCCACTCGGCGATTCTAACTTTGATGATTCTTCCCGAGTAGCTCAGTTGGTAGAGCAGGCGGCTGTTAACCGCCGGGTCGGGGGTTCGAGTCCCTCCTCGGGAGCTGGCTAGACTCGCTGGATCGTGCGCACCGCCGAATGGATGGCGTGCGAGCGAGTCCTACGATGCGTCGCTTCGCGACGCGGCGCGCTGTGCGCCGCCAATGATATCGTAGACGGCGCGGGCGCTCGGGATACGCTCGAACATCGATCCCGACGACATTCCCGGCCACCCACGTATCGTGGCCGCTCCCCGCCATGGATTGATAGGGCCGAACGTGATGTTTCCCGACCCGTCGCCACGCTCGACGAGCCGCACGTCGGTCACTGTGGCCAGGGCGAGCGAGGTGACCGTCTGCGTGAACAGCCCGGTGACGAAAACGATCCGCTCGGACGTGACGGCATAGCTCGTCCGACGCCGGCCGAGGATATCGACGACAAGCCGCCCAACGGTGATGTAGATCCGGACGATGGCAAAAAACGGAAGCACCAAGGAGAACGGCATGGCGTCTCCGTGCATAGCCGCCGACGCGGAGGGCCATTGTCGTGTCGTAGGACTGGTGCCCCCGGGTCTCGGCCGGAGCTCCCTTCCCACGCCTCTGTCCCCTGCCCCGGCCGCGCGATTCCTGTACGGCCAGCCACAAACAATGCACATTCCCCATGTGAAACCTCGCCAAGCCGTCAATCCCGACGCGCACCGAGCGGACCCACATCATCGCCGAGAGGCCGCCCATGTCGCCCGCTAAGCGAGCAACGACGACGCGGCGCGCGGGGGCGCACTCCAAACCCGTCGATGCGCCACGCGTCGGTGTCGTCATGGGCAGCCAAAGCGATTACCAGTACCTCAGTGGCGCGTGCGATCTGCTCCGCGCATTTGAGGTGTCATTCGAGACCCGCGTCGTCTCGGCGCATCGCACACCCGACTGGCTGTTCGAGTACGCGGAGACGGCGGAGCATCGCGGACTCCACGTGCTGATCGCGGGGGCGGGAGGTGCCGCGCACCTGCCCGGGATGCTGGCCGCCAAGACATTGGTGCCCGTCCTTGGCGTTCCAGTGCCCGCCACCTCGCTCAGTGGGCTCGACTCGCTGCTGTCGATCGTACAGATGCCCAAGGGCGTGCCGGTCGGGACGCTGGCGATCGGTGCCGCGGGTGCGACCAATGCCGCCATCCTCGCCGCCGAGATCCTGGCCCTCCACGACCCGGCTTTACGCGAACGCCTCCGCGCGTGGCGCACCGCTCGGCGCGATGAGGTGCTCGCCCAGATCCTGCCGCCACCCAGCGCGCGGTGACGACGAGCCTCACCGACGTGCGCGCCGGGGCGCGCGCGTGAGCGCGCCCGCGATCCTGCCCGGCGCGACGATCGGCTTTCTCGGGGGCGGGCAGCTCGGTCGGATGACCGCGCTGGCCGCGCGCGAGATGGGCTATGACGTGCGCGTGCTCGATCCGGAACCCGACTGTCCGGCGCGTCCGATCGCGACGACCCTCATCACAGCGCCATGGGACGATGTGGACGCTGCGACTCGACTCGCGCGCGCGAGCGATGTGGTGACGATCGAGATCGAACGGGTGAGTGTCGAATGTCTCGAAGCCGCGGCCCACTGCACGCTCACCCGTCCCGGCGCCGCGACGCTGGCGATAGTCCAACATCGGGAGCGCCAGAAGGACTGGCTCGCGGCGCAGGGATTCCCGATCGGCGACTACCGCCCAGCGGGGTCGATCGCCGAGTGCGAAGCCGCGGTCACCGCGTGGGGTCCCTGCTACATCAAGGCATCCACCGGCGGCTACGACGGCCGCGGGCAACTCCGCGTGTCAGGGCCCGATGAATGCGCCGAGGCGTGGCGTGCGCTTCGGGCCACACGATGTGTCGTCGAGCGGGCGCTCGATCTCGAGATGGAGATTTCAGTCATGGTCGCCCGCCGACCGACCGGTGACCACGCGGTGTTCCCCGTGGCATGGAATCATCACGAGGCCGGCCAGCTCGCGTGGTCCGTCATCCCGGCGCCGATCGAGCCCGGAATCGCCAGTCGGGCGACCGAGATGGGCATCGCGATCGCCGCAGCATTGGGTGTCGTCGGACTGCTCGCCGTTGAGATGTTCGTGCTGCGTGACGGGCGGGTGCTCGTCAACGAGCTCGCCCCGCGACCGCACAACAGCTTCCATCACACGATGGAGGCGTGCGCCACGAGTCAGTTCGAGCAGCTCGTGCGCGCGATATGCAACCTGCCGCTCGGCGCGACCGACGTCCTGCGTCCCGCGGCGATCGCCAATGTGCTGGGCGATGCGTGGGCCGGCGGTCGCACACCGGATTTCGCGGCCGCGTTAGCGGTGCCCGGCACCCGGATGCACTTCTACGGGAAACGCGACCCGCGACCCGCCCGCAAGATGGGCCACCTGGCCGCCATCGCGGATACGCCGATCGACGCGCGATCTCGCGTGCTCGACGCCGTCCGACGGTTGCACGGGGCGGACTAACGGCTGGCGATCAGCCCGCGGCAGCCTGGGAGAGGCCGCCGAACCGCCGATCGCGACGGCGGTACTCGGTGACTGCGCGCGCCAGATCGCCGGCGTCGAAGTCGGGCCACATCCGCGGCGTGAAGTACAGCTCGGCGTACGCGCTCTCCCACAGCAGGAAATCGCTCAGCCGTTGCTCGCCACCAGTGCGGATCAGGAGATCGACGTCGGGCGCGGGCGGGGTGTTGTCCACGGCCGAGAGCAGCGCCGCAAACTCTTCACGACTCGGCGGCTCGGCCTGCGTCCAAACCGCCGCCGCCCGGGCCATCGAATCGCGCGCGGAATAGTCCACGGCAACCCGGAGCCAGAGCTGTCGGCCAGTGGCCGTCGCGTGCTCGGCCGACTCGATCGCCCGAACCAGCGGATCGGGGAGCCGATCGCGGCGCCCGACGATCGACAACCGCACGTCGTTCGTCACGCATCGGTCCACTTCTATCGCCAGGCTCCGCCGCAGCAGCGTCAACAACGCGCCCACCTCGGCGCGCGGCCGGGTCCAGTTGTCGGCGGAGAACGCATACACGGTGAGCGTCCCGATCCCCTGCGTCGGGGCGGCCTCGGCCACGCGACGCAGCGCGGTCACCCCGGCGGCGTGCCCAGTCGCCCGGGGACGGCCGCGCGCCGCTGCCCACCGACCGTTGCCGTCCATGATGATCGCGACGTGCAGGCCGCTGTCGTGTGGGGGAAGTGAAGTACTTTGTGGCATGAAGTTTTTCCCAAAAAAAAAGGATCCGCGCCCTATCGCTCGCGCGTCACCTGAATGAGTGCTTCCATGTGGTCGAGGTAACGTTCCAGCGCGCGCCTGCCGGTCGAGGTCAGACGGTATTCCGTGCGTGGAACGCGGCCGGCGAAGCTCTTGGCGCACGCGATGTACCCCGCCTCCTCCAGCTTTCGCGCATGCACGCTGAGATTCCCATCCGTGGCATGCATGAGCTGCTTGAGCTCGTTGAAACTCAGCCTGTCATTGACCGCCAGCGCGCTGACGATGCCGAGCCGGAGCCGCTCATGGATGAGTCGATCGAAGGCCGCCGATACGCCGCCTGCCGCTCGGCCACCCGCGCGCCGAGCAGACCGCTCTTCCTCCGCGCCGCGCCCGCGTTCCTTGGGAACCGCGGATGACTTAGCCACCGTACCTCCGGGCAATCGCCGCGCCGAACAAAAGATGGAGTCCGCCAAAGCCCGCCGCCAGCTCTCTGCCGCCCCACGCGCCTGGGGCAAGCACCGCGATCGCGCCGAGCGCCATGAAGCACATCCCCATCACCGGGACGATTGGTACCGAGAAGGTGCCTCCGCACACGACCGCCGTGCCGTACAGCAACAACCACATGCCAGGCAACATCCCGTCGAGTCCTGCGCGATACAAGGCCACCGTCAGCAGTGCGCCGACGAGCATTGGCGGCGAGAAGCCCAGCACCAGCTTGCGCCCGGGCCCGGACAGCAGCGGTGTACCGGTGGCCCGCGCTTTCCGGATGATCGCCCAGAGAGAGACGAACGCGCTGAGCCCCGCCGCGACCAGCCACGTCGTCAGCCACCCCTGTCGCGTCGCCTGCCGGCCCGCGATCCACGCGGCGCCCGTCGCCACCACACCGATCACCATCATTCCCTGACCCGAGATCGCCGTGAACGCGCCCGCGCGTTCCATCGTCTCTCGGATGAACTGCAGATTGTCCCGCGCCCGATCATGGAGCGCTGGCGGCTCGCCGTTCGACACGCGCGGGGAAGCGCCTGGGAGCGTCACGCCCATCAATCTAGCGCTAGCGCTTGCCGCTGCGGCCCCTTCACTAACTTGGCCGTTTGGCGCCATATTGCGACGTGCCAGCAGGTGAGCGCGTTCCTCTTGTGGGTCATACGGCGCTGCGCGCGCGTCTCGCGGCTGCCGCGGCCCGCGGCTCCCTCCCCGCCAGCATCCTGCTGCACGGGCCCCGCGGAATCGGGAAACAGCGGCTCGCGCTCTGGCTCGGCCAGACGCTGCTCTGTACGCTGACCGACGGTCGCGACGAGACCGACCCGCTGAGCGCCTGTGGCGCCTGCATCTCATGCCGCTACGCGGCCGACCTGACGCACCCCGACCTGCGGTGGGTCTTCCCAAGGCCGCGCTCGAAGGACCCCGACATCAATGCCGCGGATGTGGCGCGGGAGTACGCGGACGCGATCGCCGAGCGGGTCCGGAACGGACTCCTGTACGCGCCCGCCGACGGCACCGAAGCCATCTACGTCGCCACTATCCGCGCCCTCGCTCACGATGCCGCGCTCACGCCGGCCATGAGCGCGCGCAAGGTGCTCGTGATCGGCGACGCCGAGCGGATGGTCGCGCAGGAGGGTGCGGACGCCGCCGCCAACGCGTTTCTCAAGCTGCTCGAAGAACCGCCGGCGGACACGACGATCATCCTGACGTCGAGTGAGCCTGGCGCACTGCTCCCGACCGTGCGGTCGCGGGTCGCCGCGATTCGCGTATCGCCGCTCGCCGACGACGAGGTCGCGGCGTGGCTGCGGCATGAGCGCGTGCGTGCCGCCCTGGATGGGGCGGGAGCACCGACGAGCGATGCGGAGCGGGTGCGGCGTGCGCGTGGCGCGCCCGGCACGCTGCTCGGCGCGGCGACGACGCTCGCCGCGGACGGCGCGACGGCGCTCGTCAGCGCGGCACAATCCGCGCGTGCCTCCGCCCGGTACCGGATCGCGCTGCAGCAGGGCGCGGCAAAAGCACGCGGCAGCTTTTCGGATGTACTCGACGCGCTGACCGATCAGATGGCCGCGCGGGCGCGAACCGCAGTCGAGCAGATGGACGACCGCGCCGCGCGGGCCGCCTGCGTCGCTGTGGCGGCAGTGGCCGAGGCGCAGACGCGGGCCGATGGAAACGTGAACCCGCAACTGGTGGCGGCGGGGCTGATGCGGACGTTGCGCATGCCTCCGCCGAGCCGCGGATGACGGGGACCGGCCGACCACGACGGGCCACCCAACGGGGGCGGAACCGTGCCAGTCTCTCCCACGTAGGCCCTGGCGGGGAGGCCAGTATGGTTGACGTGAGCACCAAGCACGACAGCCGGCGTCTCGCGCGCGCGACAGGTACGATCCGAATGCGGCCCGCAACGCTCCGCGCGATCGTCGAAAACACTGTCAAAAAAGGTGACGTCGTTGCGGTCGCCCGAGTGGCAGGCATCTTGGCAGGAAAGCGAACCGCGGAGTTGATTCCGTTATGTCACCCACTGCCCTTGACGGACCTGCAAGTGACGCTGCTGCCGGACTCTACGGTGCCGGGTCTTCGGGCCGAAGCGGTGGCCCGGACTGTCGGAAAGACAGGAGTCGAAATGGAGGCGTTGACCGCTGTGGCAGTGACGCTTATCACCGTTTACGACATGGCCAAGGCACTAGATAAGGGTATGGTCATTTCGGACATTTGCCTCAAGGAAAAGCGGGGAGGCCGGAGCGGTCATTGGATTCGGAATTGAGGGGGCCAGCCGTGGCACAGCGGTTGCTTTGCTTACCGGTAGCACCGGATCCGACGGTCCGTGGGCAGCAATCGGGCGACGAATGCCCGTCTGACGCTACGAACCTTTCAGCGGGGACGAGGGACACTCATATGTTGCACAGCGAGTACGAACGACGTGGGCAGCACGAACGTAGTCGCGCCCGCGTGAGACATATGGCAGCGGCCGTTGGCGTGGCCGCGGTCGTCGCGGTGCTCGTCGCGGCTCGGAATGCCCCCGAGGCATTGGCGGCTGGCCGGGCCATGTCCGACGGGTCGTCGGGATCACTCTTTGGCTTCGGATCGCAGCACCTGCGAGACGAATTGGAAGCCACGAAAGGGCAGCTCGATCTGGCGAACGCGCAGCTCGAGCGTCTCAACGCTGTCGTGCGCTTCTCCAGTCAGTACCACATCGGGGCGGATCTCGCCGGGTCGGTGTACGACATCGCGATTGCCGAAGGCATCGAGCCCGAGCTCGGGTTTCGCCTGGTGAAGGCGGAGAGCGACTTCAATGAGCACGCGACCAGCTCGGCCGGTGCGCTCGGCTTGACCCAGATGATGCCGGCGACGGCGCAGTTCTTCGTACCCGGTATCTCACACGACCGGCTCTACCAGCGCGAGACCAATCTGCGCGTTGGGTTCAGATACCTCCGCACGCTCGTGCGCGAGAACCACGGCGATCTCAATCTCGCGTTGCTGGTCTACAACCGTGGCGAAGGCGCAGTGGACATGTCCGTGGCTCAAGGGCGCGATCCCTCGAATGGCTACGAGCACGAGGTCACGAAAGGCTACAAGGGGTCGGGTGTCATCAACTGACACACGGTCGCCAGCGGTCGAGAGTCGCTGACAAGGCGAGGGCCGGTTCCGCAGATGTGGAGCCGGCCCTCGTGGCTTTGCAGATGCGCGGCGCAGCCGGTTATCCGCTGGCCGATTCCTTCCGGTGCTTGCGCGTCGGCGGGGCGGAGCCCGAGATGACGAGCGCCTGACCGGGAAGGATCACGCTCTTTCGCAATCCGTTCAGGCGCATGAGCGTCGCCACGGTGGTGTGATAGTGCACCGCGATCCGCCCCAACGATTCGCCGCTCTTGACGATGTGGATGCCGCGGCCAGTGCCGTACCGCTCGATCGCGGGGTCGGGAACGTCCAGCGCGGCGGTCGTGACCGCCGACGATGGAATCGACAGCACCTCACCAACCGGTAGCCGCCCGCTCTTCGAGGGGCGGACGGTCGGGTTGTACCACTTGAGGTGTCGCACGCTGATGCCCGCTCGGTCGGCGATCGTCCCGAAGCTGTCTCCTTTGCGCGCGGTGACGTGTGTGTATGCCGTGCGGTCCCGCTCGGGTAGCGATGCGAAATCGTTGTCGAACGCGACGGCCGCACCGACGGGTACGCGCACCGTCAGCGAATCCTTCGGCGGCGTCACGCCGCGCAGGATGAACGGATTGAGGTCGCTGATCGCGGCCAGCGGGGCACCCGATGCTTTGGCGATGGCCGCCAGTGGCGTCGAGGGGCCGACGCGTACCGTGTCGTAGGCGTAGACCTCCTGCGGCTCGATGTGCAGGCCGTAGCGAGCGGGCTCCTTGGCGACGAGCGCCGCGGCGATCAGTTGCGGGACGTAGTCTTTCGTCTCGCCACGCAGGTATTTCTTGTCGGCCAGGGCGAAGAACAGATCGTCGCCCGTGGTGCCCTCGAAGTCGTCCGCGTACCGCGCCAATCCGCGAGAGATGCGTCCCGGGCCCCCGTCATACGCGGCAGCCGCAAGATAGATCGAGCCGAATTGGTCTTTCAGGTACCGCAGAAATCGGATCGCGGCGTCGGTCGATCGGACCGGATCACGCCGCTGATCCACCCACCAATCGACGCGCAAGCCGGCGCCGCGGGCGGTCGAAGTCATGAGTTGCCACATGCCGACGGCGGCCGCCGAGGAATACGCGTGCGGTGAATAGCCACTCTCGATGAGCGGCAGGTACGCCATGTCTTCCGGGAGCCCGGCCTGGCGCAGTTTGCCCCGAATCAGCGGCTCGTACCGCGTTCCGCGCTGGACCCACTGCGCGAATATGTCGCGTGCACCTCCGCTGAAGAGCGACACGAAATGCGAGACGCGAGTCTGCGTGGCGTAGGACCGGACATCGATGTCCCACGTCGGCCCGGGCGCGGAGTCGGGAGACGACGACGCGCTGTCGCCGCCCGGTCCACCGGACGCGAGGGAGCCGACGGAGTCGCCAAATACGCCAAGCGCCTGTTGTGTCACTTCGGCGTGGGTGACCGTCGTGTCGCGCATGCCCGATCGCCGAGCAAGCGTATCCTCGGTAGCGCGTGCCACTGGCGCGGCGGGTGCCGGCTCCGGCGCGATGGCCGCGGTCGGCGCTGCGTGGTGATGCGCGCATGCCGCCAGCAGAGTCAGGGAGTACAGCGCCACCGCTCGGGCCAACCCGCCGCGAGTGCGGGACCGATCGTGCGCATCACGCGCGCACACAGGCCAGGTCTTACGCGTGGCGGCGCGTAACGCGTCGCGATCCATTCGCCGGGGTACCCCGCATGCTGTCGGGTGGATCCTCACGTGCGCCACTCGAACCGACAGGGTCACCGTGTGGCGATGAAGTTGCCGAGGAGGCGGTTCGTCGCGTTCAATACGGAGATGACCGCGGCCCGCACGGGGTCGCGCTCGGCAAGATAGCTGCCCAACAGACGCTGCGGGCCCTCGCCTTTTCGCAGCCCGAGCGCCACGATCACGATGTTGGCGTCGAACGCCCGCAATGCTTTGACCCCTGCGAGCTCGAATTCGATTGCGCCACCGGAGAAACTCTCCAGTGCCCGGAGAGCCGCCTCGGCGGCGATCCGGAGGTCACCCATGGGGCTCGACTGTCCGCTGGCCTTACCAACGACCGTCACGCCGTCCAGCCACTCGAGCTCGACTTCGGCGGTGCAGAGGCCCGATGGCGTCCGGACAAAGCGGAAATTCGTGAACCGGAGTCGCTCCCGCTTGAGCTGCATCGGCGTAAGCGCCGATGGCGAAACGGGATTGGAGGGCGACGGCGTGAAGGAGGCCATGAGCTTCAAGGCGGGCGGGACAGGGGGTACGGTGCCCAACAAGGATGCTTAGGGGATGCTCAGCAACACGACCGACCCCGCGCCAACGCAACGCCCGATCATGCGCGCGAAGTCGCCCTCGCCCCCCCAATGGGCCCATCCGCCGCCCGCCGCCCTCGGCGACAGCCCCCTGAGCGGCCGCGGACCGCTAACTGATCGTCAGGACGACGACGGCCGTGACGACGGCAATCAGCTGACCGACCAACACGTCGCCCGGGTAATGCACACCCAGGCAGACCCGCGAGAACCCGACCGCCGCGGCCACCGCGAGCAGCGGCAACGCATACGCTGGATATGCGGCGGCGTAGACGACGGCGACGGCCATGGCGGCGGTCGCGTGCCCCGAGGGAAAGGAAAACTCGTCGGGAATTGCCACCAGCGACTGGGTGCACTCCGCCGGTCGCGCACGCAACACGTTCCGCTTGAGGATCTGCACGATGGCGTGGGAGACCGCCACACAGACCACGGCGTGAACCGCCGCCGTGTGGAGCCCGCCGGACGCCAGGAGCGGTAGTCCGGCCAAGACCACGATGCACCAGAGCCCCCCCAAATGCGTGCACGCGACCCAGACGCGACGACCGGCCGTCGCCCGTTCGATCGTCCAACGGGCGAAGAGCGCACGGTCTCGGGCGTCGAGACGCTCGAGGATCGATGTCCCCATAGGTGAATCGATACCCTACACGGGCCACGATGTGGCGGTGGTCGAGCAACGATCCTGTAACCAGGAGCAGGGCCGTCTTGCGCGTCCCGACGCCCGCTCCCGCGGCGGCTACGCGGCGGCTACCACGGGCGCGGTGGCGCGCGTGAAGCCCTCGACCAGGGCACGTCCCTCGTAGGTCGCCGGACACGCCACCCCGAGCGCCCAGAGCACGGTGGGGGCGACATCCAGCAGGCTGACCGGCCGGGTGAGCGGACCGGCCTCCACGCCCGCGCCAGCCAGAATGATCGGAATGGTCTGGTCGGCCGGGTGCGTGCTGTCATGGTCGTTGACGATGGCTCCGCCACCGCCGTGGTCGGCCAGGGCGATCATCAGCGTGCCGCCGTCGTTGTCGAGCGCAAGCTCGGACACGAGCTCGCCGAGCGCCTGATCCATCGCCCGAGCGCCGGCCTCATACGCCCGCGACATCCACCCATGCTCATGCCCGGCGCGATCCGCGTCGGGCCAGTGCAGGACGATCAATCCGCGCCGCTGCTGCGCCAGTGTTGGTCGGGCGCTCGCCACGATCGCTTGCGCAGTCTCGCCTGAGCACACGGCCCGATCGATTCCTACGTGGCGCGCGATCTGCCGGGCGAGCCCCGCGTAGAGGCGCGGCAGCGATTCGATGAACGCCGACGACTGGAACCCGGCCCCGGCTAGCACGCGCGGCAGCGGATCGATGCGGCCGTGTTGTCTGGGCACGTGGAACCGGTCGCTCACCACGCCGTGGCGCGCCGGCGCGAGCCCGGTGAAGAGTGATGCCATGGCCGCTGCGGTGACGCTCGGCGTGACTGTCCGTGCGGAGAAGGTCGCGGCGCCTCGCGCGGCAAGGTCCGCGACATGGGCCAAATCGAAGGCGTCCACAGCATCAGGACGCAGTCCGTCGAGCACGACCAACACGACGCGGTCGATCGCGGTCGAACTATTCATGGCGACTCCGGGGTGAGGGGCGTACATTGTCGCGCCGCGCTACGCGTCACCACCCACGTCACCGCGGCGCCCGTGCAGTCATCGTGTGCACACGCACAATAGACGAGACGAACGCCACGGCGAGCACGTCGTTGTGTGACACCCGCGTAACGCTTTCCCCTCATTTCGACGACGGTGCGCATGCGCATCCTGTTCTGCACCGACACCTACCCGCCGCAGGTCAATGGTGTTTCGGTCGTCACCGCGATCTCGGTGGCAGGACTCCGCGATCGCGGGTGGGAGTGCGCCGTCGTCGCTCCACGCTACCCACCAGGTGAGGGGAGCGTATTCACCGAGGCGAGAACGGGCGGGGAGTCGGTGCTCGAATCCATCCCCAGCGTCGCGATGCCGCGGTATCCCGACATTCGACTCGCGGCGCCGTCCTACAGCGCGATCGTCGGGCTCGTGCGACGCTTCAAGCCGGATCTCGTCCATAGCGAAACGGAGTTCGTGCTCGGGCGACTCGGCCAGTTGGCGGGCGCTCGCACCGGACTCCCGCTCGTCTCGTCCTACCACACCGATTTCGCGCGCTACGCGACCGCCTACGGGGTGCCGTGGATGCGGGGCCCCATCGCGCGCTACATCGCGCGCTTTCATCGGCGCAGTCGGCGGACCTACACGCCGTCCAATCCCGCGCGCGACGACCTCGGCCGAGCCGGTGTGCGGGACGTCGAGGTCTGGGGACGCGGCGTGGACATCGAGGCATATCATCCGCGACACCGGACCGCCGCGTGGAGAGAGCGGCGCGGCATCGGCGATCGGTTCACCTTTGTCTACGTCGGCCGACTCGCCGCCGAGAAGCGCGTGGAGCAGATCGTCGCCGCGTACACCGTCGCACGCGGCGCGCTCCCACCAGACTCCACGCGGCTCGTGATCGCGGGAGCCGGGCCGCAGGAAGCGGCCCTCCGCGCGGCCGCACCCCCGGACACGATCTTCCTCGGGTACCTCGACCGCCGAGTCGAGCTACCCACGCTGTACGCGAGCGGCGATGCCTTCGTGTTCGCCTCGCTCACCGAGACCCTGGGACTCGTCATCCTCGAAGCGATGGCCAGCGGCCTCCCCGTGATCGCAGTGCCCGCCGGCGGCGTGGCGGACCATCTCCGCGATGGTGTCAACGGACTCGCCATCCCCGCGGCCGATGTATCGGCGATGGCCGCCGCGATGGCGGCACTCGCGACCGATCGCACATTGGCGCACCGTCTGGCCGCCGGCGCCCGCGCGACGGCCGAGGCGCTCAGCTGGGACCACGAGCTCGACCGCCTGGATGCGAGCTATCGCGAGGTGTGCGCCCGATCATAGCCACGAGGCCACGAGCCCGATCGCGGCCACGCCCATGGCGACGGCCGCGAACCCGCCGAAGAGATTGAGCGCCCAGCCATTCCGATATTTCCCCATCACGGTCGCGTTGTTGCAGACGAGGATCACGATCACGATGAGGGGCGGCGCGAGGAGGCCGTTGATGACGGCCGACCAGAAGAGCATGCGAATCGGGTTGAGGTGCGCGAAATCGAGCAGCGTCCCGAGCACCGTCGCGATCCCAATGAGCGCGTAGAAATGCGGTGCCGCGCGCACGTGGAGATCCATGCCGCGCGCCCAGCCCCGTGCCTCCGCCACCGCGTACGCGGCCGATCCCGCGAGGACCGGCACGCCGAGCATGCCGGTCCCCACGATACCCGCCGCGAACAGCACTGACGACAGCGGCCCGGAGATCGGTCGCAGCGCCTGCGCCGCCTCCTGGGCGGTCTGGACTTCCGTGAGCCCGGCCCGATGGAGCGTCGCGCCCGCAGTGAGGATGATGAAGTACATGATCCCGTTCGAGAGCGTCATGCCGGCCACCACATCTAATCGCACGGTGCGCAGCTCCCGCACGACGGCCCGGCGCGCCCGGGCGCCGAATCGCGCGGTGAGGTGCTCGTCCTCCTCCGCGTTCTGCGCGGCTTGCCAGAAGAACAGATACGGCGAGATGGTCGTGCCGAGGATCGCGACCAGCGTCAGGAGCGCACCCTTCTCGGTGAGCGACCGCGGCAGCAAAGTGCCCCGGATCACCTCCGAGAACCGCGGATGCGCGAGGAACGCGGCGATGACGTACGCAAACAACGACCAGGTCAGCCACTTGAGGAGCCGCGTCATGATGGCGTAGGAGGCGAAGACGAGCAGGGCCAGGACCAGCGCGGCGAAGACCGGCACGTAGAGCCGCGACGGGGCGCCCGTCAGCAACGCCGCGGCGGCCCCCATTCCGCCCAGATCGGCGGCGATGTTCACGGTATTGGCGACGAGCAGCAGCGCGCAGGCGAACCAGAGCAGCCGCCGCGAGTAGTGCTCGCGGAGGACGCACGCCAGCCCGGATCGAGCCACGGTGCCGATTCGCGCGCACATGAGCTGCACCGCGATCATGAGCGGCCACGTCACGAGGGCCGTCCAGAGCAGCCCGTAGCCGAACGCCGCTCCGGCCTGCGAGTACGTGGAGATCCCGGATGGATCGTCGTCCGCCGCCCCCGTGATGAGCCCCGGCCCAAACGACTGGCCGATGTTCCTCACGCGCGCGATCACGCCCCGACGATGCGCCGACCGAGCCTCTGTCGATACATGCGAGCCCCGATGGGCGTCCCCTCCCTGCGGCGTGTCTGAGTCGCCGGATGGCGCACTGTGTCGATCGGTCACGGACGGGAGGATCGCCCCCGACCGCCGTTGGCGCTAGCGCTGCCGTTACGACGACATCGTGCCCCGACCCGGCGCGGGGGTGGAGATGGGGGTGGGGGTGGGCGCGACTGGGCGATCCAATCCGGCGGCCGGGCCATCGACCGCCGCGGGCACGGTGATCACCGTACGGCCCGCCTCGTGTTGCACGCGTCCGCCCAAGGCGATGATGAGACGGTCGGCGAGCGCGACGTCGGTCATGCGTGGCGGCCCCGTCCCGTGACTGAGCACGAGCTGGACCATCGCTGGCGCGCGCCGCGGCTCGCCCGCGCCCGTCACGGACTCCCCGGTCTTCGCCGAGGCCGGCACGCCGGGCGGTGGACCGTCGCTCGTGATGCGGACGTCGCCGCCCGCGGCCGTCTGGTGCACGGCGTCCGTCGCCAAGAGCGACAAGGCCTGCCCGAGTCGTGCCCGGTCGCCGCTTGCGGCGGGCAGGTAGGGAGAGAGATCGGCGCTCACCGTCACCGAACCGCGCGCGCCTTCGGCGACCAGGCCGGGGAGCAATGCGGCGACGAGGTCGGCGAGCCGCACCCGCTCCGCGCGGAGTCGGAGCACGCCACGATCGATGTCGGCGACCTCGCGGAGCCGCTCGAGCGACGCCTGCGCGTCGTCCGCGGCGGTTCGCGCGGCAGCCAGCATTTCCTCTTGGTTGTCGTTGAGATCGCCGAACCGATTCTCCAACAGGATGTGCAGCGGCATGCGGATCTCATCGAGTTGGCGGGCTGCCGCCATCGCGGCGTCGGAGACCAGCGCGCCATACTCCTGAACCGACGCGGCCGCGCGGATCTGGATACCGGCCTCCACCAGCTGGGCATCGGCGACCGCGCGGCGCAACCGATCGACTTCGTGCTCGATGGCATCCAGCTCATCGGGCCGCGCGACCTGCGCAGGCGCGGCGAGCCGCGTGATCCGGGTCGCGAGGTACCGGGTGTTGCGCCAGGCGACGACGAGCGATGCGACCGACGCGATCACGCCGACGATGACCAGGACGTGGGGCGCCTGCCGTCCGTACTCGCCCCAGTACGCCAGCCCGGCTACCGTGAATACGCCCAGGATCGCGGGCACGACCGCGAAGTAGAGCCGCTGGCTCACGTTCATGATGGTGGGCCCGAGCTACCGCCCGCCTTCATCTCGGCCAGCGTGGGGAGCCCGACGACCAGCACGTCGAGCCCTTCGCTGTTGTGCGTGAGTCGCTCGACGACCGAGCCGTGTCGCAGTCGGTGCCACCGGGACCGGCGGCTCTGGCCCGCGATGAGCAGCGTCACGCCACGCTCTCGGACGAACCGCCGGAGCTCGACCGCGATGTCGGTGCCGACGAGCTTGACGACTTCGGCGCCCATCGCCTGCGCCAGTTGGATGTTGTCTACGAGTTTGCGTTGCACGGTGGCATCGATGCGCTCCGCGCTCTCCTCAGGCGTCTGGACGTACACGCAGTACCAATCCGAGTTGAGACGGCCCGCAATGCGACTCGCCTTCCGGAGCAGAATGGCGGTATACGGGGGGTTGCTCGCGAGCGCGACCACGATGCGGTCCACCGTCTTGGGCGCGACGACCGGACCGGCATCGCGGCGGACAATCTCCTCCCGGGTGCGATCGACCGAGCTCGCGACCTCGCGCAGCGCAAGCTCTCGCAGGGTGGTGAGGTTCTCCTCGGTGAAGAAGTTCGCCAACGCGGCGGGGACCTTCTCCGGCCGGTAGATCTTCCCTTCCGTCAGCCGCTGGCGGAGGTCCTGGGCCGAGATGTCGATGTTCACGACCTGGTCCGCGATCGCGAGCACCCAGTCCGGTACCGTCTCGCGCACCGTGATCCCAAGGGTGCTGGCCACGATGTCGTTGAGCGATTCGAGATGTTGGACGTTGACCGCGGAGATCACGTTGATCCCGTCGTCCACCAGTTGCATCACGTCCTCCCACCGTTTGCGATGGGGGACACCCGGTACGTTGGTGTGGGCCAGCTCATCGACGATGGCGACCTCCGGACGGCGCGCGATCACGGCGTCCACGTCCATCTCGTCGAGCGCGACGCCCCGATACTCGAGGCGCCGGCGTGGAACGACCTCCAGATCGCCGACCTGTCCCTCCGTCTCCGCGCGGCCATGTGACTCCACGAACCCGATCACGACGTCCACGCCGCGGCGTCGCAGCTCATGCGCCTCGGTGAGCATCCGATACGTCTTCCCCACGCCGGCAAAGGACCCGATATACAGCTTGAGCTTCCCCCGCTCGCGCGGGGTCAGGACTTCCAGGAAGCTGCTAGGTTCAATCGGAGCGGCCACGAGCACAATCGGGAGTAGGGAGCGTTGTCCGGGCCGCCACTAAGTTACGCCGGCCGCGGAGCGAACCAGAGTCGCGCTGATGCCACAGCCCGGCGCGAGTGTGCCGGCGTGTCCGCATACGAGTGCGCCACTCCTCACATCTTGACCAAGATGGCGAAGTTGAGCCGTGTTTCAGTCTTACGCAGGTCTGGAGTCCAATCCGGCACCACGGATCCTGGCGCGCCGGTGTTTCCCCCGGGGGGCGTAATGCCACCCGGTCCGACAAAGTACGGGATATTGGCCTCCCGATGGATGAACTCACCGCGGAAGGTGATGTATTGGCTCGGCATGTAGTCGAACGTGATCGACGAGTCCCACGCGTTGTATTTGTCGCCGGGATTGGTCGTGAAATACGGCGTACCCGACGTGGCGTTCGCTCCATTGATCGGGGGGAGTAGCACGAGATAGCGACCTGGATTCGTGATGGCGCCGGTTCCCAGCGTGAGCCCGAACAGATCCTTGGCGAACCAGAACCGGTTGTAGAACATGTAGCCAAGGAAGTACTGGGCCGGGCGCGTGCTCGTCCCGTTGGCGCATTCGACGCCGCCTCCCGATTCACAACCCGCGTCGAGCGTCACAGAGAACGCCGATTTATCAAATAACGCCGTCGGATCATCGTAGTACTTGACCTCGAGGCTGTTGTCGGTGTGAAAGCGCGAACGAGTGGGTTTGTTGGGTGTGTCGTACCCCCAGTAGTCGTTGCTCAACGCCTGAACCGAGCCGGTCGGCCTCCACAGAATCTGCGTGCCGAGTCCCGGCTCATCATTGAACATTCCGTACGATTGCCATCCGTTGATGATCCAGAGCTCGACCTTGAGCTTGTCGCTCGGAAAGGTCTGGATGCGGACGCCGTCGAAGAACCACGGCGTGTTGGCGGAGACGTACGACGGCTGATAGGCCCAGTTATCGTAGTTGTAGTAGCTGAACAGCCCAATGTACGACAGAAAGATGCCCGCATCGACGTTGATGCCGTTCCACGCATTCCAGTGATAGCCGCCGTACGCCTCGGAGATGTACCGATAGGCGTCGGCGAGGTCCCATTGGCCGCGCGCCGGACTCGCGTCGTCGCGCGGCGTGAGCTCCGAGTACAGCCCGAATTGTGTCATGAGCCGGCCACGCACATTGTCGTAGTGAAAATCGCCCCCAACGCCGAGTTGCTGGACCTGCACTTCGCCCGTTCGTCCGGCTTCGGCTGCCCCGTCCAATGTGTGATCCTTGGGATTCGCGAAATCTCCAATGTAGTTCACGTCCGACCGGAACTCGCCCGTAAAATATTTCGTATCGAGTAATGGCGACTTCTCGCGGCTATTGCCATTGAGCCACGTAAAGTCCGCGAAGGCGAATGGGTCCGGCTTCTGCGGCTTGCGTCCTCTACTGTCCGCCCCCCGCGTGCTGTCGGGCACCACTGTGGCGTGCGATGAGTCGGTCGAGTTCTGCGCGCCGAGTAGCGTGGCGACCAGCGATAGCGCGAGCGCGGGACCGCCGAGGTGACAAATGCCGAACATGTAGATCTCCAGTGTGAGCCGGGTCGCCCGCATGCCGCTACGCGGCGTGTCACGGCCCGGACGGTTCGCCGCAATCGGGGAACCGGTGGTTGGCCAGCGAGAGTCCGTGAGCTACCGGTGACCGAGAGGAGGCGGAATCGCGGAATCCACGGCCAGATTCAGCCGCAAGACGTTCACGCGGGGCTCACCGAAAATTCCGAACTGTCGACCCTGGGTATGCGCGGCCACGATCGCGCGAATCCGATCCGGCCCCGCCTGGCGGGCCCGGGCCACGCGGGCGACCTGTAGCTCAGCGTTAGCCGGTGAGATGTCCGGATCGAGGCCGGATGCCGAGGACGTCACCATGTCGGAGGGGATCTGCCCTCTGACCGCGCCCTCGGTGGCGACCGCGCTCTCCACGGCCTGCGCGATCAGCGTATCGGCCAGCTTGCGGTCCGTCGGGCCCTTGTTGGTGGCATTGGACGAGTCGCCGACGTAGCCGGAGCCCGCGGCCGACGGGCGCGGGTGAAAATAGGGCGCCGTCGTGAATCCTTGGCCGATGAGCGCGCTCCCCACGACCCGCCCGTCGTCGCGCCTCACGAGCGACCCGTCGGCCTGCTGGGGGAACAACACGTGTGCCAATCCGGTCACGACGCCGGGGTAGACGATGCCCGTGATGACCATGAGCAGGAGCGTCATGACGAGCGCTGGGCGGAGTTGGTTGCGCAGCATGGCGACGGGACCGGTCACGTGGCGAGATGGACGGCGACGAGCAGCACGTCGATCACCTTGATGAAAATGAAGGGGACGAGCACGCCGCCCACGCCGTACACCACGAGATTGCGGCGCAGGATCGCCGCCGCGCCCATGGGGCGGTAGCGCACGCCGCGCAGGGCCAGCGGAATGAGCGCGATAATGATCAGCGCATTGAAGATCACGGCCGACAGGATCGCCGACTGCGGCGAATGGAGCCGCATGATGTTCAACGCCTGCAACACCGGAAACGTGGCCACGAACATCGCCGGAATGATCGCGAAGTATTTCGCGACATCGTTGGCGATCGAGAAGGTGGTCAGCGAGCCGCGGGTCATGAGGAGCTGTTTGCCGATCTCCACGATCTCGATCAGCTTCGTCGGGTTGGAATCGAGGTCGATCATGTTGCCGGCTTCCTTGGCCGCCTGCGTCCCCGTGTTCATGGCCACGCCGACGTCGGCCTGTGCCAACGCCGGCGCATCGTTGGTGCCGTCGCCGGTCATCGCCACCAGTCGCCCCCCGGCTTGCTCACGCCGGATCAGCGCCATCTTGTCCTCGGGTCGGGCCTCGGCGAGGAAATCGTCCACCCCCGCTTCCTGCGCGATGGCCGCCGCCGTGAGCGGGTTATCGCCCGTGATCATCACGGTGCGGATCCCCATCGCCCGGAGCCGATCGAACCGCTCCCGCATCCCCCCCTTCACGATATCCTTGAGGTAGATCACGCCCAGGACCTGCGCCGGGCCCGCGCCCCGCTCCGCCACGACGAGCGGCGTCCCGCCCTCGCGCGCGATGCGATCGACGGCCGAGCTGAGCTCGACGGGGATCGCGCCATCGTGATCGCGCACCCACCGCGCGACCATGTCGCCGGCCCCTTTGCGCAGCTCCCCGCCACCCGCGAGGTTCACGCCGCTCATTCGCGTCGCCGCGCTGAACGGCACGAACACGACATCCGGCGTCGCGCCCGACGGATCGGCGGCCACGCCCTGTCCATCGGCGAGCGTGCGACCGCGCAAGCCGAACTTTTCCTTGGCGAGCACGACGATGCTCCGCCCTTCCGGTGTCTCGTCGGCGAGGGACGCGAGCTGCGCGCGATCTGCCAGATGCTCGGGTGTGACGCCGGGCATCGGCACCAGCTCCACGGCCTGACGGTTGCCGAGGGTGATGGTCCCGGTCTTGTCGAGCAACAGCGTGTTCACATCTCCGGCTGCCTCCACGGAGCGACCACTCATGGCGATCACGTTTTGCTGGATCACGCGGTCCATCCCGGCGATGCCGATCGCCGACAGCAGGCCGCCGATCGTCGTCGGGATGAGGCACACGAGCAGCGCGACAAGGACCGGGATCCCGATCGAGGTGCCGCTGTACTGCGCGAATGGCTGCAGCGTCACCACGGCCAGCAGAAAGACGATGGTCAGGCCGGACAGGAGAATCGTCAGCGCGATCTCATTGGGCGTCTTCTGGCGCTCGGCACCCTCGACCAACGCGATCATGCGATCGAGAAACGTCTCGCCCGGATTGGCCGTGATGCAAATGACCAGATAGTCGGAGAGGACCCGCGTCCCTCCCGTGACGGCCGACCGGTCGCCACCAGATTCGCGGATCACCGGCGCGGACTCGCCCGTGATCGCCGACTCATCGACTGACGCCACCCCTTCTATGACGTCGCCGTCCCCAGGCACGACATCGCCCGGCGTGCACAGCACGATGTCACCGCGCCGCAGCATCGACGCCGCCACCGCCACCATGTCGTGCTTCCGATCGGCCGCCGGGATGCGCTTGGCCTGCGCTTGCGTTCGCGACTTGCGTAGGGCGTCGGCCTGCGCCTTACCGCGCCCTTCCGCCATCGCCTCAGCGAAATTGGCGAACAACACCGTGAACCACAGCCACACCGCAATCTGGAGCGTGAATCCGAGGTTGCCCCGCCCTCCCACCGCGTCGCGAAGCAACACGAGCGTGGTCAGCACGCTGCCGATAAGCACCACGAACATCACCGGATTGCGCACCATGTGGCGGGGCGCAAGCTTGACGAACGAGTCGCCGATCGCTCGACGGACGATCTGCGGGTCGAACAGCGGGCGGGGCGTCGCGGCCATGGAAACGAGTCGTCCTAGAAGAGGTGACCGGCCTGCATCAGCAGGTGCTCGACGATCGGCCCCAACGCGAGCGCGGGGAAGAAGGTCAGTGCCGTGACGATGAGGATGACGCCAAGCAGCAGCGCGACGAACAGCGGCGAGGTGACTGGAAATGTTCCCACCGTTTCGGGCGAAGTCTTCCGCTCCGAGAGAAAGCCGGCGAGGGCCAGCACAGGGATCATCATCGCGAAGCGGCCGAACAGCATTGCGAACCCGAAGATGGTGTTGTAGAAGTAGGTGGTTCCGGTCAGCCCGGCGAACGCGCTGCCGTTGTTCGCCGCCGTCGAGCTGAAGGCGTAGAGGATCTCCGAGAATCCGTGCGGCCCGGCGTTGTTGAGACCGGCCAGTCCGGCCCGGGTCGCCGTCGCGACGGCCGTGAAAGTGAGCACGATGAATGCGTAGACCAGCACGAAGATCATCACCATGCGGATCTCGCGGCTCTCGATCCGCTTGCCGAGATATTCCGGCGTCCGCCCCACCATGAGCCCCGCGATGAACACGGCCAGGATCACCTCCATCAGCATCGCGTAGAGGCCCGCGCCCACGCCCCCGTACACCAGCTCACCGAGCTCCATGTTGACGAGGGGGACTAGCCCGCCGATCGGCGTGAACGAGTCGTGCATGGCGTTGACCGCGCCGCACGAGGCGTCGGTGGTGATCGTCGCGTAGAGGGCGGAGCTCGCGATGCCGAATCGCACCTCCTTCCCCTCCATGTTTCCGCCCGGGTTGGTCGTCGAAGCCCGAACGTCGATGCCCCGCGCGGCGTGAATCGGATTGCCGCGCGCTTCGGCCCAATACGCGGTGGTCGTCCCCGCGATGAACAACACGAACATCGCTGCCCACACGGCCCAGGCATGGCGTCCATTATTCACCATCCGGCCGAACATGTAGACCATCCCAACTGGGACGAAGAAGATGGCGACCATCTGGAGGAAGTTCGACCAGGGCGTCGGATTCTCGAACGGATGGGCCGCGTTCGCATTGAAGAAGCCGCCACCGTTCGTTCCTAGTTGCTTGATCGCTTCCTGGCTCGCGACCGGCCCCATTGGCAACGTCTGGCGGAGCCCCTCGAGTGTCGTGAGGTGCACGTAGCCGTGAAAGTTCTCGATCACTCCCTGCTGCACGAACAGCATCGCCAGGATGAACGACAGCGGCAGGAACAGGTACAGCGTACCCCGCACGATATCCACGTAGAAGTTGCCGATCCGGCCCGCCGATCGACGAGCCAGCCCACGCACCAGCGCCACCGCGACCGCTGTACCGACGGCCGCCGACGCGAACATGTGGAAGGCGAGCTGGGTCATCTGCGAGAGGTACGACATGGTCGTCTCGCCCGCGTATGACTGCCAATTCGTGTTCGTGGTGAACGACGCCGCAGTCTCGAACGCCTGCCGGTCGGCGACGTTCGCGAGATGCTCGGGATCGAGCGGCAACGCGTGTTGCAGCCGGAGCACGACGTAGGTGATGAGCATGCCCGCGGCACTGAAGCACAGCAACGCCGCCGCGTACCGCGTCCAATGTTGGTCCTCGGTGGGGTCCACGCCCGCGAGCCGGTAGAGGAACCGTTCGACCGGACCCAGCCACCGCCACGTGCCATCGAAGACGCGGACGAGGTACAGCCCAACGGGCTTCGTCAGCGCCAACAGCACCAGGGAGAACAACAGGATCTGCACCCACCCGTTCGCGGTCACCTCAGAACTTCTCCGGGCGGAGCAGGGTGTAGACGAGATAGAGGAGCGTGGCGACCGACACCGCGCCCGCGATGATCGTGTCCGCGCTCACGACGGCTCCTGATCCTGCAAAGCCGGATCACGCCCCAACCGCTCCAGGCCGCGCACGAATGCAAGCATGAGCGCGAAGAACGCAATCGTGCAGGCGACGTAGACGATGTCGAGCACCAGCGATCCCCCTCCATCGAGCGTTCGACGCACGTCGCAGGACAGACGCGGCGGCGCGTAGTGAACTCTCAGCGTATGGAGGCTACGGGGTCAGGCGTAAAGACCGCGTGAATGGGCGCCCCGATCCACGTGAAGATTTCATGAAAACGTGGGGGTCAGGCGGCGCCGCGGCCGGACAAATCAGCCGTTGGTCTCGAGATCGGAGAGGTCGAGCGCGGGGACCCGAAGTGTGAACACACTGCCTCCGCCGTCCCGCGGCTCGTAGGTCAGCGATCCATCCTGTGCCACGGCAAGGCTCCGCGCGATCGAGAGTCCGAGCCCGGCGCCGCCCACATCAGGCGGGGCATCGGGCCGACGATAGAACGGCTGGAAGATGCGGTCGCGTTCGGCGTCCGGGACGCCGCGACCCCGGTCGGCCACCATGAACGCCAGCCACTGCGCCTCGCGACACACCGACAGCTCGATCGGACTCGCGGCCGGCGAATACTTGTACGCGTTTTCCAACAGATTGACGAGCGCGCGCAGGGTGTCCGAAAAATCGAACCGGCCGACGAGCGGCGCATCCCCGTCCGTGCTGACCGTCACGATCACATCGCGACCGGCCGTGCGTCCGCTGACTCGTTGGAGAGCCGCGCCCACGAGATCTTCGGCTTCGTTCGGCCCCGGATCGCTCCGGTGCCCACCGGCCTGAATGCGCGAGAGGTCGAGGAGGTTCTCGACGAACCCGTTCAGTCGATCCGCCTCCTCCTCGATCGTCGCGGCACGCGCATCACCCGATGCCGCGATCGCGTTCGCGAGGGCCTTGATGGTGGTAAGGGGCGTGCGCAGGTCGTGGGAGACCGATGCGAGCACCGCGTTCTTGAGCTGATCCGCCTGGCGTAGCGCCTCGGCGTGCTCGGCGTCCCGAACCAACCGCACGCGCTCGACTCCCAACGCCGCGTAGTACGAGAGCGCACGGAGCACACGCCGTCGCGACGCACTGAGATCGAGCCCCATCGCGGCCCCGATCGTGAGCACACCGACGATGCGATCGCGTACGCGGAGCGGCAGAAAGAGCACGCGGGAGGGTTCGGCGAACATCCCCTCCCCCTCCGATTGGGCGATACTCGCACCGAGTACGCTCGGCCCGTCGAACCCGTGGAGTGACGAGGCCACGCGCGAGGTGCCATCCATCAGCACGGTGGCCTCGGTGCCATGCTCGGCGACCCAATGCACCAACTGGCCTTCCGCGACCACCGATGGTCCATCCGACGCCTGGTCGCCCGACGAGCGCGCCGCCAACACGATCCGGGTGTGCCCCGGCTCCCGCATATACACCTCGCACCAATCGACTCCCACGGTACCGCGAATCACCGCCGCAACTGCGAGCAACGCTTCCTCGGCCCGGCCGGCGTTGAGTGTCTCGGCGCCGAGGACAGCCAATCGGTCGATTTCCACGGTCCGCGCCTGCGCGGCATCCGCTTGGGCCCGAGCGCGGTAGAGCAGTTGCGCCGCGACCGCGCTGGTGCCGAAAAACGCGATCAGCACGACCCAATCCAACGGGTTCGTGATAATGAGTGCCCCGTACGGCGGCAGGAAATACCAATCGAACAACAGGAACGCGGCCGTCGCGAGTCCAAGTCCGAGTGTCCTCCCGACGTGCGCACTCGCGCCGAGTATGACGAGCAGAAAGACGAGGGCGACGTGCGCCTCGTTGAGCCGGGCCCGGACGGCCAGCATTCCCGCCGTCACCGCGATGAGTGCGATGATCCAGCCGATGACCGCGATGCCCCCGACGTGATGCGCAGGCGGCACGCCCAGCGAACCCACGGCGCCCGTTCCGTCGGACACCGACGGTCCGGGTGAACGGCGGCTGCGGCTCCAGTCGAAGATCGACATCGGGTGCGGCGTCCGGATGCGCGGCGCTACGGCCGCGGCGCCCGGACGAAGCGGTAGCCGACACCTGGCTCGGTCACGATCAACCGAGGCCGCACCGGGTCCAGCTCCAGCTTTTGGCGGAGATTCCGCACGTACACGCGCAGGTACTGTTGCGCGTCGCCCGACCCATTACCCCACACTGCGCGGAAGAGCTGCGCATGGGTCATCGTTCGCCCGTCGTGATCGACGAGGGCCCGCAGGAGATCCCACTCGGTGCGGGTGAGATGTACGTCCGATCCCGCACGCGTCACCGCCGGGACGGAGAAATCGATGATCACCTCTCCGACGGTGATCGAACCATCTGCCTCCGGTCGGAGCGCACCGGATGCGCGGCGCAGATGCGCCCGCACTCGGGCCCGGAGCTCCTCCGAGCTGAATGGCTTCGTCACGTAGTCATCGGCCCCTGCGTCGAACAGCGCGATTTTCTCGGCCTCCGCGTGCCGCGCCGTCAAGACGACGATCGGCGCGCGGGACCGCTCCCGTAGCGCCCGGCAGATCGCCTGGCCATCGGCGTCCGGCAACCCGAGATCGAGGATGATGAGGTCGGGATGCTCGGCGGCGGCGAGCGCGACACCTCCCGCCCCCGTGCCAGCCTCCAGCAGCGAGGTGGCCTCACCCTCGAGCGCCGCACGAACGACCCGACGAATCTGGGGCTCGTCGTCGATGATCAGCACACTCGACGGGCGAGGGGGTGAAGGCGACGGAACCACCGCCGCCGGGGCGTCGCGGACCATGGGCCAAGATACAGCGTCCGCACACGAGACGACACGCCACCGGCGGCTCGACGACCTACCGGTCGAACCGCCGACCCAACTGTCGTCTCGAATGCGCGCTCGCCACCCGCCAGTTTACCGCGAGAATCAGGGCGACTTCGGCGGCGGAGTGGTTTGTGTCGAGTCGGTGTGTTTGGTCTTGGTCGAGTCGGCCGGCTCAGCCGGCGCGGCCGTCGCGTCCATCACGTCGTAGAAGCCGAGGATGTTGGCCTGAAGATTCCAGACTACCGTCCCCATCTCGGGGCCGCTGACGGTAAACTGCTGCGACCGGAACGGATACGGTTGGAGCTGCGCGACACCTAACAATCGATACGGCTGCGCGTAGCTGTTGGGCGTGAATTGAAACGTCTTGGACTTGCCTCCCGGAACCGACCCGAGCATTTGGCGAATGCCGCTCTGATCCAAGTAGACCATGAGCTCCGTCGGGACCGTCAGGTTGTTGTCGATCTCGATCGCGACCGGGTGTATGTCCTGGTCCGAGTTCTTTTGCTTCCCGGCGGACGCACAGGCGCTCGCCGCGATGCACAGGCCCGCCACCATCACGCCCGTCGCGGTCTGGCGGGTCGTTCGAAGGGCCCAGCGGGGAAGTACGTCGAGCCACCTTGTAGCGGTCATTTTTGGGCTCCGGCTAGAGAACGGCGCGCGTCTGGCCACCGGGGAAAGCTCATGTACTAAGCTGTAGACTCAGCAACGACTGCGCCACACCCGTCCGCCTGCCGCGCGAACGGCTATACTTTCCGGCGCGTATGGCCCAGCCCATCATACCCGTCCGGACGGCCGACGGTCGCGTCGCGCCGGTGGGCCCCCGCACCACGTCGCGGTGGGTCGATGTCGCCATATTCGCGATACTCGGCGGCCTGTCGTACGGTCTCATGCGGACCGCGACCCGATGGTCTGCGCCTCTGGACGCGGGCGCGCGAATCGACCTCGGCACCGGCCATCTCCCGCTCTACGCCGCGTACTCCACGCTGCGAATGTCGATCGCGTACGTGATCTCGTTGGTGTTCAGTCTCGCGTACGCGAAGATCGCGGTCGCCAGCCGGTCGGCCGAGCGGGTGATGATCCCGCTGCTCGACATCCTGCAGAGCATTCCGATCCTGTCGTTCATGCCGGCGGTCGTCCTCGGCATGGCGGCGCTGATCCCCGGCCGCACGGTCGGGCTCGAGCTCGCCGCGATCCTGCTGATCTTTACCAGTCAGGCGTGGAACATGGCGTTCAGCTTCCACCAGTCGCTGCTCACGATCCCCCGGGAGCTGAGCGAGGCGGCCACGGTGTACCAGCTGAGCCCCTGGCGCCGGTTCACCCGGTTGGAACTGCCGTTCGGCGCGATCTCGCTCATCGCGAACAGCATGATGAGCTGGGCGGGCGGGTGGTTCGTGCTCACGGCCTCCGAGCAGTTCCCGCTGAAGAACCTTCGCCTCCCCGGTCTAGGCTCCTACCTCCAGGCCGCGGCCGACGCCGGCGACCTGTCGGCGACACTGTTCGGCCTCGGGACGCTGATTGGCGTGATCGTGCTGCTCGACCAATTCTTCTGGCGACCGCTCGTGGTGTGGTCGGATCGCTTCAAGTTCGAGCAGTCGGGGGCGGCCGAAGCGCCGACCTCTCGCGTGGTGGAACTGCTGCAGGGATCGGCGCTCGTCGAGTGGATGAGCATCCACGTGTGGACCCCGGTCTGGCTGTGGATGGACCGGACATTCGGCAACGCGGCGGCCACCACCCGTCGCTTCACGCTCCCCGCCCCATATCGGCGCGGAGGGCGGCAGGCGGCGAGATGGACGCTCATGGGCGCATGCGGCGCGCTCGTGCTGTGGGGCGTCGTGGCAACGATTCAGGAGCTGGCAGGCCTACCCGGCGCGCAGTGGGCGCACGTGTGGCTGAGTGCGGCCGCCACATTCACACGCACCGTGATCGCCCTCGCGATCGCGGCGGCGTGGACGATCCCGGTAGGGGTTGCGATCGGCTTCAACCCGAAGTGGTCGAACCGCGCGCAACCACTGGTGCAGGTGGCGGCGTCAGTCCCTGCCAACACGGTCTTTCCGATCCTGTTCGTCGTGCTGCTGGCCATCCCGGGTGGCCTCAACATCGCGTCCGTCCTGCTCATGCTCCTAGGCACGCAATGGTACGTGCTGTTCAACGTCATCGCGGGCGCGATGTCGATACCGTCGGATCTCCGCGAGGCCGCGGTGGTCTATCAGGTCACTGGGTGGCGACGGTGGCGCACGCTGATCCTCCCGGCGATTTTTCCGTACCTGGTCACGGGCATGATTACCGCGACCGGCGGCGCGTGGAACGCCAGTATCGTGTCCGAATACGTCAGCTACAAGGGCCACAAGGTCATGACCCTGGGCCTGGGGGCCCTGATCGCCGACGCCGCCGATCGCGCCGACTTTCCGTTGCTCCTGGCGGGTACCTTGGTGATGGCCGCCATCGTGATCACGGGCAATCGGCTGGTCTGGCGCCGCCTGTACGCCTTGGCCGAGGCGCGGTACCGGCTCGACTGAGCCGGTGCGCGCCGCGGTGGTACGACGCTCAATCGTGGAGATGTGATCTGTGGCGACTCTCACGACGCTGTCCGCCCCCTCTCGTGTCGGCGAGGTGCTGCTCGCTGCCGAGGACGTGAAGAAGTACTATGGCGACGACCGCTCGCCGGTGCTCGAGCAGGTCACCGTCGAGCTCCGTGATGGCGAGTTCGTCGCGCTGCTCGGTCCATCCGGCTCGGGGAAATCCACGCTGTTGCGGATCCTCGCCGGGCTCATGCCCCCGTCCGAAGGCCGCGTCCTGGTACACGGCGAGCCGTTAGATGGACCGAACGCGCAAGTGGCGATCGTGTTCCAGAGTTTTGCGCTCTTTCCTTGGCTCACGGTGCTGGACAACGTCGAGCTTGGGCTGCTCGCGACTGACCTGTCTCCCGGCGAGCGCCGGGCACGTGCCGAGCAGGCGATCGACATGATTGGACTGGCGGGCTACGAAGAGGCTTTCCCCAAGGAGCTCTCCGGGGGGATGAAGCAGCGCGTCGGCTTCGCGCGGGCGCTGGTCGTGCACCCCGAGATCCTGTTCATGGATGAGCCGTTCTCCGCCCTCGACGTCCTCACGGGCGAAAACCTCCGGCAAGAACTCCTCGAGTTGTGGGCCGAGCATTCGATTCCGACTCGCGCCGTACTGATCGTCACGCACAACATCGAAGAGGCGGTCGCGCTGGCCGACCGGATCCTCGTCTTCGGCGCGAACCCCGGTCACATTCGCGTGGAGCTCAAGGGGCTGCCCGCGGCCGAGCGTCGCATCAAGAACACCGCGCACGCGCAGTTGGTCGAGACGATCTATCAGATCATGACCAACCCGGAGCTCGATGCGGCGGAGTTGATGCAGCAGCGCTCGCTGGCCGCTCGCGGCTCGGAGCCCAAGACTGGCGGATCGCGGGCCCGACGGTATCAGACGTTGCCCGATGTTAGCATCGACGATCTGACGGGCTTCGTCCAGTATTTGGCGACGGTCGGCGGGCGTGGCAACGTGCACGAGCTGTCGCGCGATCTTCAGATGCGGGCCGATGATCTGATGGCACTCGTGGAGGCCACCGATCTCCTCGGCCTGGTGGACCTCCAAAATCGGCACGTGCTGCTCACGCCTGTCGGCCAGCGATTCGCGGACGCCGATCTCGACGCCGAGAAAGCGCTGTTCCGCCAGATCGCGCTCGAACAGATCTCGCTCCTCCGCTACATCGTGCGCGAGCTCGAGACGAGCCCCACGCATACGTTGGAAGCGGAACGCGTGATCGATGACCTCGAGCACTCGTTCAGCAGCGAGGAAGCGCGCCGTCAGTTCGAGACGGTGATCGACTGGGGTCGGTACGCCGAGCTCCTGTCGTACGACGACAGCACGGGAGAGCTGCGCCTGGACGAGGAGCACCGGGTGCCGGAGTTGCCGAGTTAGCGAATGGCGAATGGCACGCCATCAGAGGGCCGGCTGCCGTGCCCCACCGCTGGCCCTCAATGTGTGTTGCATGTCGCAATCGCCAATCGTTATCCCCATCGTGGCAACAGGTAATTCGTCATAAACACGAACAGCCACGCGACGTCCGCGAAGTGCCAATACAGCCCGGCGTTCGTGACCGCGAGGTGACACTCGGAAGTGAAGGTTCCGCGCCACGCCCAGATCTGCACCAGTCGCGGACCGCGCCGCCGGTCGCGATGGATGGGCCGAGCGTCGCGCGGGGATCGCGCGCGGCGGCCCGCCGCGCGGGCGACCTAGCGGCGACGGGCGGCCCGACGTATGTTCGCGCCCACAAATTCTGCGGTCCCACGTCGTCGCGGCGCACGGTCAGTCTGGCGGAGGGCAGTGCGCCTCGTCGAGCATTGCACTCGATTCGCGCCCGTCGGCGCATCGGTCCACGGGCGCCCAGCACGGGCGCGCTGAGTCCGATTGCGATCCGCTGACTGGCGCCGCTCAGAGGGTCGGGCATGGCGCACGCGCAACTTCCGGTAGTCGATCGGCCGCAGGGTGTCACGATGCGGCAAGACGCATGGTGGGTGCAGCCGGTCGTGGTGGCGGTCGTGCTGGGGTCGTTCGTCATCTACGCCACGTGGGCCGCACTACAGAACGGGCATTACCGCTTTGGGCCCTATCTCTCCCCGTTCTATTCGCCGGAGATCCTCGGGGACTCGCCGCACGCGTGGCTCGGGCCGAAGCCCGGATGGTGGCCGGGATGGCTCCCCTTCTCCCCCGCGCTGTTGATCCTCCCCTTTCCCGGCCTGTTCCGCGTCACTTGCTACTACTATCGCGGCGCATACTACAAGGCGATGTGGGCGGACCCGCCGTCGTGCACGGTCCGGGAGCCACGGCACCGCTATCGCGGCGAGCAGTCATTCCCTCTAATCCTGCAAAATGTACACCGGTATTTCCTGTACATCGCGCTGCTCTTCCTGATCATTCTGGCCCACGACGTGTGGGACGCGCTCTGGTTCGCCGACCCCGTGTCTGGCGCGACGCGATTCGGTGTCGGCGTGGGAACGTTGGTGCTGGCCCTCAATGTCGTACTCCTCGGCTGCTATACCTTTGGATGCCATTCGCTGCGCCACATCGTCGGCGGCTACCTCGACCGCCTGGCGGACCGCCCGGTCCGGCGTCACGTCTATGCGTGCGCGAGTTGCTTCAACCGCTGGCATATGCGGTGGGCGTGGATGAGCCTGTTCGGCGTGGCCTTCGCCGACATCTACGTCCGGATGTGCTCGATGGGCATTTGGCACGATTGGCGAATCCTCTGACGGACGCTCCCGCCCGTGGCTGATTTCGAAACAGTTCATCACGACGTCCTCGTCATCGGCGCCGGAGGCGCGGGATTGCGCGCCGCCATCGCGGCCGCCGCCGAAGGGGTCTCCGTCGGGCTCGTGTGCAAGTCGCTCCTCGGGAAGGCGCACACGGTCATGGCCGAAGGCGGTGTCGCAGCCGCGTTGGGTAACGTCGATGACCGCGACGACTGGAAGGTGCACTTCGCCGACACCATGCGCGGCGGCCAGTACGTGAACAACTGGCGGATGGCCGAGCTCCACGCGAAGGAGGCGCCCGCGCGTGTCCGCGAGCTCGAAGCCTGGGGCGCGCTGTTCGACCGCACACCGGATGGTCGGATCCTGCAGCGCAATTTCGGGGGCCACCGGTATCCGCGGCTCGCGCACGTTGGGGACCGCACCGGCCTGGAGATGATCCGAACCCTCCAGGATCACGGGATCCATCAAGGCATCGACGTCCATATGGAATGGACCGTGCTCACGTTGCTGACGGACGGCGAGCGCATGGCGGGCGCGCTCGCCTACGATCGGGAGCGCGGAAGGTTCCGCCTCTTCGCGGCCCGGGCGATCGTGCTCGCGACGGGCGGCATTGGCCGCGCATTCCGCATCACGAGCAACAGTTGGGAGTACACGGGAGACGGCCAATCGCTCGCCTACCACGCCGGCGCGGTGCTCCAGGACATGGAGTTCGTGCAGTTCCACCCCACGGGCATGGTGTGGCCGCCAAGTGTTAGCGGGATTCTGGTCACCGAAGGCGTACGGGGGGAGGGCGGGGTCCTCACGAACCGCGAAGGTCGCCGATTTATGTTCGATGATATCCCGGAGAACTACCGCGCCCAGACCGCCGCCGATGCTGACGAAGGCTGGCGGTACACACAGGGAGACAAGAATGCCCGTCGTCCGCCTGAGCTGCTGACGCGCGACCATGTGGCGCGATGCATCACGCGCGAGGTCCGAGAAGGACGCGGGAGCCCGCATGGCGGCGTCTTCTTGGACATCGCGTGGATCAAAGAACGGCTCCCCCACGCGGCCGAGCACATCAAGAAGAAGCTGCCCAGCATGTACCACCAATTCAAGCAACTCGCCGACATCGACATCACGATGGAGCCGATGGAGGTGGGGCCGACGACGCATTACATCATGGGCGGCATTCGCGTGGACGGCGATACCCAGATGACGAGTCTGCCCGGGCTCTTCGCGGCCGGAGAGTGCGCGGCTGGACTGCACGGCGCAAACCGACTCGGCGGTAACTCCCTGTCCGATCTCCTGGTCTTTGGTCAACGGGCCGGAGCGCACGCCGCCCAGTTTGCTCGGGCACACGACGAAGCGGCGCCCGATCCACGCCAGGCGGACGACGCGGCTCGGAAAGCGTTGGAGCCGTTCTCGCGCCCGAGTGGCGAGGGGCCGTATCAGATCCAACAGGCGCTGCAAGGCACGATGCAGGAGTTGGTCGGCATCGTCCGTCGGGAAGACGAGATGACGACAGCGCTCAGTCAGATCGCGGCACTCGCCGAGCGGACCGAGCGGGTCGCCGTCGAAGGCAATCGCGAGTACAATCCGGGATGGCACACGGCGTTGGACCTCGGCAATCTGCTCACGGTCGCGGAAGCGATCACGCGATCGGCGATCGAGCGACGGGAGAGCCGCGGCGGACACTTCCGCGACGACTTCCCGGACAAGGACACGCGCTTCGCGGAGTTCAACATCACCGTGCGCAAAGGCACGGATGGCCGAATGGCGTTGAGCCGCGAAGCCATCCGGCCGATACCGGACGCGCTGAAACAGGTCATCGCGGCCGCCGAGTGATTGAGCCGCGCCCGACTCGCCAATCCCCGGCCCACCACCAAACGGTGACGACGTGACGACATCTCCGCCCGCCGCCACACCCGCCGCCACACCCGGCGGTGCAGGTACCGCCTCCGTCGGAGCGCCATCGGCCTCGTGGACGGCGACGTTTCGCGTCTGGCGTGGTGACGCCACTGGCGGCGCGTTTCATGACTATCCGACTGAGACGTCGCCCGGAATGGTGGTTCTCGACGCCATCCACCAGATCCAGGCGGACCAGGCGAACGATCTGGCGGTGCGATGGAACTGCAAAGCCGGCAAATGCGGGTCCTGCTCGGCCGAGATCAATGGCAAGCCGCGGCTGATGTGCATGACCCGACTGAGTGATCTGTCGCTCGACAAGCCGGTGACGGTCGAACCGATGCGCGCGTTCCCGCTGGTCAAGGACCTCGTGACTGACGTCTCGTGGAACTACCGCGTCAAGCAGCGGATCACCAAGTTCACCCCCCGCCCGCCCGACGCGGCCGACGGGACATGGCGGATCCAGCAGGCGGATGTCGATCGGGTGCAGGAGTTCCGGAAGTGCATCGAATGCTTCCTCTGTCAGGACGTCTGCCACGTCATCCGTGAGCACCACGAGGAGGCCGCATTCATTGGTCCACGACTTTTTGTCTATACCGCGGCACTCGAGATGCATCCGCTGGATGTCGCGGACCGGATCCCTGCGCTCAAGCAGGACCAGGGAATCGGATTCTGCAACATCACAAAGTGCTGCACCACGGTATGCCCCGAGAACATCACCATCACCGACAACGCGATCATCCCGCTCAAAGAGCGCGTGGTCGATGAGTTCTACGACCCGTTGGGGAAGCTGGTGAAGCTCTTCTCGCGGGCGCACCGCGGGTAGGGAGGCGCGGCCGGATGCATACCCTCAAACCCATCACCCGGGCCGGAGTGCCCGCCGCACTCCTGAAGGCCGAGCGCTACCGGCTGCTCCACGATTCGTCGGCCGCCGAGAGCATCTGCCTTGACGTGCTGGAGGCCGATCCGGACAACCAGCAGGCAGTCGTGATGCTGGTTCTAGCGATCACGGACCAGATGCGCGATGGTCTCGTCGAGAGCGTGACGCGCTCCCGTGAGGTGCTGCCGCGACTCAAGGATGAGTACAAGCGGCATTACTACGCCGGTATCATCTGCGAGCGGCGCGCGAATGCACAGCTCGTCCGCGGCGGCCCGCGCGCCCACCAGGTCGCGGCCCAGTGGGTCCAGGAGGCTATGCGGCACTACGAGACCGCTGAAGCCATGCGTCCGCCTGGAAACGACGAGGCCATCCTCCGGTGGAACACCTGCGCGCGACTCCTCAACCGTGCAGACCAGCTCCACCCGCCGGTGGACGAGCCCTACGAGCCGAGCCTCGAATAGCGCGTCAAACGGAGTGCGTCTCGTGATAGGCCATCGCCGCGGCCGCCACGGGCAGACCTGAGGCGCGGTCGCCATCGGCCAGCCTCGCCGATGCGGCACGATACGGTACCGTGATGACCGCGATGGCGCCCCCGCCATCCGCCGGGGACAGCGTGAACTCGAACGCCTCGGCGTACGCCTCCCGCAATCGCGCCCGGGTCGCCGTCAGGCCGATTCCCTCGCGGATTCCGCTCGGCCATAGACCGACGCCGTCATCACGCACCACCATGCGGAGCTGGTGCGCATCGCGCCACACGCGCACGTCCACGTGCCCCCTCGCGGCCCGGGGCGATATCCCGTGACGAATCGCGTTCTCGACCAATGGCTGCAGCAGCAATCTCGGCACGAGACCGTCTGCGGCGCGCGGGTCGATGTCGAGGGTCACGCCGAGACGATCGCCGAACCGCGCTTGCTGAATCTCGACGTACTGGCTGAGGAATCTCGCCTCGTCGTGCACCGTGGTCCACGCTTCGGTGACGCTGGTCAGCGTGTATCGTAGCAGGTCGCTGAGGCGACCGATCGTGCGCTCGGCCTGCGCGGGATTGCTCCGGACGAGCGCCGACACCGCGTTGAGCGTGTTGAAGAGGAAGTGCGGTTGGAGCTGCGTCGTCAGTGCATGGACACGAGCATCAGCGAGCTGACTCTGTAGACGCGCGGCGGCCACCTGACGCTCGCGCGATTCGCGGCCATACGCGACGGCCTGCACAGCGGCAACGATCAGTCCATACACCAGGAGGTATCCCGCAAACCCGCCGACGATCCCGCGCCCCAGGGCTCCCGCCAGCGGCGTTGGTCCGGCCTGGCCCGGCATCAGCCAATCGAGCACGCCCATCGCGCCACCGCCCAGCACCGCGAACGCGACCGACGCGCACACGTGCGCCGCAGCGGACCGGAGGCGACGGCCCTCCGCGAACCGTACGCGCAATGTCAGCCGCGCGACCAGCGGAGCGAGCACGGCGCACGGCACCCACATGGCGATCTGGTCAACGAGCGTCGCGGTGAACGGAACCCGCTGGCCGTCGAGGCCAGAGAAGACCCAATTCTGACCGGCGAACAGAAACGTCACGGCGGCCCAGAACGCGACGTCCACGGCCGCCCACCGTAGCGCCGAGTGTCGGCCAGTCGGTCGCGGTCCCGCAGCGTCACGCCCCGTCGTCGCCACCGAGGGCGCCGCGAGCATCGGCCCAGCATGGGAGAGAGAAATCACAAGTCCTGGTCCTCGACCGTGAGACGGCCGCACACGCGGTGCGATCAACAATGTAACAACGCCGGCACCCTTCGCACCTGGTGAGCGCGTCCGGCCGGTCTTATCGCAGTCGCGGGGCCGTCGTCCGCGGCGCGGGAACGCAGTCGGGCCAGGAGGTGGGGATGCGCCGGAAGGCGCCCGCGGTGCCGGGCGCGGGCGGCGGCCCCGCAGCGGCCTTCGCCGCCATGGCGGCAAGATCCACCCGTTCGCGTGTGATCAGCATCGGATCTTCCGACGCCAGATACGCCAGCATCGCGGTGAGCGTCGCGTTCGACCGGAGGTCATCGAACACGATCTTGTCATACGTGTCTCGATTCGTATGCCAGGTGTAGTTGCCATAGTCCCACGGCAACGCGCCCAATCCGAACGCCGGCGCCCCGTGACAACTGAACGAGAAATCGTCGCTGCCGCCGCCTGCCGGCAGTCCCGGGCCCGCGAAGGTGATCTGGTTTCGCATCTCGAACGGAATCTTGCCCAGCCATTGGGCGATATGTTCAGCCGCATTCGGCAGACCGGCGCCACTCATGCGCACGATCCGGCCCGTGCCGTTGTCCTGATTGAAGAGCGCCTGCAGTCCGCGCACGACGTCGGGATGGTCTTCGGAAAACGCCTTGGACCCAACCTCCCCTTCCTCCTCGCCGCTCCAATGCCCGACCAGGATCGTACGCTTCGGCCGCGGATACACGGTCTTCAGGATCCGCATCGCCTCGAGCATGGTGATCGTGCCGGTCCCGTTGTCGGTCGCACCAGACGACCCATCCCACGAATCGAAATGCGCCGATAGCATGACGTATTCGTCGGGCTTCTCGACACCCTTGATCGTGGCGACCGTGTTGAACACGGGCCGCTCGCCCAGCAGCTCGCCGTCCAGGTTGAGGCGGAGCACCGGATGTTGGTCATGTTCGGTCAGGCGATACACCAATCCGTAGTCTTCACAGCTCAGCGCGATCGCGGGCGCCTTGGTGTTGTACGTCTCGAAGATTTCGATCGTGCCCCATCCATTCTTCGGACGAGATGTGATGACGGCTGCCACACCAGCCTGCTCCAGCCGCACCCCCAATTCGCCGGTGCCGATCGCCAGACTGTACCCGGTCCCCCGCACGTCGGGGTTTCGCCATTCGCGCTGCACGGCCGCCCGCAACGTGTCCATCCGCACCTTCGACTCCGGCGTCGCGTTCTGGTCCCAATCCTCAGTAGGGCGACAGGTCGGCTGGAGCCCAGCCACCAGCACGAACTTCCCCTTCGCGCTCGGCAGCCACTTCACGAACGCCGCGCTGTCGGCGAACCGCGGAAGGATCACCGTCGGCGCCGTCAGGTCCCGTTTCCCGGTGCCTGGGCTGTAGCCGAGCATGGTGCCCTCGAGCGACCGGACACGCGGCTCGACAAGGTCGATGTGCGAGTAGCCCCGGCGCCATCCGCGCCACGTCCCGTACTGCTCGTTCTTCGCGTCGATACCCCACGACGCGTACGTCTTGACGAGCCAGTCGTTGCCCCGCTTGAGATCCGGAGACCCCGTGAGGCGCGGCCCGATCGAATCGAACAGCACCGTGGACAAGTGCTCGACCTGCGAGCTGTCCTCGCCGATCGCCCAGATGTGGTCGAGCACCGAATCGCTCGTGGGAAAGGTCTGCGCGGCGAGCGCCGCCGGCAGGCCACTCGCGAGCGCGGCGCCGATCAGTGCGAGTCGCCACGGACGTATCGATCGAGCACGGACCAGGCACGGTCCCATCAGTGATTCCCCAGCGTGAAGTGGCGTGGGTCCCGCGCGGTCATGATCGCGCGGCGATCGGCACGGCGGCCTGCTCCATGTGACGCGCGGACTCTTCGGCGATCCCCAGGTTGTCGGTCAAGAGCGCGGGGGGGATGTTGTGCATCCACGCGGCCAGTCCCGTCTCCTGGTAGATGCCGCTGTTGAAACCCGCGACGATCTGACACTCCTCGGTCCCGACGTTCTCGATGTGGTGCCCGTAGCCGCGCGGGATGTAGGTCGCATCGCCGGCGCTCACCTCCTCGGTCCGCGCTCGGCCGCTGGAGCCGAATACCGTGAGGCGCGCACGTCCGGCCACGTAATATTGCCATTCGTCGGCGTTCGGATGCCAGTGCATCGTGCGCAGTCCGCCTGGCGCAATCGTGAGGTACGCGCCCGTCATCCCCCCGGAGATCGGAAACTCCACTGATGACACGACGCGGATCGTGCCCCCGGGCGATTCTCGCGGCGCCTGGGCCAACAATCGGTACTTGTGCGTCAGAGGCGCATCGTGCGCCGCGCCGTCCGGGCGAGCGACCGCGTCGGGCGATGGGACGCGACCCGGTCCGATGTAGAGCTCGCCCTTTGGCAGCTTCGCGAAGACCGACTCCGGCAAACCGAAGTTCTGTGCCAGCACGTGGGCCGGTGTCAACGACATCCAATCCGTGACACTGAATGTCCCATACTCCGAGAAATGGCCGTTGTCGAAAATCAGCAGGAAGTGGCACTCACCGGGCCCGAGCCCCTGAATCGAATGTGCGTATCCGCGGGGGAAATACCACACGTCGCCCGGGCCGAAGTCGTTGACCTCGCTCCGACCGTCAGGATCGAAGGTGGTGGTTTGGCAATGGCCCGTCAGCACGAACGCCCATTCGGCGGCCAGCGCGTGCCAATGCAGCTCGCGGATCGCACCCGGTTGGAGCCGCATCGAGACGCCGGCCAATCCTTCCGCCACGGGCATCTGCTTGACGGTGGACTCCTTCGCTGTACCGGCCGCGTAGACGCGCCCCGTCTGCGACTCCAGAGGGTACCGAAACGCGGGCAGTGGCTCTGGTCCGTCGGCCGCGGCCCCGATGCTCCGGGACTGGCGACGGCTCAGGGCGGCCGCGTCGCGATCCACGATCGATCGCGGGATGAGCGCCCCGAGGGCGGTGGCGCCGCCGAGGGCCGCGAAATCGCGTCGCGAGAGGGAGGCGGGTGGCGCGGCGCCGGGCCCTCCGGCTACGGCGACCTTTTCCGCCGCAGGGTCAGCGGCATCGGCGGCGGCATTGACGGCGCCATAGGCGGCGTCGGGCGGCTGACGGTCAGACATGGTCGTCCTCGGGTGGCGCTACGAATGGTGTGGCCGGGGTTGCGTCGGGGGCGAGGGTGAACGCTACGCGCCGAGGCGCCTTCCCGGTAGATGACGAGACTCCACGCGAACCCTGGCGTCGGGGTCGCGTTCTCGCGATCGCGGCTGATGTGGGTCACTCCGACCACGTGGCATGGCCGCACAGGTCTCGAACAGGACCTGTCGCATACACCCGGCCCCGGTGCCCCGCCAATGCGGTGCTACGCGAGCGAGCTGACCGGCCTCGTAGAGCCGAACTGCCGCAGGGTGCGGTAGTGTGAGGCGACCGCGGCGCGAAGCGTAGGGTAGGCGTTGTACGGCAGGCCGTACTGCGCCGCGACGTCGCTGACGATCGCGCTGATCGCCGGATAGTGCACGCTACACACGCGTGGGAAGAGGTGATGCTCGACCTGGAAATTGAGCCCACCGACGTACCACGAGAGGAGGCGATTCTTCGGCCCGAAATTCGCCGTCGTCTGCATCTCGTGCAACCACCACTCCTGCGGCATCATCCCGGCGTCATCGGGTGTGGGATAGTCAGTGGACTCGACCACGTGCGCCAACTGAAACACGATCCCGAGGATGGCACCAGCCGTGAAGTGCATGACGAAGAACCCGATCAGCACCTGCCACCACGGGATCTGCAGGACGAGGAGCGGAACGACGAGCGCGTAGCCGCAGTAGCAGAGCTTGGCGCTGAAGAGGATGGCGAGCTGCGCGGTGTCGTGGCGTTTGTCGCGATACGGCCCGAGCTCGCTCTTCATTAGCTGCACGTAGTCCTTGACGAACACCCAGAACAGCGTGGTGAAGCCGTAGAGCGCGAACGCGTACAGGTGTTGGAAGCGGTGGAACCAGAACCGCTCGCCGTTGGGCGAGAGTCGCAGCAGCGGCGACACCGCGAGATCCTCGTCCACTCCTTCGATGTTCGTGTAGGTGTGGTGCACGATGTTGTGCGTGATCTTCCACAGGTAGCTACTCGCTCCGAGGACGTCGAACGACATCCCGAGCACGGCATTGATTCGCGGGCTCGACGAATAGGCGCCATGGAGCGCGTCGTGCGCGATGCCGAAGCCAATACCCGCCATGCCCACGCCCATCACGAAGGCCAGCCCGAGCATCTCCCAGCGCGAAAACCGATTGGTCAGGATCAAACCGTAGGGGACGAACGTCAGCGCGAGCAAGAGCACGGTCTTCACGACCATGCCGGCATTGGCTTTCGACGAGAGCCGCCGCGTCTCGAAGTACGTCGCGACGCGAGCCTTCATTTCCTGCATCGCGTGATCGGGCGTGGCCCGCGCGAACCGCACGCGCGTGCGCGATGCGCCTTCGGCCGGCCCCGGACGTTGCGGGAGGGATGGCACTATCGCTGCAATCGAGTTCGAACTCTGATCCATGGTCCGCTCTGTCCTCATCAAGTGTGGCACCCGCATCCCGGGCGACGGCGCCATCTGGGGGTCCGGCACCGACCACCGCCCCGCCTCGGCGACCCACACTTACAAGACGATACGTCGCGGCCAGCGCGACGGATCACTTCTGTAACGGCGAGCGAGCCGCGTTGGACCACCTTCCGCCAACGTATCAGAACAATGAATGATACGACCGGTCCGGCGGCCCTGGCAAGAACGAGGCGGGTTCGGGTCCCGCTGGGGCCCGCCGACCCCCTCTCAGTGGACGAAAGCGAGAGCCGCCAGGCAGAGCGCCGCGAGATCCTCGACCAGTGCGGCGCGCAACGCCCCGAACCGATCGATTGCCGCCATTCGAGTCCGGTAGCCCACAAACGTGCCGACGCCTGCACTGGCGGCGCCGAGGATCGCGCCCCCGATCATCCGTGTCGTCGTTCCTCCGACCGCGAGCCATCCGACGAATGCACCACTCGCGACCCGTGCGACGAGCGGCGCGGCTTTCGTCCGGGCCGGCGTGGTCGGCAACAGGTCCGCGACCCACTCGCCCACCGCCAGTGCGCTGACGATGAGCCCGGCGAGCAGATGGTGCCGCGCGAGGAGCACCGCGGCTGCGGGCGTGAAGGTGCGAAGTCCGGCGGCGAGCCCGAGACCACACGCGACGATCAGGGCGACGATCATGGCGATCGTAAGGTAGCCTGCGGCCGCCAATGCGTCGGGGAGTCGGCATCACTCGGCACCCCGAGGCGATTGCGCTCGCGGGTGTGATCGCGGGTGTGATCGCGCGTGTCTATCGTGATCGGGCGGCCTGGGACTCGAGCATCGCGCGGAGGTCGTTGCGTCGGCGCATCTCGGTGGCCCAGAGATCGCCCTGCGTGGCCAGTCGTGCGGGCGCCGTCTCGATCGTGAACGCCGCTGGTGTCAACGCGTCCGTGATCTCCTCCCACCGCAGCGGCATCGACACCTGAGCCAGCGGGTGCGCGCGCACCGCGTAGACTCCGGCTACGGTTTTGCCGCGAATGTTCTGCAGGTAGTCCACATACACGCGTTGCGACCCGCGCCCCCGTACGTCGCGCGTGACCGTCGCGCCACCGGGATGTCGCTCGGCAACCGCCGTCGCGACCAGCTGCGCGGCCACGCGTGCCGCATCCTCGCTCGTGCCCGGCACCAACGGCAAGACGACGTGAATGCCGGTCATCCCGGATGTCTTTGGGACACCGTGCAAGCCCAGCTCGTCGAGCACCTCCTTGACCCACTGCGCGACTTCGATCACCAGGGAGAACGGCGCGGTCTTGCCCGGATCGAGATCGATGATGGTGTAGTCCGGCGTTCCGATCGAACGGACGCGGGAGTGCCAGGGGTCGATCGAGATCGCGCCGAGCTGTATGGCGTAGAGCAGCGTGGCCAGGTTGCCGCCGATCAGGTGGCGGATCACGTTGCCACCAGCCTCGACATCCGCCGTGCGCACGCCGCGGGGCACCTCGTCTGGCGCGCGGTGTTGGTAGAACGCCTGACCCGTGATCCCGTTCGGAAACCGACGCAGGACGAGGGGATGGTCGGCGATCGCCGGTAGGATCCCGGCCGCCACCTGTACGTAGTAGCGACAGAGATCGCCCTTCGTGTACGCACGCGTGTGGCGGGTCTTGGGGAAGAACACTTTGTCCAGGTGCGACAGGGCGAGTGTCGTTCCGGCGCCGATGGCGAGGTCTCCTGTCCCGCCCTCATCGTGCTCGATCGCTTCCAATCGCTGGATGAGTCGGGCGGCCTCCGAGTCGCTGCGACTCGAGCCCGTCATGCGAGACGTCGTCCGCGAGCTCGCTGCCGACTCCGTTGCCGACTTCGCTGGCGCCTTCACTGGCGACTTGGTTCTCGACGTCGCCTGTGATTTCGCTGGTGCCTTCGCTGGTGCCTTCGCTGGTGCCTTCGCTGGTGCCTTCGCTGGCGACTTCACCTGTACGCTCGATCGCTCGCGATGCACCGCTTCCGCCGGTTTGTCGTCACGTAGTCCAAGATACACAGGATGTCGGAGCTTGCCATCTGACGTCCATTGCGTGAAGCGCACCTGTGCGACGAGGACGGGCCTCACCCAATGCGCCGGCTGCGGCGTGCGCGGCGGCGGTCCCACGAAAGGAGACCGCGCGATCGTGAGTCGGCGCAGTTTGGCCGACACCCGCCCCAGCTCCTCGTGTGTGAAGCCGCCGCCACATAGTCCGGCATAGACGAGCGCATGATCGCGATAGTGGCCCAAGAGGATCGCGCCCAGGTGTTCCCGCGAGTGCCGCGGCTCGGTGTACCCGCCAATGACGAACTCTTGCGAATGCTCCAGCTTGAGCTTGCGCCACGCGCGGGACCGGTGGCCCGGTTCGTACGCACTGTCCACTTGTTTCGCGATCACGCCCTCCCACCCCAGGCGACGGGCCTCATCTAACAGATGCGGGCCGTCGTCGCTGCTCCGCACGAGCTGGAGGTGCACGGTCTTGAGTCGCGTCCGCCGAAAGAGCCGCCCGAGCGCCTCGTGCCGGACGTGCCAGGGCGCGGGGACCAGCACCTCGTCACCCGCTACCAATAGGTCGAAGACCATCAGTGTCACGCCGATCGTTGGCATGCCACCTGGCTCGTTGTCGATCGCGCCTCCACGCGTCCCGGCCGATGTGGACCCGGGTGTCACGATCCGCCGAGGGTGGCGAGCCGCGGTGATCGACCGACTGCGCTGTTGGAGATCGGAGAAGCGGCCGATGCCGTTCGACGTGCGCGCGACCAGCTCACCGTCGAGGATCAGATCGTTGACGCCGGACCGGCTGGCCAGCGTCCGCACGGCGGCGGCGACATCCGGGAAGTCTGCTGTCCGGTCGATGGCGTTCCGCGACAGCAGTTGCACCTCGCCCCCCGAGACGCCCGCCAGAATGCGAATGCCATCGTATTTCGGCTCGAACACCCATCCCTCGCCGCTCGGGACGGCGTCGGCGATGGTCGCGAGCATCGGAAGTATCGCGGGAGACGGGTCCTGGCGGGCGCGCCGCGCCGCGGGTCGCCGCGTCACCGGGGCCATCCTGGCCTACGCCGACCGGCGCGACGCCGCCGTCTTGCGGGTGGCACGCTTTGCCTTGGTGGTCTTCGGTCGCTGCTCGAGGCTCGCGCGCAATTTGCTCATGAGATCGAGCACCTTGGTCTCCTGAGGCGCGCTGTCCTTCACGGGTGCGATTTTCTTGCCTTTGAGCTTCGCCCGGATCGCGCTCATGAGGTGTTCGCGGTAGTCGTCCGTGTACTTCTCGGGCTCGAACGGCGCTGACAGCGATTCGATGAGCTGTCGGGCCATGCGCATCTCCTGCGGCGTGACCTTGGCGGACTGCGTCTTGGGGAACTTGAGTTCCGTGAGATCGACGAGTTCGTGCGCAAAACGGATGGTCTCGAGCATCAGGGCATCGCCCATCGGCTTGATGCCCGCGAGATGCTCCTTTTGACGCAGCGTGAACTTCGCGATGCCGACAAGCTCCGACTCGCGAATCGCGTCGCGGAGGAGCGCGTATGCCTTCTCACTGTTCTTCTCAGGGAGGAAATAGTAGGGCGTGTCGAAGTACCGAGGATCGATCTCCGCTTCTTTTACGAAGTCGAGGATGTCGATCGTCCTCGAAGCTTCGGGCGCGGCGGCCTTGAGCTCGCCCGCCGTCAGGACGACGAACTTGTCTTTGGCGTATTCGTAGCCTTTGACGATCTCGCCCCACGGTACGGACTTGTCCTCCGCGGTGCATACGCGGTCGTTGCGGATCGGGGAGAGATCCTTTTTGTGGAGCTGCCGGAAGTGCACCGTCCCTTCGCCTGCGCGCACCGCTGGAAAAAGTTGGACGGGGATGTTGACGAGGCCGAACGAGATGGACCCTTTCCATAGTGCCGCCATGCGCCACCTCGGGGAGAAAGTCGAGGGCTACATCAGAGGAGCTCGGGATCGCTCGGGCTCGCTGGAGACCGGGGAACGCACGAAATGTTCCTGCGCCCAGCGCGGGTGCCGGGTGGAGTCATCAGGGCAGAGCCTCTCCAGCGGCGCGGACCGCGACGATTGGAAGCTCGTGCTCGACCGCCCACAGTTCCCAGTAGTCCATCGTGTTCCCAAGAAAATGGGACTCGAGCGCGTCGCGATCCAACTGTGGGTCGTCCGGCGACCGGTCCGTCGCTCCGCCGCTGGTCGCGAGTCCCACCGCGTTCCGCATCGCGGACCAGCTGTGTGCCTCGAGCGCGGCCACGGCCACCCAACCGTCACGAGCGCGATAGAGCCCGTAGCCCGGGAGGCCACCGCCGAAGAGTGCGCCGGGCATCGTCACGCCGCGACGCGCGGGTTCATTGAACTGCGCGGCCACCCCGGCGAGGGAGACCTCGGTATATCCCGCGGCAGAGCCTCGCTCGCGCGCGAGCAGGAGCGCCAGACTCGCGCTGACCGACCGCTCGGCGCCCGCGAAATCGGCGAGCAAGATCGCGGGCATCTGCGGCGGCGCCAGGAGTCCGACCGATGCCTGGTATGTCAGATCGTGACCGGGGCGCTCGGCATCCGGAGACGCCGATCCGACGATGGCGACGTAACACAGCTTGGGATATCGCGCGTGCACTCGCGGCCAGTCGAGGCCCAATCGTTCCAGCGACGAGGGCCGGGATGACGTCACGAGCAGATCGGTATCCGCGAGCAGTTGGTCGAGCGTTCCGCGACTCCCCTGGTCTTTGAGGTCGAGTCGCATGACGCGTTGCCCCGCGATCAATGCCTCGTACCAGGCGCGGTGGTATCCCGCGAACGGATCGCCCTCGGGCGGTTCGACCTTCACGACGTCCGCGCCGAGGGCCATGAGCTGTCGAGCCGCCAACGGGCCCGGGAGATGGGCGGCAAGCGACAGCACGTGAAATCCATCGAGCGCGCGTCCAGAAGATCCAATCGACATGAGCGATATCAGCTGAGGTGGTGATGGTGGCGGCCGGCAGTCGGGCAATGCCGGCTCTCTGACAAGTGGGGTTTCAGTCGTCGATGGATGTCACATCTGGCGGTCTTGGAGTGGCGGCGTAGGTCATCGCACTCGACGAATCAGTCCGGCGACATCGCTGTTGCGCTAGCGCGCTGGCGAGGGAAACGGGGGGACGGCACGCACGCCGATGTAGCGCCGAAGCCGTCGGAAGTCCGCCGCATTGTTTGTGACGAGCGTCGCGCCCAATCGAGCACATTGCGCGGCGAGGAGCGCGTCGTTCCAGAATAACCGTCCTTTCGTGACGCCTTCGCCGCCGAGCCGCGCGAGGGCCGCCCCCGCCGTGATCCAATCATCCACGGTCGGCGCCAAGATTTCCGCACCGGCGCCGAGCGCCGCTGTCACTACCCCGTGGCGCGCCGCATCGCCGACACCAATCAACACCTCCGCGACGGCGACCGCGCTGACCAGGAGTGGCCCATCATTCAGGACAAACGCCTCGAAGCGAGCGCGGAATGCCGCATCGTTCGCCGCCGTGACGTAGAGGCTCGTGTCGGCCATATACGCCGGCATACCGCTGCGAGCGTCAATCCGACTGACTGGAAAATCCGTTCCGGGATGCGGCAGAAAGATGTTCCGTTGTCGTTTCCCGCAATTCTGGGCCGCGACGTGAGTGGCGTCGTACGGGCGGTGGGCGCAAATGTGAAGCACTTCAAGGCCGGCGACCGCGTCCTTGCACTATCCAATGCGACCTATGCCGAGTTGGTGGCAGTGGATGATTCAGACGTGACTCATCTGCCGGATGGCGTGGACATAGCGAACGCGGCGGCGATCCCGCTGATTGCCCTCACGGGAGACCAGCTTGTGCGCCTTGCGACAAACGTGAAAAAGGGACAGGTTGTTCTGACAACGGGAGCGCTGGGCAGTGTTGGACGCGCGGCAGTGCATATGGCGAAGAAGATAGGCGCGCAGGTGATTGCAGGTGTTCGCGGGAAAGAGTTCGATGACGCTCGCTCCCTCGGTGTCTCTGATGTGCTCGCGATTGATGACGATAAAGCGATTGAGAAATTCCGCCTCGTGGATGCAATTGCGGACACCGTTGGCGGTGAGGTTGCAGCGAAGCTGCTCGAGAAGGTAAAGCAGAGCGGCTCCTTTGGCTACACCGCGGTGTTGCCGGAAAGCGCGGCGGCGCGAAATCCGACAGTGAAGATTACGCGTGTGTCTACGCAGCCTGATGCATCCAAGGTGCGTGAGTTTGCCGATGACGTGCGCGATGGCAAGTTCGTTTGCCTATTGGTCGCAGGATGCCGTTGCGTGATGCGGCTGAAGCACATGTGCTAGGGGAGAAAGGCGGTATTGGGAAGATCCTCCTGCTGGCGCCGGATTCCCAAGAGTGATTTCTTCACGGCGAGCTCAGTAGAAGTGAGATCAGCGCGGCCATCCTCGCGGTCGGGGTCTGCGATGAACGCGCAAACCGACTGCGCGCCGTTGACTGGTTGCGAGTGTCCGCCGAAGAAAACCCGTTCTCTGGTTATGAGGGAAAGTTGGGTAATGCCACGCTGGCTCGATGCGAGCACTGACCTACTATTCCTGCCCCAACTTCCGCATAGACGACAATCCGCGATGAACCCCAGGATTCACTTCCCAAACCCCGTATCTGGACCGCATCAAATTGCTGGTGCGATGGGCTGTTCTCGCCAGCTATCCTTGGTGCCGCAGGTGTTAGCGGTCATCAGAAAACATATTTTTCTGAGCATCAGGCGGACAGACTGCGAAGCTTCAGCCTGAGGTAGTCGAGGTAGCCGTCGGAGAGGGGTTGGAGTTTCAGTTCTTCGATGACCGGCAGGAAGTAGGCTAAGGACTCCCATTCAATCCGCGATTCATTTCGTTTCGGCTATATGATACCGACCTATGGCCAACCTTGACACATCCCCGGCACGGCAGCGTGGCGGCATCTGGGTATTGGGCACCCTGCCCATGGCGTGCACAGTCGTCGTTGCGATCAACGCACTCTACATCCTGCTGGTCGCGATCGGCAACATCACCGACTACCCAACGAATTTCAACTTCGTCGAGCACGTGCTGTCGATGGACACCACAAACTTTGGCGGTCAACCTGGTGTTGGCCTCGACAAAAATGTCTTGTGGCGGGCGATCACCAATCCGGCCATTCAAAACATCGCCTACATTGGCGTGATCTTCTGGGAGTCCCTCGCCTCGATC
>Ga0182024_10000984_pt1 | contig 73854 bp, 71 predicted proteins | sample P32metaG_FD_120480 | JGI IMG/M metagenome (GOLD analysis project Ga0182024, IMG submission 120480) | Permafrost microbial communities from Stordalen Mire, Sweden - P3-2 metaG (Illumina Assembly) | ecosystem: Environmental > Terrestrial > Soil > Wetlands > Permafrost | place: Sweden: Stordalen...
AGGCTTTCGCCCATTGCGCAAGATTCCCTACTGCTGCCTCCCGTAGGAGTCTGGGCCGTGTCTCAGTCCCAGTGTGGCTGGTCGTCCTCTCAGACCAGCTACCCGTCGATGCCTTGGTGAGCCATTACCTCACCAACTAGCTGATAGGCCGCGAGCTCCTCCCGAAGCGGAATCCATTTCCTCACCAGATCATGCGGTCCGGTGGGGATATCCGGTATTAGCAGCGGTTTCCCGCTGTTATCCCGGTCTTCGGGGCAGATTGCTCACGTGCTACTCACCCGTTCGCCACTAGGTCTTCTCCAGTATTGCTACCGGATGGACCTCGTTCGACTTGCATGTATTAGGCACGCCGCCAGCGTTCGTCCTGAGCCAGGATCAAACTCTCCATCGAGACTCCTGCATTGGCCCTCGAAAGGACCTCCGCAAAAATCGAAGAGCCGATCGGGATGGACTCTTCATCCCAAATCGACAACAGACGTCAACTCGCCCCCGAGGGGGCTCCTTGAGTGCCTGCCATTGCGTATTTCATTGACAGTACGGCTCAGGAGCACCGAAGTACTCATGAGCCGCCCGCACTGGCTTTTGGCTCTCGCTCTTCCGTTTTCAAGGAACGACCGGGCACACACCTCCGAAAAGGCGTTGGTGCCGGGTGCTCGAAGAGGTTGGCAACGGTGTTGGCGTTGATCGACTCCCTCGGCCCTGCCGCGCGGGTCAAAAAGGCCCGTTGCGGCGGGAAGGTCATGGTAGCAGGCACTCGCGCTGCCGTCAACGCGGTTCGTGCCTGGACCGCGCCTAGACCCAGAGGCGTGGCGCCCGCCCCGGGAGGCGTCTCGCGAGCCAAGGAGCAACCAGCGGCTCCAATCGGCACGTCGGTTGTTCAGCGTACCCGAGGGGTCGTCGAGACATTGGGATCCCCGGGCACCCAGAATCGCCAGGCCAGATCCACCCCGGCGCTGATGCCCACCCTGGGCCCGATGCCCGGACGTCGGGGCGGGAGTACCCCGTCGTCGGCCAGGGCGATACCCGAGTCTCCGGTCACGAGGTCAGCCCCGTCCAGGGTCCCGCGCACGCCCAGGGCCTGGCAGAGCTTGGCCGGACCGTTGCACAGGTCGCGCTCGCGTCGGGCCGTCGGACGAGCCGCCTGCATTTCAGCGAGACCGGCCACCGGGGCGAGGGCCCGCAGAAGCACGGCCCGGGCGTTCCCCTCGTCCCCGCACACGACGTTGGCGCACCAGTACATGCCGTAGGTGAAATAGACATAGAGGAGTCCCGGCGGTCCGAACATGGTGGCGTTACGGGGGGTTTCCCCCCGATAGGCGTGGGAGGCGGGATCGTTCTCCCCCCGGTACGCCTCCACCTCCACGATGCGCCCGACTCGGCTCCCTCGGACCACCAGCTTGTTGAGGAGCCAGCGGGCGACGGGCAACGAGTCGGCGGCCAAAGACGCCCGGATGATCGGGGCCGCACCCTCGGGCAGGGTCACGCCGATCGATCGGCTCGGGGTCATCCCCCCGAACTGGACGCCGGGCCCGGCACGCCGGGAGCCGGCGATCCTCCCCGGCTACCCGGACGCAGTGCCAGGCGGGCCCGGTCCACCCCGAGGCGCCGCGTGAACCGTTCGAGCTGGTCGGCCACCGGCCCGGGTCCGGCCCCGCCCGGGGTCGTCCGGCGGGTCACCGCCACGCCCGGCTCGAGCAGGCGGGCGGCATCGTCGCCGAGGCTCGGGTGGGCCTCGACGAGTTCGGCCAGGGGCACGTGGCGCTCGAGAGACTCGCGCACGAGGCCTCCGATCAGGGCGTGGGCCTGGCGGAAGGGCATGCCTCGTTCGACCAGCAGCTCGGCCAGGTCAATGGCCGCGACCGCGGGGCCGTCGGCCGCCGCCTGCATGCGGTCGTGGTCCCAGCCGAGCGTGGCAAAGAGCCCCGTGAGGGCCCGCAACGCCAGGTGCACCTGGGCCACGGAGTCGAAGAGGGGCTCTTTGTCCTCTTGGAGATCCCGGTTGTAAGCCAGGGGAAGGCCTTTCAAGGTGACCAACAACCCGGTGAGATGGCCGATCAGGCGGCCGGCTTTCCCCCGGGCTAGTTCGGCCACGTCGGGGTTCTTCTTCTGGGGCAGCATCGAGCTGCCGGTCGCGTAGGCGTCGTCGAGGGCACAAAAGCCGAATTCCTCGCTCGACCACAGCGCCACCTCCTCCCCCATCCTCGAGAGATGGACCCCGAGCAAGGCCAGGTCGAACAGGGCCTCGGCGACGAAGTCACGGTCCGAAACCGCGTCGAGAGAGTTCTCGAATCGTCCGTGAAAGCCCAGCTCCTCGGCCACATAGTCGGGGTCGAGCGGGAGCGAGGAACCGGCGAGGGCTCCCGCCCCGAGCGGAGAGACGTTGAGCCGCTCGACGGTGGCCACCAGCCGGTCGACGTCGCGGGCGAGGGCCCATCCGTGGGCCAGCAGGTGATGGGCCAACAGCACCGGCTGGGCCCGTTGCATATGGGTATACCCGGGCAAATAGGCATCGCCCGCCTCGCGGGCCCGGCCGAGCAGGACGTCTTGGAGTCCGATCACATCCTCGGCGACGGCGCCGAGCGAGCGACGGCACCACAGGCGCAGATCGGCCGCCACCTGATCGTTGCGGCTCCGCCCGGTATGGAGCTTGGCTCCGATGTCCCCGGCCAGCTCGGTGACCCGGCGTTCGACTGCGGTATGGACATCCTCGTCGCCGGGCTGAAAGACGAAGGTCCCGCCGTCGAGCTCACGTCCGACTCGGTCGAGGGCTTCGAGGAGGACCGTCACCTCGTCGTCGGCCAAGATGCCGGCCTTGCCCAGGCCTTTGACGTGGGCCCGCGATCCGGTGAGGTCGTCCTCAGCGAGCGCCTGGTCGAACTGCACGCTCGCGGTAAAAGCGGCAACTTCTTCGGCCATCCCGTCACCGAGACGACCCTGCCAGAGGGTCACGTCCTGTCAGCCTGACGAGGGGGAGGGTTCGGGTCAAGCGGGCGACCGGCGTCGCGGCCGCCCTGTCGGGCCGCCCAGGTGGCAACCCCGAGCCCCCACAGCCGCACGAAGCCCTCGGCGTCTGAGTGACGGAATGAATCGGTCGCGTCGTAGGTGGCGAGGTCGTGGTCGTAGAGGGCCACCGGGCTGCGCCGCCCGTGAATGGCCAGGGTCCCGGGAACTTCGAACCGCAGCCGCACCTCGCCGGTCACGTGGCGCTGGGATTCGGCGATGAACGCGTCGAGAGCGTTTTTGAGCGGCGAGAACCACAAACCGTCGTAGACCAGCTCGGACCAACGCGGTTCGAGCCGGGCCTTTTCATGGTGCAGATCCCGCTCGACGGTGAGGTCCTCGAGATCGGCGTGCGCGGCGATCAGGGCCAGGGCGCCCGGACACTCGTAGATCTCTCGGCTCTTGATCCCGACCCGACGGTTCTCGACCATGTCGAGGCGCCCGAACCCCGTTGACCCGGCGCGCCGGCCGACCTCAGCGATCAGTTCGTCCGCCGCGAGGGTCCGACCGTCGACGCTGACCGGCACTCCCGCATCGAAGCCGATGACCAACTCGAGCGGGTCCGTGGCACTGATCTGGGTCAGGGTATAGACGTCGTCGGGTGGATCGGCCCAGGGGTCCTCGATGATCCCGCACTCGATGGCCTTGCCCCAGAGGTTTTCGTCAATCGAGTACAGCTTCTCTTTGGTCTGGCCGATCGGGATGTCCCATTTGGCCGCGTAGTCCACACATTGTGCGCGCGATAATCCCCACATCCGCGCCGGCGCCAGAACTTCGAGATCGGGGGCGAGGGCCCGAGTACCCACTTCGAAGCGGACCTGGTCGTTGCCCTTGCCGGTACATCCATGGGCGACGGCGTCGGCCCGATGCGCCCGAGCCGCAGCAACCAGGTGGCGCACGATGACTGGGCGCGACAGGGCTGAAACGAGGGGGTACTTTCCTTCGTACTTGGCGTTTGCCGCTATGGCGGGCAGACAGAACTCCTCGGCCATCTCGCGCCGAGCGTCGATCACCAGCGCTTCGACGGCACCCGCGGCCAGCGCCCGTTGCCTGATGGACTCCCAATCTTCGCCACCGGCCTCGCTCCCCTGGCCGACGTCGACGGCGACGGCGATCACCTCCACACGGTGCTCCTCCATGAGCCAGCGCACCGCCACGGACGTATCAAGCCCCCCGCTGTAGGCCAACACAACCCGCTTTGCCATCTGTTCTGCCTCCTCGTCGCGCTAGTAAGAATTGGCCGAGTTTGTCGGTCCTTTGGCTCCGACGGCCGGGGTGTTCAGCCCGGCCAGTGAGGCCAGGCCGGCGGCGAACTTTTTCCCCCGGTGGCCCTCGGCTACGACGATCATCACCGTGTCGTCGCCGGCGACGGTCCCGAGCAGGCCATCGAGCCCACTTCGGTCGAGTGCGGAGCCTACGACATGGGCACAGCCCGGTGGCGTGCGGATCACCACCAGGTTGTGCGAGTGAGTGACCTCGACGGCCCACTCCCCGAGCACCCGTCGGAGGTGGTCCTGGGGGGCGATCTGCTGGGTCGGCAGCTCGGGCAGCGCGTAGGCGCCGTCCCCCCCGGGCAGGCGGACCTTCAACGCGCCGAGTTCCTCTAAGTCGCGCGACACGGTGGTCTGGGTCGCGTCTATCCCTTCGGCCGCCAACAGCTCCACCAACTGGGACTGGCTTGAGACGGCTTGGGTCTCGAGCAATTTGGCGATCCGATGCTGGCGTTGGTGCTTGGTCATGAGGTCACCTCGCAGCCGATCCTCGTGCGGACACCGGCCCGGTGTTGCCAGCCCCGAGGAGCCAGGCAAACAGTCCGCGCATGGCCGTCATCCGGTGCGCCGCCTGGCGCCAGACCACACTTTGGGGTCCATCGACGACACCGGCGGAGATCTCCTCACCCCGGTGGGCCGGCAGGCAGTGAAGCACGACTGCGGTCGGAGCGGCCGCGGCGAGCAGCTTCTCGTCGACGGTAAATCCCCGAAATGCCTTGCGTCGGAGGACCTCTTCTTCTTCTTGGCCCATCGATGTCCACACGTCGGTGTAGAGCGCGTCTGCCCCGTCCACCGCCTCGTACGGCTCGTCGGTGGTGTGCAACGTCCCGGTCCAGTGCTCGTCGCGGCCCAACCAGGCGAGCACGGCCAGCTCCTCTTCGCTGAACGAGAAGCCCTTGGGTGACGCCACCCGCACATCCATGCCGACCGCCATCGCCGCCTTCACTAGGGACCGGCACATGTTGTTGGCGTCACCCACGTAGGCGATCGAGCGCCCGCCCAGCACGGCCGGACCGGCGCTGTCGGGCGCCAATGACTCCCGCAAGGTGAGCAGGTCGGCGAGGGCCTGGCAGGGGTGGGCCCAGTCCGAGAGGAGGTTGACCACCGGCACATCCACGCCTCCGGCGTCGAGGGCGCCCACCATCCGGTGCAACGAGTCGTGGGCGATTACCCGAGCGCACAGCACACGGTGGTAGCAGGCGAGGGTACGAGCCACGTCCTCGGCTGATTCGCGCACATCGAGCCCGACCTCGTGGCCCTGGATGTAGACGGCGTGGCCGCCCAGGGAGAAGACCGCCATCTCGGTCGAATTCCTTGTCCTCGCTGACGGCTTCTCGAAGATCATGGCCACGCCGTGGCCCGAAAGCACGCGGGCCAGCGTGGGCTGCTCGGCCAGGGCCAAAAGGTTGGCCAGCTCGTCGACCGAAATGTCCTCGATGTCGAGGAAATGACGGGTCACGGGGTACGTCCCGTCGCCGTCGCGTTGGCTGAGCGCGTCGATGCGAGCGCACCGCCGAGCAGTTCGACGGCCTCGTCAATCTCGTCGTTGCTTACCAACAGCGGCGGGGCCAGACGAAGTGAGTCGGGCTGCACGGCGTTGACGAGCAGGCCGGATCGGAGGGCGGCCGCGCTGACCGCCGGTGCGATGTCCGCGTCGAGGCGGGCCGCCAGGAGCAGGCCCTCTCCTCGCACACCAAGTACGCCAGGGAGGCCGACGAGACCATCGCTGAGCCGGGCGCCGGCCCGGCGGGCCCGCCCGCATACGTCCTCGGCCTCCATGACGGCCAGGGTGGCCCGCACGGCGGCGAGCGCGAGGGGCTGCCCGCCGAAGGTCGATCCGTGGTCGCCCGGACCGAAGGCCGCCGCCACCTCAGCTCGAGCCCAGCAGGCTCCGACCGGCATGCCGTTGCCGAGCGCTTTGGCCATCGTGACCACATCGGGTTTCAGGTCGCGGCCTTGAAAGGCGAACCACCGTCCGGTGCGGCCGAGCCCGGTCTGGATCTCGTCGAGCATCAACAGGGCCCCGCGGTCGGTGCACAGTTCTCTGACCTTGGCCAGATAGTCCGACGACGGGGCGATCACCCCGCCTTCGCCTTGGATGGGCTCGACGAGCACCCCGGCCACGTTCGATCGACCAAGGGCGCCCTCAAGCGCCCCGATGTCGTCAAAGGGGACGTGGATGAAACCCTCGGGCAGCGGTTCGAAGGGCGCATGCTTGGCCGGTTGGCCCGTCGCAGTCAGCGTCGCCAGCGTCCGGCCATGGAACGACCCCCAGGTCGAGACGACAACGTGGCGTCCCGGCCCGGCCCAGCGCCGGGCCAGTTTCAGCGCGCATTCGTTCGCCTCGGCCCCCGAGTTGCAAAAGAAGACCTGCCCGCCGGCTTGGGTCTCGCCGCCGGCCACCAGCCGATCGATGGTCATCGCCACCTCGGGCGCCAGCTCGTTGCCGTAGAGGTTGGAAACGTGGCTGAGGGTCCTCGCCTGGTTCGCCACCGCCTCAGCCACCACCGGGTGAGAGTGTCCGAGCGATGTCACGGCCAGCCCGCAGATGAAGTCGAGGTAACGGTTCCCTTCCGCGTCGAACAGGCACGCTCCATCGCCGCGGACGAAGGTGACGGGCACTTCGTTGTAGGTGCCCATCAGGGCGCTGCGGTCCGCTCCAGCGGTCTTGGGCCGACGCGCCGCGTTCCCCCCGCTCACGACATCACCATGGTGCCGACCCCACCGTCGGTGAACAGTTCGACCAGCAGAGCGTGATGGACCCGGCCGTCGAGGATGTGGGCCCGGGGCACCCCGCGACCGACCGCCTGGATGCACGCTTCGGCCTTCGGCACCATGCCGGCGGTGGCCGCCCCCGAGACGATCATGGTCGCCAGGTCGTGGGCCCGCACCTGGTGGAGCATCGAATCCGGATCGTCCGGATTGGCCCGCACCCCCTCGATGTCGGTCAAAAAGATCAGTTTCTCGGCTCCCAGGGCCACGGCAACCGCACCGGCCACCGTGTCGGCGTTGATGTTGTAGGCCTGGCCTGCCTCATCGGCCCCGATGGTGGCCAGGACGGGAATGAGCCCCTCGGCCAGTAGCCGTTGGAGGATGGTCGGGTCGACGTGGCCGACGTGGCCGACGAAGCCCAACTCGGCCGAGTGGGGCGACGCCGTGATGAGGTTGGCGTCTTCACCCGAGAGCCCAACGGCCAGCGGCCCATGGACGTTGACGGCCGACACGATGTCCCGGTTGACCTTGCCCACCAGCACCATCCGGGCGATGTCGAGCGTCTCGGCGTCGGTCACCCGCAGGCCGTCGCGAAACTCGCTCTGCTTGCCAAGCCGCGCCAGGAGGTCACCGATCTGGGGACCGCCGCCATGGACGACGACGGGCAGGAGGCCGACCGAGCGAAGCAGCACGACGTCCTCGGCGAAGCTGGACAGCGCCGCCGACTCGTCGCCGCCCGAGCCGAACAACGCGTTGCCGCCGTATTTCACCACCACGATCTTGTCGCGAAATTGGCGAATATAGGGCAGAGCCTCCACCAACAACGCGGCAGTGGCTCGTGGGTCCGAACTGGGCGGGTGGACCGGACTGCTCGGAGCACCGGCAGGGTCATCGGCAGCAGGCGGGGTCACGACGTGGTCCGGTTCTCGTCGATGTAGCCATGCCCGAGGTCGGTGCTCAGCACCACACCCTCGCCATCGCCCACTCCGAGGTCGCAATGGATCTCGACATGGCGACCCGCCATGTGGGCGTCCACGGCCACCGCGTCGTGATCGGCGGCCTCGCCGTCCCGACACACCGTGGTCCCGCCGTAGGCGATGGTGCACCGGTCGAGTTGAAAGGCCACCCCGGCGCTGCCGAGCTCGCTGATAATCCGGCCCCAGTACGCGTCCCCGCCGTTGAGCGAGCACTTCACCAAGAGGGAGTCGGCCACCTTGCGGGCAGCCTGGTGGGCCTCGGTGTCCGAGGCCGCGCCGCTCACCTGGATGTGGGCCACCTTGGTCGCACCCTCTGCGTCACCCACCATCTGGGCCGCGAGCGAGCCGGCGGCCTCACTCAACGCGCCGCTCAGGGTGGTGGCGGAGACCGGTCCGGCCTCCCCACTGGCCAGCACGATGACGGTGTCGTTGGTCGACGTGCAACCGTCCACCGTCATGGCGTTGAAGGAAGACCCCACGGCCTGGCGCAACGCGTCAAGGAGGGCCGCGGGCTCACAGGAGGCGTCGGTGGTGAGCACGGCCAGCATGGTGGCCATATTGGGCGCCAACATCGCCGCGCCCTTCGCCATTCCGCCGACGGTGAATCGCGCACCGCGAATCGTGACCTCCTTGCGCACCGAGTCGGTGGTCATGATCGCCTCGGCGGCGCTGGCCGCGGCGGGGCCGTCCCCGGCCCGGCGGCTCACGATGCCAGCGACCGAGGGCTCGACTGCACCGATCGGGAAGGGCACACCGATAAGGCCGGTCTGACAGATCAAGACCTCGTCGGTGGCGGCGCCGAGACCGATCGCCACCAGCCCGCACAGGTGCTCGGCCGCGGCCAGTCCACCCGATCCGGTCGCCGCGTTGGCATTGCCCGAGGTGAGCACTACTCCTACCGAACGGCCCCCGGTCGCGTGGAGGTGGGCCCGGCTCACCTGCACCGGCGCTGCCGGCGCCAGGTTGGCCGTGAAGACACCGGCTGCGGGCACGGCTCGGCCGTCGGCGGAGGCGACGATGGCCAGGTCGGGCTCGCCGCCGGCCTTGATTCCCACCGCCCCCCCAACGGCCACAAAGCCTTTCGGTGCGGTCACGCTCATGGGTACAGCCCCGTGGTCGGCAGTCCGGTCGCCTCGGGCAGACCGAGGATCAGATTGGCGCACTGCACTGCTTGGCCGGCCGCCCCCTTGACCAGATTGTCGAGGGCGCACAGGGTGAGCACCCACCCGGTCCGGGCGTCCACCCGGGCCGTGACGTGGGCGCAGTTTGAACCGGCGGTGGCCTTGGTCGAGGGCGGCTCGGCGGTGACCACGACGAAGGGCTCCTCGACGTAGGCGGCATGCAAAAGAGCCTGGGCGTCGGCACTGGTCAGCCCCTCGTTCCCCGCCGTCGGCCGGGCGTAACAGGTGGCCAGGATCCCTCGGACCATTGGGGCGAGATGGGGGGTGAAGAGCACGCTCGCCCCGAGGGCCTGCTCGATCTCGGGGGTGTGCCGGTGGTTCAAGAGGCTATAGGCGGAAAAATCCTCGTCCACCGAGCCGAAATGCAGCCGCTCGCTCGGGGCCCGCCCGGCCCCGGAGACCCCGCTCGCAGCATCGACCACGATGCCGCTCGGTTCGATCACCCCGGCCCGAAGCAGTGGCGCAAGAGCCAGGGCGGCCGCCGTCGGGTAACAACCGGGGGCAGCCACCAACCGTGACCCGATGATTTCGGCCCGGAAGAGCTCGGGGAGCCCGTAGGCGAAGCAGCTCAGCAGCTCGGGGGAGCGGTGAGCCTCCCCGTACCACAGTGGGTAGAGATCGGGGTCTTTGAGCCGGAAATCGGCCGCGAGGTCCACCACGACGCCGGTGCGGGCCGCGAGCTCGGGCACCAATTGCTGAGACTGGCCGTGGGGTAGGGCACAAAAGACCACGTCCAGCCCATCGAGCACCTCCGGATCGGTCGTCTCGTAGAACAATGTCGGGTAGGCCGCGGCCAAAGAGGGCGTGGAGGCGGCCACCGATTGCCCGGCGTGGGACCCGGCGGCGGCCACGGCCACTTCAAACTCCGAATGAATGGCGCACAGCCGCAACAGCTCGATTCCGGCGTACCCCGACGCACCGACAACCCCGACCTTCATTCTGCAAGAGTATACGGACACTCGCATACTCATGCAACCAAATGGGCCCGCCTCGGCCGCCGACTCTTCCCGGAGCCGGACACGGAGCTTTGCCCGACTAGCCGGTCGCCTGCCCTTCCCACGGCGCCAAACCAGCCGAAGAAACGAGCAGGAAAGCGGACCGAAAGGAGTTGACGCTCCCGCTCGCTGCTTCCACTCGAGGCGCCGCGCTCGGCATCGGCGACTGGGTCGACCGGAAGACCAGGGTACGGCGCCGTCAACGGGCCACGTGCATTGACGAACCGATGCGGGCCGGCACCAAGATTCCCTCGGATCTTCGGCCATCGAGCTCCGCCTGACGCCCATTCCAAAGACCAGCCCTGGGTGCGGCCGCCGACGTGTAACGGAATCGTCCAGGTATCCCGGGGGACCTCGAGGGGAGAACGAATGAGGAAAGGGCCCGGATCATTTGACGCAGGTCCGGATTTGCGCAACGGTTGCGGATAATTCCGGGGTTCCGATAGTGAAAGCCGTACTGACGACGAGTACGACGACGGGACCGTGACCGGAGACCGACACCGGAGGACGGAGCCGAAAATGAAGAGCGACGGACACAACGGTCACACAGGACCGGCGAAGACTCGAGGACTGCGGGTCATCGTGGGCGTGATGAGCAGCGTCCTCCTCACCACCGGAACGGCGACACTTGCCCTATCCGCACCTGCCGGCGCGACGGTCCGCGGTGCCGTTCCGGCAACGCGCCCGGCAGCGCGGGCGAACCCGCATCTGCAACCAGCGCGCACTCCTTCGGCGCACACCGCGCGGGCTCTCGCCCCCGAGCTTGCAGCGACGCCGAACCTGGTGCCCATGACCTCCGTCGTCAACACCTTCGTCGTGGACACGACTTCTGACACGAACCCGTTGGACCCAACGACCGCGTGCTTGTCGGGCAACGCCAACACCTGCAGCCTGCGGGCCGCCATCGGTGCTGCGAACGCCGACACCGGCAACGTCGACGCCGTCTCGATCGCCACGGGGACGGTCCTTACGCTGAGTCTGGGCTCGATCACCATCAGCAATTCGATGTTCATCAATGGGACCGGGGCCACCGTCAGCGGTGGCAACAGCAGCCAAATCTTCTATGAGGACACCGACTCCGCCGCGGTCGAGATCACCGGTCTCACGTTGACCGGGGGCTCCTCCTCCTACGGTGGCGCCCTCGAACTCGATGCGGGTTCCCTCGTGCTGAACACGGTTGGCCTCTACGGCAATACCTCATCCGACGAGGGCGGGGGTCTTGCCCAGGACGGCGGCCAGCTGTGGGTGGACAATTCGACGTTCAGCGCGAACACCGCAGCCAGCGATGGCGGCGCCATGTACCTCGAAGGTGGTGCCGAGCAGATCGAGAACACGACCATCGTTGCGAATGTCGCCCCGAGCGGGGCGGGGATCTACAACGATTCCGGTGACCTGGTCGTCAGCGACTGCAACATTGAGTGGAACTCCTCAGGCTCTTCGACATACGGCGAGGGCGTAGGCATCTACAACGACGAAGTCCTGACCATGACCGGCAGCACCATCCACAACAACACCGCTACCGACGGCGGCGAAGGCGCCGGGATCAACAATGAGTACGTTGCCGACGTGTCGAACACCAGCTTCGACAACAACTCGATCACCGGCTCGGGCGAGGCGGAGGGGGTGGGCATCTACGGCGACGGAGACACCTTCTTCCTGACCAACGTGACCGTCGACGGCAGCTCCAGCCCGTTGGTCGGGGACAACTCCGTCTATGGCGGTGCGGTTCTCAGCTACGACACCCAGTTCACCTGGCAGGGGGGCAGCATCGACTCCACCAACAACGGCAACGCACCGGCGTCGAGCGACTACATCGAGGGGGGCGCGCTGTACCTCGATGGGACCTCCGCGGATGTGAACGGCGTCTCGATTTCCAATACGACGAACAATGCGGGGACCGACGAGGGCGTCGAGGGAGGTGCCGTCAGCGACGACAGTTCGGACGGCGCGGCGCTCGAGAACCTGTCGATCACCGGCACCTCCAACACCGGTACATACGTGTATGGCGGGGCCATCTACAACGGAGATGACGAAGGTGCGAGCCTGAGCAACATCCAGATCTCCGACCTGAACGACCACGCTTCCAACACGAGTGGCGGGTACGTCTATGGCGGCCTCATCTACTCCGATGGCAACGACTCCACGTACTCCGGCCTCAGCGCCAACAACACCACGGTGACCGCCGACCTCGGCTCGGCCGCGACCCCGTCGTCGACCGAGAGCTACATCGAGGGCGGCCTCATCTACTCCGAGTACGAATCGACCATCGACAACTCGTCGTTCACGAACACCACAGTGACCGCGTCGGGCGGTAACGGCTACATCTACGGCGGTGGCGTCTACAACGACGCCCTGCTGACCGTCAACAACTCCCAGATCATCGGGATCACGGTGACCGCCGACTACTACATCGAAGGTGGGATCTGGGATAACTACTCCCAATCGGTGATGCAGAACGACACGTTGGGAAATGCCACCGTGTCGGTGCCCGGCGGTCCGGATGCCACGGCCGACGAGGCGGACGGGTCCATTCTCTACACTGATTCGTCGTTGAACATGGTGAACGGGACAATTGCCAACGTCACCGCAAATGTCGGCGCGGCGGGATCGTACAACTGGGGCATAGGGGTCGACACCGACGGTGGCGTGCAGTTCACCAACACGACCATCGCGAACGACACCGTGTCGGGGCCGACCGGGAGCACCAACCTCATCTGGGCCTACTCCGGCGAGTCGTTCTCTCTGTTGAACTCGATCGTCGCCTCCTCCACACCGTCGCTCAACTGCGGAACGGCTTCGGGTGGCACGGTGGTGTCCCAGGGGAACAACATCGACAACGGCACCAGCTGTGGGTTCACTCACCCCGGTGACCTCCAGAACACGGATCCCATGGTGGCGAATCTCGCCAATAACGGTGGCCCGGTCCAGACGGCGGCCCTCTTGAAGGGGAGCCCGGCAATCGATGCCGCCAACGATGCCGGCTGCCCGCCGACCGACGCCCGCGGGGTGAGCCGCCCGCAGGGCTCGGCGTGCGACATTGGGTCCTACGAGTTTGTGTTCCCGAAGGTGGTGGTCGGATATTGGACCGTCGCCACCGACGGCGGGATCTTCGCTTTCGGCAAGGCACAGTTCTTCGGCTCCATGGGGGGCAAGCCCCTCAACAAGCCGGTCGTCGGCATGGCTCCCACCGGTGATGGTGCGGGGTACTGGATGGACGCCTCCGACGGTGGCATCTTCGCCTTCGGCGACGCCCAATTCCACGGCTCGATGGGGGGCCTGACCCTCAACCAGCCCGTTGTCGGAATGGCCCCCACCCCAGACGGTGGCGGTTATTGGCTGGTGGCGGCCGACGGAGGCATCTTCGCCTTCGGCGATGCCGCCTTCTTCGGCTCGATGGGCGGAAAGCCGCTCAACTCGCCGATCGTGGGAATGGCGGCGACCCCAGACGGTGGAGGCTATTGGCTGGTGGCAGCCGACGGCGGGTTGTTCTCATTCGGCGACGCCAACTTCTTCGGTTCCATGGGGGGCAAGCCGCTCAACAAGCCGGTCGTCGGCATGGCTACCACCGGTGATGGTGCGGGGTACTGGATGGACGCCTCCGACGGTGGCATCTTCGCCTTCGGCGACGCCGCCTTTTTCGGCTCCATGGGGGGCAAGCCGCTCAACAAGCCGATGGTGGGGATGGCGAGCGCTCCTGACGGCGGCGGCTACTGGACTGTCGCCTCCGACGGTGGCATCTTCGCCTTCGGCGACGCCAACTTCTTCGGTTCCATGGGGGGCAAGCCGCTCAATGCCCCGATGGTGGGGATGGCGAACTTCGCCCAGTAAGAAGGCCGGTGCTCAGGAACCACCTGCACCGAGATTCGAACAGCACTACGAAGTGCGCCGAGCGGCTCGCACCACGTGCGAGCCGCTCGGCGCGTTCGTCCGTAGATGACGGGTCCCGTCGCCATCGCTCGAGCTGTGAACGCAAGGAGCCGCATACTCATGCAATTTGATCGGTTGCGGTTGCCCGGGTCCCTCCCAGGGCATGGTCAGCAGGTGGAGACCCTGCTGGGCGCTCGGTACCGGCTGTCCCGGCGGATCGCCACCGGCGGGATGGGGGAGGTGTGGACAGCCACCGACACGTTGCTCGGCCGATCTGTGGCGGTGAAGCTGCTGCGTCCCGAGCTGGCCGGCGACGAGGCGTCTGCCAAGCGCTTCCGCGCCGAAGCCCAGGCCACCGCCAGCCTCAATCACCCCAATATCGCCACCATCTACGACTACGGCGAGGTGCCTGACGGCCGGGGGGGGCGCTCGGCCTACCTGGTGATGGAGCTGGTGGACGGGGAGCCGCTCAGCGCGCTCATCAGGGGCGAGGGGGCCCTCGTTGTGGCGCGCTCCCTGCACATCGTCGCCCAAGCGGCCGCAGCGCTGCACGCCGCCCACCGCCGCGGCATCGTCCACCGCGACGTGAAACCAGCAAACCTGCTCGTCGGAGCAGATGACAACTGCAAGGTGACGGACTTCGGCATCGCCCGGGCCATGGACGCAGCAGCGCTGACCGAGGTGGGCTCGATTCTCGGCACCGTGCAGTACATGGCCCCCGAACAATTGAGCGGGCACAAGGCGACGCCGTCCTCGGACATCTACGCGCTAGGCGTCGTGCTCTATGAATGCGTGGCCGGGCATCGGCCATTCCCCGACGGTACAGCTATGAGCATGGCGTTGGCCCACGTGCACCGCCCGGTCCCACCGCTCCCACCGTCCGTACCGGCCCCGGTCCGCCGACTTGTCACCCAGATGCTCGAGAAGGATCCCACGAACCGACCAGCTACGGCTGGGGCAGTGGCCGTGACCATCCGGAGCCTCGCGGCGAAAACGAAGAAGGCCCGCCCGGTCGCTCCCCCCTCGAACCCACCTCGGGCGCCCGTGGCAGATCCCGCGCTGACCCAGTTCCGCACCGAGCCGCTCGACCCTATTGTGCACGCGCCGCCGGGCGACGCGACCGAGCATCTCACCATGACGGTGGCGGCGCCGGCCGGCGTGGCCCTCCGACGCCGCCGGCGCGGCCGGACACTGGCCATCGGCTTGATCGCCATCGCCCTGATGGCCACCGGGTCCGCCCTCTGGATCACAGCCCGGCCGGCCCCGGTCACTGTCCCGAGGCTCCAAGGACTGCCGGTCCGCACCGCCACCGACCGGCTCGCGGGCCTGGGTCTGCACACCAGGGCCCGAAGCACCGATGCCGTCGTTCCCGCCGGGCAAGTGATCGGCCAGCATCCCCGAGCCGGGACGCACCTGTCAGATGGCAACACCGTCACCCTCACCGTGGCCAGTGGGTACGTCGACGTCGGACCATCGCGCTTCGATGGACAGTCCTACTCTCAGGCGGCGGCCGGCCTGATCGCCCTCGGTCTCAGCGCCTCACCAAAGAACGTGACGACCGCCGCTGCCACTGCGGGCACGGTGATCGCCGTCACTCCGTCGGGTCGCCTGCGGTTGGCTTCGACGGTGACCGTCGAGCTCGCTGCCGCTCCCGTGCCCCCGACCACGATCCCTCCGACGACAGTCCCCAAAGGGCACAAGCACGGCACACCCAAGATTGGCCCTCTCGGTGCGGGTGGTGCCCCGGGGGCGAACGCCGCAGCCGGGGATGCTCCGGTGTCGCCCCCCTCGGGGCCGCAGCCGGGGGCGGGCAGCGGCGACAATTAGGCCCGGAGCGGGCCATCGGGAACTGAACCGGGTGGGTCCCCCGCCCGGTAACACTGTGGGATGTCCCGACGCGGTTGGCTGCTCTTCGGCGCCATGTGCGTCATCTGGGGCATCCCCTATCTCCTTATCCGAGTTGCCATTCGGGAGATCTCGCCTCCGACCCTGGTATTCGCCCGCACCGCTCCGGCCGCCCTCCTCCTCATCCCGCTCGCGCTGCACCGGGGTCAGCTCCGGCCGCTGCTGGCCCAGTGGCGATGGGTGGTGGTCTACACCGTGGTCGAGCTGGCCATCCCCTGGTTGCTGCTGAGCCGAGCCGAACAGCACCTGACGAGCTCGGTGGCTGGGCTGCTCATCGCGAGCGTCCCGCTGATCTCGGCGCTCCTCTACCGGGCGAGCCGCAACACAGAACCTCTGGATCGACGTCGACTGCTCGGACTGGTCATTGGGTTCGCCGGCGTGGCGGCCCTCGTCGGGATCGACGCCGAGGGCACCAACATCGTCGCCGTGGCCGAAGTCGGAGTCTGTGCTCTGGGCTACTCGCTCGGCCCACTGATCATTAGCCGGCGGCTGGCCGATCTCCCCGGCCTCGGCGTCGTCGCCGCATCGGTAGCGCTTGTTGCCGTCGGCTATGCGCCGGTCGCGCTCACCCACCTGCCGCCGGACCTCTCGGCCGAGGTGATTGGCTCGGTGGCCGTACTGGCCTTCATCTGCACCGCGCTGGCATTCGTCCTCTTCTTCCAGCTCATCGTCGAGGTCGGTCCCGCACGGGCCACCGTCATCACCTACGTCAACCCGGCCATCGCCATCGTCTTGGGAGTCACGCTGCTGTCCGAGCCATTCACCGTCGGTATCGCCGTCGGGTTCCCACTCATCCTCGTCGGATCCGTGCTCGCCACGCGTCGATCAACAACCGGCGGGGTCGGCAAGCCCGACCTGACCCTCGACCCGCCGGCCCGCTAGCGGTGTGGCACCGACCCGCGCCGGCCGTAGTACCCGGTGACCAAGGTGGCCACCCCCATGAGCCGGACCGATCACCCTCCCCGCCCCTGTTCGCAGGTGTCCGCCACACGGGCGTCGTCGCTCCCCAAGCACCGTGACCTGTGCATCCGACGCCATGCGCCAGGGCCGGGGGTTGGCGGCGATCTGGGTGGCCAACGCCACGGTTGGCCCGACAACGAGGAGATGTGACCGTCGGATCGATTGTCTTGCCGCCGCGATCCCCGCTGCGAAGAGGGATAGCTGTGCACCGCCGGTCGCGGGGTATTTGCCCTTTCTAGTTTCGACCGGGTGGTACGGCCGACGCCTGAGGCTCGAAGCGCTTCTGCCAGGTTCGAGCCGTTGAGACCACCTTGCAACCGAGCGCCTCGTTGACCGCGATCATCGATTTGTTCTCCTTCGCGTTCATCGTCGAGACCGTGCTCGTCCCCGGAGACGCCTCGGCCAAAGCACCGAGGTTCGCCACCTTGACGAGCGTGCCGAGGCGGTGCCCTCGGTGCTCGGCCAGCACCAGGGTGTCCCACTGATAGGCCTTCTGCGGCGCCCCGAGGGGGATGGTGATCTCGGTGAAGGCCACCAGACGACTGCTCGAGCCGTGCCGAGCCACTGACACCAAGAAACTCCGGTCCATGGCGTGTATCAGGGCTTCGGTGCTGCGCACCCGAGCGACGTCCCATTCCTCTTCGAGATAGTCCATACCACCGGTCGGGGCGTCGGTCGACATTCGCCGCCCGAAGAGCGCCCGATCCTCGAGGTCCTCTTCGTGCCAGCGATCGCGGAACGTGGTGACCGTGTAGCCGGCCGCGTGCGGCCAGCAGGCCGCTTCGAGAGCCGCGAGGCGCGTTTCCTCAACCGGCACGGTCAGGTCTCGTCGGATGTTCTCGAGAACGACCTCGTAGCCATGGTGGGCGGCGAAGAGCCGGCCGGCCGATCGTTCGTCAGCACCGAGCCGGTCCTCTTGCATCACCGCCACCACACCGCGCCCCTTGGCCTGGGCCATGTGCTCGATCTCTTTCACGAGGGCGCTCCCCGCCCCCCGACGGCGGTGCTCAGGATGTACGTCGACCGACGCCTGGACAAGGTGCCGGTTGTCGGTCAGGGAACACTCGAGACCGCCGCTTCCGACGGTCGTGCCGTCACTGTCGACCGCGGCCAAGAGCTCGAAGCGGACCGGTCCTTCGACGTCGAGGGCACGGGCGCGAAGCTCCGAGGGTTGCCACCCCGGCTCTCCGGGCCACATCTCCAACGAGCTGGCACGCAGGGCAGCGAACCACCTCCCGAAGGCCGCGCCGTCGGTTGGGTCGATTTGCTCTATGTTCACGGCTGCCTACCGCAGTCTGGCGCCGAGGTTGATCACCGCCGCCTCAATGCAAGCCTGGCGAAACTGCCCCACCTCTTTGTCGGTCATCGTGTGATCCGGCGCGCAGAAACGCAACCGGTAGGCCAGGCTGCGAGCGCCCGGTTCGATCGCCGCGCCCCGGTAGACGTCGAAAAGGGTCACCGATTCGAGAAACGCTCCGCCGGCTGCCCGAAGAGTCCGGGCCACCTCAGCCGCGGTCACTGCATCGTCGACCACCAGGGCCAGATCGATGTCCGAAGAGGGGAATCGGCTGAGCGGACTCGACTCGGATGGCGACCGGGGCACCCCGTCAAGCAAACCGAGTTCGATCTCCAACCAGCCGACCCGGCGCGACCCCAGCCCGAAGTCGGCCACCACCGCGGGATCCACCTCGCCGACGGACCCGAAAATGCGGGGGCCGTCGTGCGATCCGAGCGAGCGGACAACCAGGTCGGCCGACCGGGTCGGGTGCAGCCCGGGGCGGACGCCCTGTGCACCGGTCGCCACCAATTCGACGTTTCTGAGACGCAGCGCATCGGCCAGGACCAGCCAGGCAGCGACCGCGCTGCGAGCGTCGTCGCTGACTGGACCCCCCGTGTCATTGGAGTCGAAGGCCAAGACGACCGCGAGCAACTCGCGCTCTTTGGGAAGGACCGCCCCGCTCTGACCACCGGCGCCCGACCGCTCGACCGCTCGTCCCAGGCCCTCGTCGGGGTGAGAGAACACCGTTCCTATCTCGAAGAGGCGGATCGACGCCTCCCGGCGGTCAGCGTTGTAGGCGAGCGCCCCAAGTAGTCCGGGCAAAAGAGACCGGCGAAGCACTGACTCCTCGGCGGCCAGCGGGTTGGCGACTGCCACCGCGGGCCCGCTCAGCCCGATGCGCCGATGGTCGAGATCGGCGAGAAAACTCGGCGTCCAGGCTTCTGATGCGCCCAGGCCACACAGGACATCGCGCACTCGGCGGCGCTCACGCTGGTAGGTGGTCAGCGCTCCGGGCTGGGGCCAACTGGGCTGACGTCGTGGCAACTTGGCATAGCCGTAGGTACGCCCAACCTCTTCGATGACGTCGTCGATCCCGTAGGGGGCGGGGCGCACGTCGGGCCGGTTGGTGGGCACAGTCACCACGACAGTGGCCCCGTCGGGCTCGCAACCAAACCCGATCGGCTCCAGCAGCGCAGCCATCTCCTCCCCACCCAGTGTCGTCCCGAGGACCGAGTTCACCCGGGGCACCGGCACGGCGAACCGGTGGGGCTCGGGCACGTCGCCACGGACATCGAGGATCCCCCGAGCGACCGGACCGCCCACCAGCTCACAGAAGCGGGCAGCGGCCCGGTCGATGCCCCAGGGATCACAACCTCGTTCGAAGCGGGCCGAGGCCTCGGTGCGAAGGCCGAGCCGCTTGGAGGTGCGGGCAATCGCCATGGGCGTGAAATAGGCCGTCTCGAGCAGGACCCGGGTGGTGGTTTCGGTGATCTCGGAAGACTCGCCGCCCATGATGCCGGCGATGCCCACCGGCCGATCCTCGGCGTCGCAGATGACGCAGTCCTCGCCCGTGTCACCCAGTCCGCGCCCAGGGGTCCCGACGGCCCGCTCGATGCCGTCCAGGGTGACCACGCTCTCCCCGGGCCGCGCCCGGCGGACCCGAAGCCCCGACCCACCCAGTCGGTCGAGGTCGTAGGGGTGGGTCGGCTGACCCAACTCCAGCATGACGTAGTTCGAGGCGTCGACGATGTTGTTGATCGGGCGCATCCCGGCCAGGGTCAAGCGCCGGGCCAGCCAGCGCGGCGAGGCTTGGACCACGATGTCGGCAAGGACCCGAACCTCGAGGCGAGGACACAGATCGGTATCTTCGATGACCGCTGTAGCCAATTCGGCCAGCGCAGTCGTCGCTTCGGGCACCGGGGCCGGGTCAGGGAGGGTAAAGGCCAGGCCGAGTCGGGCCGCTAGGTCGCGGGCCACCCCGGCTATGGACCAGGCGTCAGGCCTGTTTCCCTCGACGGTGATGTCGAACACCACATCAGGTTCTATTCCGAGGGCTTCTTTCAGGGGCATCCCGGGTCGGGCCCCCTCCACCTCGGTGAGCACGAGGATCCCCTCCTGGTCATCTGAAAGACCCAGTTCGCGCCCGGAGCACACCATGCCGTTGGACTCCACGCCCTTCATCTTCCGACGTCCAATGGCGAAACCCCCAGGGAGAACGGCGCCCACCGGCGCGAAGGGTACGAGGTCGCCGACGGTGAAGTTCCAGGCTCCGCACACCACATCGACGGGGTCACCGCCTGTGTTGAGCGCGACGCGTCGGATCCTGTCGGCCCCGGGGATCGCCGCGATCTCTTCGACCCGGGCCACGACCACGTCGGAGATCCCCTCGCCCACCTGATCAATCGCCTCGACCACCAGGCCTAGGTCGTCGAGGGTGGCGGCCAGGGCGGCGGGGTCGTCCTCGAAAGGAGCGAAGTCCCGGAGCCAGCTGAGCGGCGCGCGCATCAGAACTGCCTCAGAAAGCGGACGTCGTTTTCGACGAGTGCCCGCATGTCAGCGATGCCGTGGCGCATCTGGGCCAGGCGGTCGATGCCAAAACCGAAGGCAAACCCGGACCATTCGGCATGGTCGATCCCGACCGCTGCGAAGACGGCGGGGTCGACCATGCCGCAGCCACCCAGTTCGATCCACCCGGTGCCCGAGCACGTCCGGCAGCCCACACCGTGACAGATCGTGCAGGTGATTTCGAATTCAGCCGACGGTTCGGTGAACGGAAAATAGGCAGGCCGCAGGCGAGAGTGAATGTCGGGGCCGAAGTACGAAGCGGTGAAGGTCTCGATGGTGCCGGCCAGATCACCGAAGTTCATGTCCCGGTCGACCACCAATCCTTCGATCTGGTGGAAGACGGCCAAATGGCGGGCGTCTGGTGTCTCGCGCCGAAAGCACTTTCCCGGCATGACGGCATGGATCGGAAGGCCACCGGTCGCCACGGCATCTTCCATCAAGTGGATCTGCACCGGGGAGGTATGGGTGCGCAGTACCACGGTCTCGGGGTCGCCCAGGTCGAGATATAAGGTGTCCCACATGCTGCGGGCCGGGTGGGCCGGCGGGATATTGAGGGCTTCGAAGTTGTACCAGTCGGTCTCAACCTCGGGCCCTTCGGCCACCGAAAAGCCCATCCCGACAAAGACGTCCTCGAGGGCATCGCGGGTCTGGGTGACGAGGTGCAGGTGCCCCCGATCCATCGGCGAGAGCACTGGCAGTGTTTCGGTCAGATCCATGCGATCTGCCTCCAGGTCGGCGACCCGCTCGGCCGAGGAAAGCGCCGCCCGCCTGTCAGTGATCATCGCTTCGATGCGTGCTCGTGTGTCGTGGAGTGCTCGCCCAGCTTCGCGCCGAGCTTCAGGGTCGAGGCGGCCGAGATCGCGGTGGGCCCCCGCCAGCGGGCCCCGCTTGCCCAGCACCGACGACTCGATGCGGGCCAGCTCGTCGGTGGAGGTGGCCGCGGACAGCGCGTGCGCCGTATCGCTCTCGAGGGCCGTTACGTCCATTTCGGAATGCTAGAGGATCAATGCGGACCCACACGACGCTGGCGCAGCGCTTCGAAGCACAGCACTGCGCACGCAACGCCGACATTGAGCGACTCGGCTCGCCCAGCCATCGGGATCCCGACGGTCCCATCAAGGGCGAGGTCGTCGGGAAGGCCGGCCGACTCGTTGCCGAGCACAAGAGCGGTCCGTTGTCGCCAATCAACCGCCGCGTAGTCCTCACCGTTACGGGCGACCGCCCCGACCCGGCGATAGCCGAAGGTGTCTAGCGCCTCGAGGGCGTCGCCCACGTCGTCGATCACGACCAAAGGTATGTGGAACAGTGAACCGGCCGAGGATCGCACGGTCTTGGGGTTGTAGGGGTCAACCGTTCCCCCGCAGCACACGACGGCATCAGCTCCGGCCGCGTCGGCACTACGCAGCGCCGTCCCGGCGTTCCCCGGGTCACGCACGTCGACGAGAACGACGACCAGAGCGCCGCCTTGCAGGGATTCGGGGGGCCGGTCGAACATCGAGAACGTCGCGAGCACGGGTTGGGGGGTGACAGTGTCCGCCACTTTGGTCATCACGCCCGGCGCCAGCGCGTGGACCCGGACTCCGGCGTCGTCGGCCAGTTGGATGAGATTGCGGGCGTCAGGCGTATCGGCACCCTCGGCCGCGACATAGAGCGCCTCGGGGACCACCCCGGCCGCGAATGCCGTGCGAACCAGCTCGGTGCCCTCGGCGACGAACGCCCGCTCCGCCCAGCGGGTGGAGCGCTTCTGGAGCAGGCGGCGGAGGCGGCGGACCCGCTGGTGGGAGTACGCGAGCGGCTGGCTCAGGAAGCAGCCTCCGCTGACACACCCGCCTCGGCTCGTGCCGTCTCGGCCACCTGGACGAGCGCAGCGAAGGCGTCGGCGTCGCTGACCGCCAGGTCGGCCAGCACTTTGCGGTCGACTTCCACTCCGGCCTCGTGGAGCCCGTTGATGAACCGGCTGTAGCTCATCCCGTTCAGCCGGGCTGCGGCATTGATCCGCTGGATCCACAACTTGCGAAAATCACCCTTGCGGGCCCGGCGGTCTCGGTAGGCGTATTGCCCTGAGTGCAAGAGCTGTTCGTTTGCCGCCCGGTATGTGCGGCTCTTGTTCCCGTAATACCCCTTCGCCTGTTCGAGTACGGCTCGGTGGTGCTTGCGACCATGGACGGATCGCTTGACTCTGGCCATGGGGTTCTCCTCTTCTGTGGTCGGGGGCCCACCGGGGGCCCAGGACTGCGATCATTGCGGGACCGGCCGGCTGGCCGGTCCGGTCTTCCACCGGTGCCCAGCGGCCGTTCAGCCCTTGGACGGATGTGGACTCACAGCCCGAGCATCCTTCGCACGGTCTTCTCGTCACCGGGGGAAAAATCGGTCTCGCGGGCGAGCCGGCGCTTCCGTGTGCTCGATTTCTTCTCCAAAATGTGGGCCCGATTCTGCTTGCGTCGACGGAGCCGGCCCGAGCCGGTCACTTTGACCCGCTTGGCCGCCCCTCGGTCGGTCTTCATCTTCGGCATGCGATCATCCTTCTTCTTGTACGGCGGCGTCGCCCACGGGCGTCGCCGCCGCCGGGGCGGCCCCGTTGCTTGAGGCCTCGGTCGGTGGTGTCGGCTCGATCACCCCGGGAGAGGCCGCCTCTGCGAGCACAGTCGGCGTCTCGGCGCCCACCGAAGCCTTCGCCCGTGATGCGGCCGCCTGCTTGGCCCGCTTGTCGGGGGCGAGCACCATCACCATGTTGCGGCCATCGAGGCGGGGCTCGGCTTCTACCTTGGCCGATCCCTCCATTTGCTCGGCGATCCGGTCGAGGATCCGCTTGCCGAGTTCGGGATGGAACACTTCGCGGCCTCGGAACATGATCGTGATCTTGACCTTGTGGCCCTCGCCCAAGAACTTGCCCACTTGGCGGGTCTTGGTGTCAAAGTCGCCCGGCCCGATCTTCGGCCGGTATTTCATCTCTTTGACGCCGACGTGGACGGCCTTGCGCCGGCTCTCCTTGGCCCGCTGGGCCTCGTCGAATTTGAACTTGCCGAAGTCCATGATCCGGCAGACCGGGGGGTTGGCCATGGGGGCCACCTCTACCAGGTCAAGATCAAGACCGCGGGCAATCGTGAGAGCCTCGGGCAGTGGCTTTATCCCGAGCTGCAGACCGTCGGGGTCGACAAGTCTGACCTCACGGGCGCGGATCCGGTCGTTGATCCGATGCTCACCGGTGGTTTCGGAGACTATGCATCACTCCTCTCGGTCGGGCCGGCGGTCCTTCCGCGGCCATACCATGGAGCGGTGCCACGCCCTCGTCGGGCCGTTGCCACATCGACCTGGCACACCTTGAACGGTGGCCCGGTGGAGGCGGCCCCGCAAGGCAGCCCCGCTTCCCAAAGAACGTAGGCTACCAGCATGAGCCTGTGGACACCGTCGGGAGAGCATCCGGTTGACAAGCCGGAGCAACCAGGCGGCCCGGTCGGGACCGGCCCCCCGTCACCAGCCGGGGGCGGCCCGGTCGGGCCCGGCCCCTCGGCACCAGCCGGGGGCGGCGACCCTCGGGAGGCGGGCGGCGACCCCGACAAGGAGATGGACGAGCTCCGCCGCCAACTGGCCGACGCCCCCGCCGAGGTGGTGGTGGCGAACCACTGCTACGGATTGTTCGAGCTGGCCGCGCTCTACCTTTCTCAGGATCCCCCCCTGCTCGACCAGGCCCCACTCGCAATCGACGCCCTCGGCTGTCTGGTCGAGGGCTTGGGCGCTCGACTCGGCGAGACCCAGGGCCCGCTCACGGAGGCGTTGGCCCAGGTCCGCCTGGCGTACGTGCAGGTGGCCGCGGCCGAAAAAGCCAGGCAGGAGGCGCCCGGAGACGCCAACGGCTCGGCCACCGCGGATCCTCGCCCCTGAGACGACCAGTACGCCCCCGGGTCGGGCGATCGACGGCCGGCGAGACCCCAGGATTGTCGCAGATCGCTGGTACTCGGGGTACCAGGCGCCAGGCCTCTCGGATGCCGATTACCGCGCCGAGGCCAGGGGCGTGAGGCCGCGGGCTTCCATCCGTCCGAGGTGTCCGTGCGCCAACACGAAAGTCACCGTCACCCCGACGTCGATCCGACGGGATTTGTCCGCGATCGCCGTGCAGTGGAAGAGAAAATCCCCGCCGCCATCATCGGTCACCGTACCGAGGCCCCGGGCTTCGTCGAAGGCCGTGACCTTCCCGGTATGCCGGTCCCGCAGGGTCAATGGATGATTTTGGAGAGGGCAAGCTCCAATATGTCGGTGGCCCCCTGGTCTTTCAGCTCCGGGATCAAGGTGTTGATGTCGCTCTTCGGGACAACCGTCTCTACGGCGTAGCCGCTCGCGCCCGACAGCTCCGAGACCGTCGGTGAGCGCAGCGAGGGCAAGAGCGCGATGACGGCGTCGAGCCGGTCAGCCGGGATGTTGAGCTTGACCAGTACCTTCTGGCGGGCTTCAAGGGTGCCTTGGAGGAGGGTGAGGATCTGGTCCATGGCGTGGCGCTTGGTCGGATCTGCGGCCGCGGTTGGATTGGCGATCAGCTCGGTGTAGGAGACGAGCAGGGTGTCGATGACCCGGAGGTGGGCGGCCCGCAGGGCCCGGCCGGTCTCGGTGATCTCGACCACGCAGTCGGCGATGTCGGGGATCTTGGCCTCGGTCGCGCCATAAGAGAGGGAGACCACTGCTTCCACCCCGTGTGCGCTGAGCACCTTGGTGGTGAGCTCGGGGTACTCGGTGCTCACCCGGACCTTGTGGCCGACGAGGTCTGAGAGGGTCTGATACGGCGAGTCCTCGGCGACGGCGAGGACCACCCGGATGGGGTCGGTGGTGGCCTTGGAGTACTCGAGTTCGCCGAGAGACATCACCTCGGCACCGCGCTCTTCGACCCAGTCACGCCCGGTGATCCCGAGATCGAAGAGCCCGCTGGCTACGTAGTCAGGGATCTCTTGGGGGCGAAGGATGCGCACCTCGGCGATGCGGGGGTCGGCGATGCGGGCCCGGTAGTCGACGTCAGAAGAGCGGAGCACCCCGAGGTCGGCCGCGGCGAACAGGTCGAGAGTGGCCCGTTCGAGCGAACCTTTGGGCAGCACCAGACGGAGCATCGAAAGATTCTACGGGGTCGACGCGCGCTCTAGGACTGGAAGGGGGCGGAACGCAAGAGACGGACCATCTCGACGGCCACCAGGACCGACTCGCGGCCCTTGTTGGTCTCCCCCGAACCCGAGCGGGCCAGGGCTTGGTCGACGGTGTCGGTTGTGAGCACGCCGAAGACCACCGGGACGCCGGTCTCGAGCTGGACCGACTGGATACCCGACGCGCACTCGCCGGCCACGAAGTCGTAATGCCCGGTCTCACCCCGGATCACCGCCCCGAGGCAGGCCACCGCGTCGACCGATCTCGCTGCTGCGAAGGCCCGGGCCACCATCGGGAGCTCGAAGGCTCCCGGGGCCCAGGCCACAACGATATCGGCCCGGTCGACGCCGGCGTCGGCCAGCCCGGCCAGTGCCCCTTCGAGCAGTCGCCAGCTGATGGCGCCGTTGAAAAGCCCGCAAGCCAGTCCGATCCGCAGGCCCCGACCGTCGTGGTCGCCACGCAGCGACGCTCCCACCCGACCCGAGAGCCCCTCGAGCGCGCCAGGGGGGAGTTCGGTCTTTTCAGAAGATGCCACGGGTCTCAGAGTACGTCGTCGAGCCCCTCAAGCAGATGGCCCATGCGCTCACGCTTGGTCCGCAGGTACTCGATGTTTTCGGGATTGGGCGACGGCTCGAGCGGCACCCGCTCGGTGATGTCGAGACCGAACCCTTCAAGTCCGCCGTACTTGAGCGGGTTGTTGGTCATGACCCGCATGGTGGTGACCCCGAGGTCGACCAGCATTTGGGCCCCGATGCCGTATTCCCGGCTGTCGACGGGCAGCCCCAGCTCGAGGTTGGCATCCACCGTGTCGTGCCCACCTTCTTGGAGTTGATAGGCGCGGATCTTGTGAGCGAGTCCGATGCCCCGGCCTTCGTGGCCCCGCAGGTACACGAGAACCCCGCGACCTTCCTCCTTGATGAGTTGGAGCGAGGTCCGCAGCTGAGGTCCGCAGTCACAGCGCAGCGATCCGAAGACGTCGCCCGTCAAGCACTCTGAATGCACCCGCACGAGGACGTCCTCGTGCCCGGCCACGTCGCCCAGGACCAGCGCGAGGTGTTGTTCATTGTCGAGCACCGACTCGTAGACGTGGCCCTGGAACTCCCCCTCGGCCGTCGGAATCCGAGCCTCTGAGACCCGGCGCACGAGCATCTCGTTCTGGCGCCGGTAGCGGATGAGGTCGGCAATGGTGATCAGGTGCAGATGGTGCGTCTTGGCGAAGCGCTCGAGCTCAGGCAGCCGGGCCATGCCCGACTTGTCCTCGGTGACGATCTCACAGAGCACCCCCGCGGGCGTCATCCCCGCAGCCCGGGCCAGGTCGACGGTGGCCTCAGTGTGTCCCGCCCGCTTCAACACGCCGCCGCGTCGGTAGCGGAGCGGGAAGATGTGGCCCGGACGATTGAGATCGGTGGCCCGAGTCTCGGGATCGATCAACGCGGCGATAGTGGAGGAACGGTCAGCGGCCGAGATACCCGTTGTCGTCCCCAACCGGTAGTCCACGCTGACGGTGAAGGCGGTGCGTTGTGCCTCGGTGTTGGCCGAGACCATGAGCGGGAGCTCGAGCTGGTCGGCCCGCTCGGGAAGGAGGGGCACGCAGATGACCCCCGACGTGTGGGCGAGGAGGAAGGCGATGTTCTCCGGGGTGGCCGCCTCGGCCGCCATCACCAGGTCGCCTTCGTTCTCGCGGTCCTCGTCGTCGACGACGATGACCATCTCGCCGCGTCCGACGGCATCGATGGCTTCTTGGACGCTCGAGAACCCCATCAGGCCGCCACCTCCACCCGCAGGTCGTCGCCCAGGCGCTCGACCGAGACCAAACGGCCCCGCCAGAGCGCATCGATCGTGTCCGCCCCCGACCCGGCAAAGACCGGCCGACCGTCGTCGCCGCCCATGAGGGCCGGGGCTAGGTACACCACGTAACGGTCCACCAGTCCCGCCGCGTGAAAATCGTGGGCCACGGCGGCACCGCCTTCGATCAGCACTTGCAGCACGCCCCGAGCACCGAGCTCGTCAAGGGCGTCGCCCACATCGCCGCTGAGCTCGAGGGCGGGGTGGACCCGGGCCCCGGCGGGAACCGACCCCAGCACGACTCGCAAGGGTTGGCGGGCGGGTGGGGGGTCGAGGCGGACCGTCAGCTCGGGATCGTCGGCCCGCACCGTACCGGCCCCGACAAGCACGGCGTCGGACCGGGCTCGCAGGCGATGGACGTCGGCCCGGGCCGCGGCACCGGTGATCCACCGGCTCGTGCCGTCGGGGGCGGCGGTGCGCCCGTCGAGCGTGACCGCCAACTTGAGCACCACCCAGGGTCGCCCGGTCCGCCGGTGTTTCAGGTAGGGCGCCAAGTCTTCGGTGATTTCAGTCCGGGCCACCCCAATCGCCACGTCAATGCCCGCAGCGGTGAGCGCGTCCACCCCGCGTCCGCTGACCAAGGGATCGGGATCGAAAATACCGATCACCACTCGGGTCACGCCGGACCCGATGATGGCATCGGTGCAGGGGGGAGTCCGGCCGACATGGGCACACGGCTCGAGGGTCGAGTAGAGGGTGGCCCCCCGGGCGCCACTTCCGGCAGCGGCCAGGGCGCTCACCTCGGCGTGGGGGCCGCCGGGCGGGGCCGTCGCCCCCTCAAAGGTGGCCCCCTCGGGGGTCACCACCACGCAGCCGACCCAGGGATTGGGGGCAGTGGAGCCGTGCACCGAGGTCGCCAGGGCTGCTGCACGCGCCATGTGCACCTCGTCGAACACTGCCGTACCTCCTCGGACCATACTAGAACATGTTTCAGTTATTGTCGACGGGCAGCCCGTCCACCAGCACCGATTCTACCGGTCGCCCCCCGGCCCCAATCTGGTCCAGGCGGGGCGGCGGCACGGGGAAACCCAGTTCAACGCGACGGTCGGCGGCCGATCACCGGGGGGGTGCCGCACTCTGGTGGATCGCGACCAGGGCAGCCTCGCGGATCGCCTCCACTGCCTCCCACGGGCGGGCGTGGCCAAAGACGGCCGAGCCGGCAACGAAGACGTTGGCACCGGAGCGAGAGGCGTCGCCAACGGTGGTGCTGGTGATTCCCCCGTCGACCTCGATGTCGACGCTGAGTCCCCGGCTCCCGATGGCCCGGCGCACCTGTCCGACCTTGTCCATCACGTCGACGATGAATTTCTGGCCCCCAAAACCGGGGTGCACGGTCATACACAGCACCAGGTCGACGTCGCCCAGAAAGGGCTCAAGGGCCGAGAAGGGGGTGTCGGGGTTGGCGGCCAACCCCACCCGAAGTCCGAGTGCCCGCATCTGGTCGATCAGCTCGCCGGTCCCGCCGACCTCGACGTGCACCGTGCACCCGTCGGCCCCCGCCTCTTTGAAAGCGCTGAGGTAATCACCGGGATTGGTCATCATCAGGTGGCAGTCGAAATAGAGCGGCGAATGCCGACGGAGGGATTCGACGACGGGAGGACCGATGGTCAAGTTGGGAACGAAGTGTCCATCCATCACGTCGAGGTGGAGCCAATCGGCTACCGCACCCACCTCCCCCACCGCTTCGGCCAGATTACCGAAGTCAGCCGAGAGCACCGACGGCGCCACCTTCGCCGCGCCGATCCGTCCGGGGCCACCGACCGGGCGGGCGCCCCCTGGTTGCGCTGGTCCCACGAGCCGACTCTACGGCCTCTCGGCAGCCGTGGTGACGGTCCCACCCCTCTCGTGCACCGGGTCCCCGGCGCCGCAGTGTGCCCGGTCGAGGCATCCGGTTTGGTCTCGTGCCATCGTCGATCGGCCCAAGCCGCCCAGTCCCCGGCGTGGTGTCCCAGGCGTCGCCCAGTGATCCGGCAGCCGGGAAGGACCGGCGTCCCCGGGCTCACCCGAAACGGGCCCAGGCGAGAATGCGGGGAAACGCGTAGAAGTAGGGACGGTGCTCGCCGAGCGCATCGAGGAGCCGCTCGCGGTAGCGCTCGAGGTACGCGGCGAAGGTGGCCTCGTCCAAACGCTCCCGGTACGGCGTGAGCAGTGTGCCCTTCACCCATTCGACAACCTCGTCGGTTGAGGCGAGTTCGTGGCCGTAGACCTCCAATCGCACGTGCTGCTCGCTCGCACCGAGCGCGTGGAGCAGCTCGGCGTAGGCGGCTGCTCCAAGGACGTTGGCGCCCTGGTCCCGCTCAGGGGCGCCCCCGAGAGCGTCCTTGAAGCGGGTCTCGGCCGCCACCGCCCGAGCGACGGTGTGGGAGGGGTGGGAGAAGTTGGCCGGGATCCCGAACGCCAGCTGGCCGCCCTCGTTCACGCCCCGTCGCACCCGGGCGAGCAGGCCGCGGTGGTCGGGCACCCAGTGAAACGAGGCGTTGGCGAAAACCAGATCGACTGCTGGGCCGTCCCATGCCGCGAGGTTGCCCCGCTCAAAACCGAGCCCACCGGCGGCGCGCCCGGCGGCCTGGGCCAGCATGGCGGCCGAGGTGTCGATGCCCGTGGTACGTCTCGCCTGGAGGATTCCATGAAGCTGGGCCGTCAGCTCTCCGGTCCCACAGCCGAGATCGACCGCTGTTCCCCCTTCGAGCGGCCGGCACAAGGCCACCAAGTCATCGAAGGGCTGGCGGCGCTCCGCCTTGAATCGGTTGTACTGGTCGGGATCCCAACCGTCGCGCACCGCAACATTGTGTCCGAACGTTGCGCACGATGACAGACCCATCGATGCACACCCCGCAACCGAACCCCGGACCGTGGCGACGATCGCCACCGAGGACTCGGCGGGCCCCCGCCAGACCGGTGGCACCGGACCGATCGCCCACGCCGTCGGGCTCGGCCCCGACTCGCTGGGTGTTAACCCATCTGCTCGCCGCTGACCAGGTGGGCCCCCCGACGCCAGTCGGCCGCAGCCATCGAGCGGCTGCCCTCGGGTTGGACGATGCCCAGTTCGAGTGCCCCGGCCCCGGCCACCACCACCTCTTCGACCACGGTGCCCGGTGACGCGCCCGATGCGACCTCGGGGACCTCGGCGAGCGGCCGGGCCTCGAGTACGGCCAGTCGGCGGTTGCGAAACGTGGTGAATGCCCGCCCGAGCCGCACCACCCGGGCCAGGTCGTCCGCCGGCTGGGACCAGTCGAGTTCGTATTCATCGGGACGGATCTTTTCGGCATAGACCGGCTCGCCCTCTTGGGGTCGCGGTTCGGGCAGCGCTCCCACCCCGTTCGCCAGCAGCCGGACCACCAGGTCCGAGCCGACGGCCACCAGGCGGTCGCGCAGCACGCTCAAGCTTTCCTCGCCGATCGCTACGACCTGTTGTGCGTACACGGCACCGGTGTCAAGCCCCTCCTCGACCGCCATCACGCAGACCCCGGTGACCTCGTCACCGGCCAGGATCGCTCGTTCGACTGGGGCCGCACCCCGCCAGCGGGGCAAAAGTGAGAAGTGCACGTTGATCATCGGGACGGCGGCGAGGATATCGGGCGGAATGATGCGCCCGAAAGCGACCACCACCCCCAGTTCGGCCCCGGCGCCCGGCACGTCGGCCAGTCGGTCGGTGACGGTCAGACCCAGCGCGAGGGCCGCCGCCTTGACCGGGCTGGGCGAGGTCGCCTTCCCTCTTCCCCGGCGCCGATCGGGCCTCGTGACCACCAGCACCACCTCGTGGCGGGCGTTCACCAGCGCGTGCAGTGGCGGCACCGCCAGCTCGGGGGTGCCGAGGTAGACGAGGCGGCTCACGACACCCACCGTACGCGGCGGGCTCGGAGGCGGTTGCCCACAGACGCCACCGCCGGGCGAGCGGGTTGGAACCGGTACGCGCTCTTCCCCCTACAGGGCGAAGAGGCCGTCAGGATCGCGTGGCGCGAGGTCCACCGCGCGCGAGCGCAGGATCCGGACCGCCTGTGCACGCTGGTCCTCGTCGAGCCGCTCGACCAGCAGTATTCCGTCGAGGTGATCGAGCTCGTGCTGGAAGACTCGTCCTTCGAGCTCGTCGGCCTCAACGGAGATCTCGTTGCCGTCGAGGTCGTAACCGACCAAATGGACCTGATTGGGTCGCGCGATCTGCCAACTGAGACCGGGGACCGACAAGCAGCCTTCCTCGTAGGTCCACTCCCCCGCCGATTCGACGATCCGCGGGTTGATGACGGCCCGTGGCCCGTCGCCCACGTCGTAGACGAACACTCGGCGTTGGACCCCGACCTGGTTGGCCGCCAGGCCGGTCCCCGGTGCCTCGTACATCGTCTCGATCATCCCGTCGACCAGCGTCGCTACCGTGCCGTCGATCTCCTCGACGTCCTTGGTGCGCTGTTTGAGCACGGGGTCGCCATATTGGCGGATGGTGTAGGTCGCCACGCCTCCATCGTATCGGCGAGATGCTCACACCTCGGTCGGATCGACGGCCACCCGCAGGCGGCCGGCCGGCCGCGGGGTTGCGGCGAGCGCGTCGCACAGGACCTGGTGGTCGACCGCCCGAATCATCCAGCGCTCGTCGCCGAGCGCGGCCGCGGTGATCCCAGGGAGGGTGCCGAGCGCGGCGGAAAGATCGTCGGCGGCCGGGCCGGTGGCGAGGGCCAGGGCACTGAAGGGGGGCAGCGCCAGCTCGCGCCGAAGCGTCAGTTCATGGGCGCTCAGGCGCCCGGGATCTCCGAGGCGGGCGGCGTCCAGTACCTCGTGGTCGGGCAAGCGGGTCTGGACGAGGACCCGGGCCCGTGCCCCAACCTCGGGGGCCCGCCGGCCGGTGAGCCGGCCGGCTCGGGCCAGCAAGGAGAGGGCCTCTTCCCCGGCGGTGAAGCGGGGGGCGAGGAGCTGCTGATCGAAATCGAGGAAGGCCACGGCCGCGGCCGCCCGCACGCGATGGAGCACGGCCTCGGTCCCGATGAGTACTGGCTCGTCTCGCACCCTCTCGTCGGTTCCCCGGGTTCGCGCCCCGGCCACCTCGCCGACGCTCACGCCGAGCAGGGTCTCGAGTTCGTCGCGCAGTCTCGAGACTCCGGGCCGAAGCACCTTTAGCTTGGTGCGTCCACAGGCCGCGCAGACCAGCGGGCGCTCCTCCCCACAACCCGGACACACGAGGCGCTCAGCGATCTGGGACAGCGGGCGGCCACAGCGTTCGCATCGGGCCAGCTCGCCGCAGGCGGCGCAAGCCAAGAGCTTCGCCCGTCCCGTACGGTTCAGCACACAGACAAACGGCCGATCGCCGCCGAGTGCGTTGCGGGCGAACCGGGTCAGCTCCTCGGTCAACAGGCCGGTCCTCGGGTCGCTCACCCGTAGATCGACAACCGACAGCGCCGGCCATCCACCGCGCTCGATCGAACGCTCGGGCGTCCACTCCACGCATCGTTGGACCTGGACTGCACTCGGACACGGGGACACCAACACACAGGGCGCGCCGTCACGGTGGGCCCGCTCGGCCACGACCTCCCACGCGTTGAAGGTCGGCGCCCGCTGCTCTTGATAGGCCTCGTCGTGGGCGTCGAGGACCACGACGGCCGACAGCACTTCGAGGGGTGAGAATGCGGCGGCGCGGGAGCCGACGACGACAGGCCAGCCGGCGGCGGCCTGGGCCCAGTCGGCGGCGACGGGCACACCACGGAGCCTCAGGCGGGCGGCCAGGCGATCGGCCCATCCGGCCGACGGTACGAGCACCAGCACTCCCCGAGCTCGCCGGTTGATCACGGCTTCGACTAAAGGGAGTAGGTCCTCGGCCGGGGGCACACGGAGGAGCGAGGGTCCCTCGGTGCGGGCCAGTGCCGACCCGAGCGCGTCGACGAAGCCGCCCGCCCCGAGGAGGCCGGCGCGCTCGGCGGGCCGGGCGCGCTCGGCGGGGGCGGCCCACATCGGAGGCACCGGGAGGCGAGCGACGTTTCGCCGGGGCGACGCGGTGCCAAGAAACGAGGACGTCGGACCGGCCCAGCGCCACGCCGCCCACCGGGCCAGGGCCACCATCGCGGGCGGCGGCCCGAGACCGCTGTACCCGCTGAGCGCGTGGAGCTCGACACCGTCTGGTGGCTCGACGCCGGTCTCGGTCACCCAGGCGCCCACCGGTCGGCCGTGCAGGCGGATGCGCACCCTGGCGCCCGGACGCACCTGGTCGGCCCACTTTGCCGGGACGGTGTAATCGAAGGTCTTGTGGACCGCGGCGATGTCGGGAAGTACTCGGACCACGAGGTCGCCAGTCCCCGAGCGATCCCCGGTGCGCCCGGCACTGCCAACCGGCATCGCGCCGGTTTGCGTCAGAGCCCCAGCTGGCGCCGCAGGTCGTCGACCCGCGGAGTTGCCTCCCACGTGAACTCCTTGTCACTGCGGCCGAAGTGCCCGTACGCCGCGGTACGCCGGTAGATCGGGCGACGCAGGTCGAGGTCGGCGATGATCGCAGCCGGGCGGAGGTCGAAGATCTCACCCACCGCGTGGGCGATCTGCTCGGGGTCGACTGTTTCGGTCCCGAAGGTCTCGACGAGGAGCGACACCGGCTGGGCCACGCCGATGGCGTAGGCAACCTGCACCTCACAGCGCCGGGCGGCCCCGGCGGCAACCACGTGTTTGGCCACCCAGCGGGCCGCGTAGGCCGCGGAACGGTCAACTTTGGAAGGGTCCTTGCCCGAGAAGGCGCCGCCCCCGTGACGAGCCATCCCCCCGTAGGTGTCGACGATGATTTTGCGACCGGTCAAACCGGTATCGGCGTGGGGCCCCCCGAGCTCGAAGGTTCCGGTCGGGTTGGCGAGCACCCGCATGTCCTCGGTGTCGAGGTCGGTCGGCAACAGCGGGTTGATCACGTGCTCGCGCAGGTCGGGCAGCAAGAGGGTCTCGAGGTCGATGCCCGGCTGATGCTGGGTCGAGATCAGCACCGTGTCGATCTTCACCGGCCGGTTGTCCTCGTAGACGACGCTCACTTGGGTCTTTCCATCAGGGCGCAGGTAGGGCAGCACACCCACCCGGCGGACCTGACTCAGCCGTTGGGCCAGACGGTGGGCCAGCCAGATCGGCAACGGCATGAGGTCGGGTGTCTCGTCGCAGGCGTAGCCGAACATCATCCCCTGGTCGCCCGCACCCTGGGCGTTCAGCACGTCCTCGCCGGCCTTGCCGGCTCGGATCTCGAAGGCCGAGTCGACGCCTTGGGCGATATCGGGCGACTGCTCGTCGAGCGCCACCATCACGCCGCACATGCGGCCGTTGAACCCGTACTGGTCGTTGTCGTAGCCGATGTCGCACACCACGTCGCGCACGATCTTTGGGATATCGACGTAGGTCTGGGTGGAGATCTCCCCCGCCACCACTACCAGCCCGGTGGTCAGCAACGTCTCGCAGGCCACTCGGCTGTTCGGGTCGTCGGCGATCAGGGCATCGAGAATCGAGTCGGATATCTGGTCGGCCATCTTGTCGGGATGACCTTCGGTGACCGACTCGGAGGTGAATGTGGTTCGCATGCTCACGGGGAGTTCCTCTCGGGATCGAGCTGGGCGGTCACCCTATCGAAAACTGCATCGGCAACCGCACTTTTGGACATGAGCGGTACGGCCGTCGCACCCCCATCGGCGTCGAGGATGGTGACGGCGTTCGTGTCGTGGTCAAAGCCGGCCCCCGGCGCCGTCACGTCGTTGACCACCAGCAGATCGACCCCTTTTTGGGCCAGCTTGCGCCGGCCCCGCCCAATCGGGTCGTCGGTCTCGGCGGCAAATCCCACCAAGACCTGGCCCGGGCGCCGCTCGGCGGCCAGGCCGCTCAGGATGTCGGGGGTGGGCTCGAGCACCAGGTCGGGCACGCCGTCGGCCTTCACGAGCTTGTGGGCGGCCGGTGCCTTGGGTCGAAAATCGGCCACGGCCGCAGCCATCACGATCACGTCGGCCCTCGGCGCGACCGCCCGGAGGGCGGCCTCCATGTCGGCGGCCGAGGCCACCGGCACCACGTCGATGCCCGGAGACACCGCCAGCGCCGAGGCCGTGACCAAGGTGACCTTCGCCCCCCGGCGGGCCGCCGCTTCGGCCAGGGCGTGGCCCTGCTTTCCCGAGGACCGGTTCGTGAGGAAGCGGACCGGGTCGAGCGGTTCACGGGTGCCTCCGGCACTCACCACCACGAGGCGGCCCGCCAGATCCCCTCGGCCGGGCCCGACGACCGAGCCCGTTGCCCCGAGCACGTCCAGCGCCCGAGCCACGATGGTGTCGGGGTCGGCGAGCCGGCCCGCCCCCGAATCCCCCCCGGCCAAGCGGCCCTCTTCGGGTGCGACGACCAGCACGCCCCGACGGACCAGGAGAGCAAGATTGTCCGAGACCGCGGGGTGTTCCCACATCTCGGTGTGCATGGCCGGACAGACCAGGACCGGGGCCCGGGTGGCGAGCAATGTCGCACATAGCAGGTCGTCGGCCATCCCCGCCGCATACCGGGCCAGGAAGTGGGCGGTCGCCGGGACCACCAGCACCAGGTCCGCACCTTGGCCGAGGCGGGTGTGGGGGATGGGCGACGCCTCGTCAAAGAGGCTCCGCTGTACTGGTTCAGAGGCGAGGGCCGAAAAGGTGGCCTCGCCGACGAAACGGGTTGCCTCATCGGTGAGCACCGGCGCGACATACACCCCGACATCGACGAGACGGCGGCAGACGTCGACGGCCTTGTAGGCGGCGATACCGCCGCAAACGCCGAGCACTACGTGCGGTTGGTGCGGTGGCATACCCAGCGGGACGCTGGTGGATCCAGAACCGCCTAACCGGCGGTCGGACCCTCGTCCTCGATGATCGCCGCCACCTCGGCCACCACCACTGCACCCTCCTCGGCAAGCTCTTCGACTCCGCTTTCGACTTCGGCCTCGGCCAGCGCCAGGGCGGCGGCCTCGGCCAGCGCCTCCTCTTCGGGGTCGGGTCGGGAGTAGGTGGCCTTGCCGGCGGCGACCTCTTCGAAGGCGATCGACAGCGGCTTGCCCGAGACCGACGTCACCTGGGGGGGTACCACTCGTCCGAGGCCCTCGCCCAGGCTGTTGTAGTAGGCGTTCACCTGACGCGCCCTGGTGGCCCCGAGGGCGACGAGGGTGAACTTCGAGTCCACCTTGTCCAAGAGATCCTCGATCGGGGGGTCCATCAAGGTGTTGCGGCCTTGGGCCATCAGGGGTCCTTTCGGTGTATCGGTCGGGCTCGAGCGGAGCGCACGTTTGCGGCCGCCGCCAGACGCCGGGGTCCCCCCGGGGTTAGCTCCGGGCGGCTCGAGCGCTCTCCACTATACCGGCCACCTGGTCCACCGCCGTTTCTACCTGGTCATTCACGACAACATGGCTGGCCAGGCCCTGTCCGAGGCGTACCTCGTCGCGGCCTTTAGCCAGTCGTCGTTCCACATGTTCAGGGGGATCGCCCCGGGCCTCGAGGCGCTGGCGTTGAACCTCGTCGCTGGGTGGCACGAGCAGGATGACCACCGCCGCCGGGTCGAGGCTGACCACTCGTTGGGCACCTTGGACATCGATCTCGAGCAACACGTCGCTTCCCGGCGGTGGGTTGGGCACCGGCGTGCCGTAGGAGTTGCCCAAGAACTCGGCCCACTCGAGGAAGCCACCGCTCTTGGCGTGCGCGGCAAAGGTCTCAGCGTCGACGTAGACGTAGGCGTCCTCGGACTCACCGGTGCGCCGCTGACGAGTTGTCCACGAACGGCTCAACCAAAGACTCGGGTCTCGGGCCGTCAACTGCTCGGCCACCGTGCCCTTGCCGGCCCCACCGGGGCCGATGAGCACGAAGGTCAGCGGATCAGCGGGCAGTCTCTTTGAGAAGGTCGGCGCGCTGCTTGGCTCCGAGGCCCTGCAGGCGGCGGCTCTCCGAGATGCCGACGGTCTCCATGAGGCGGCGAGCCTTGACCTTGCCGAGGCCCGGAAGGGACTCGAGAACCGAGACCACCTTCATCTTGCCGACGGTCTCGTCGTTTTCGGCATTCTTCAAGAGCTCGGGCAAAGAGAGATGGCCCATTTTAAGCTTCTCTTTGACTTCGGCTCGCTCCCGGCGGACCCTGGCGGCCTTTTGCAGTGCAGCCTGGCGCTGCTCGGGCGTGAGTGCAGGCGGTTGAGGCATGGAGCGACCATAGCGCCTCTGTCTCGTCTGATCACAACCGTTCTGCGCCGGGCCTAGCTGAGGGCGGCACCCAGCTCGTCGCGGACGGCCACGGCGGCCGCGTGTAGGGCCTCGATCGAGGGGCCCGACGCCAACAACGACCGGGAGACGTTCGGGAGGACCGAACCGGGAAGGCACCCCGCGAACAGGGTGGCGACCTCGGCCGGCCCCCCTCCTTGGGCCCCCACCCCGGGGGACAGGAATGGCCCCTTCACCTGGGGCAACGGGAAAGAGGAGGGTGAGAGGGTGGCGCCCACCACCGCGCCGAAAGGACCGAGCGGGCCCGGCGAGTCGGCGTTGAGGCCGGCCAGTTCGGCCAGGAACGAGTCCTCCACGCTGGCCCCGCCGCGAATCACCGATTGCTGGAGGTCGCGCCCTTCGGGATTGGAGCCGCGGACGACCACGAAGACCCCCCGGCCGTTCTTTGTGGCGGCGTCGAAAAGGGGGCGCAGGGATCCGAGCCCGAGGTATGGGTGGGCGGTCACCGCGTCGACGGCGAGCGGGCTGTCGGTGCCGAGCCACGCGTCGGCGTAGGCGTCCATCGTCGAACCGACGTCGCCGCGCTTTGCGTCGGCGATGACCAGCAAGCCGGCGCCGTGGGCCTCGGCGATGAGCCCTTCGAGCGCGGCGAAACCCGTGGCCCCGTGTCGCTCGAAGAAAGCGACTTGGGGTTTGACGACGGGGACGACGCCACCAAAGGCCTCGACGCAACGTGCCCCGAACGAGCGCAAACCCTGCGCGTCGTCGGGCAACCCCCACTCGTGTAGCAACTCGGCGGACGGGTCGATGCCCGCGCACAGAGGTCCGGTCGCTCCCACCGCGTCCACCAACCGTTCAGCGAAGTTGTCCATGGGCTCCTCCCACCAGCTCGCGTACCGACCCCACACTGTGGCGACGGCACCAACGATCGATCGACGACAACACTTTCCACGGAGCCTTCGGGTCGACGAAGGTCGCCGTCCCCACCTGCACGGCGTCGGCACCGGCGAGCAATAACTCTACGGCGTCGCGCCCGTTCATGACCCCGCCCACGCCCACGATCCCGGCGTCGGGATGGGCGGCCCGGCACTCGAATACGGCCCGCACGGCGACGGGATGGACGGCAGGCCCCGAGAGTCCCCCACCTGTCGCCCCGAGGACTGGGCGGCGGGTCTCGGTGTCGATGGCCAGCCCGAGCAGGGTGTTCACCAGCGTCAGCGTCTCGGCACCGGCTCCGAGCGCGGCCGAGGCGATCTCAACGAGGTCGGCCACGTTGGGGCTGAGCTTGGCCCACCGCGGCAGGCCGCAGCCCGCGGTGGCGTCAACCACTTCGGCGGTCGCCGAAGCCGAATGGGCGAACATGCGCGAGCGGTCCTCGATGTTGGGGCAGCTGACGTTGACCTCTACTGCGCATATCCCCTCGATGCCGGCCAAAAGGGCCGTCGCCTTGGCATAGTCTTCGACGCGTCGGCCCCAGATGCTGACGACCACCCGGGCGCCAGTGGCCCGCAGGGCCGGCAGATCATCGGCCAGCCACCGCTCAACGCCGGGGCCCTGCAACCCGACGCTGTTGAGCATCCCCGCCGTTGCCTCGTGCACCCGCGGCGCCGGGTTCCCGGGCCAGGGCTCGACGCACAGCGATTTGACCACCACCGCGCCCAACCCCGAGAGCGCACCGTAGGCGGCGAGTTCGACACCGTGTCCGGCGGTGCCCGAGGCCGTCATCACCGGATTGGGGAAGGGGACCGAGCCCACGTGCGTCGACAGATCAGTCCGCATGCAGCTCCTGGAGGCTGCGCACCTCGAGAGGGTGGCGGGCCCGGTCGGCGATCCCCTGGGCTCCGGCGCGGGCCGCGGCCAGGGTGGTCAGACACGGCACGTGATGGGCGAGCGCCGCGGCCCGGATATGGGTGCCATCGGCCCGGGGACCTCGGCCCCGCGGCGTGTTGATCACCAACTGCACCTTGCCTCCGGCGATCAGCTCGACCGCGTCGGCGGCCAGGCCCTCCTCCCCGACCTTCGCCACGAGGGTCTCCACCTCGACGCCGTGGTCGCGGAGATAACCGGCCGTTCCCAAGGTGGCGGCCAGGGCAAAGCCGAGGACGCCGAACTGACGGGCCACCCCAAGGCCGGCCGGCTTGTCCCGGTCGGCCAAAGAGAAAAAGACCGTGCCGCGCTCGGGCAGTCGGGTCCCCGAAGCCATCTGGCTCTTGGCGAAGGCCAGACCGAAGGTTCGGTCGACACCCATAACCTCTCCGGTTGAGCGCATCTCGGGCCCGAGCAACGTGTCGACGCCGGGAAAGCGGTTGAAGGGCAACACCGCCTCTTTGACGCTGACGTGGTCGGGGCTCGAGAGTTGGCCATCTTCGGTACCCGCCGGGACGAGGCCTTGTGTCCGCAGCTCGGCCAAGGTGGCCCCGACCATGACCCGGGCGGCCACCATGGCCACGGGCACACCGGTCGCCTTGGCCACAAAAGGGACGGTCCGGCTCGCCCGCGGGTTGGCCTCGAGAACGAAGACCGCTCCGCTTTTCACCGCGTACTGGACGTTGAGCAGGCCCCGCACGTCGAGTTCGTCGGCCAGGGCCCGGGTGTAGCGGTCGAGATCGCCGAGGACCTCGGGGGAGAGCGTCTGGGGCGGCAGGGCGCACGCCGAGTCCCCCGAGTGCACGCCGGCCTCTTCGACGTGCTCCATCACCCCGCACACGAGGACCTCGCCGCTGGCGTCGCGAATGGCGTCGACGTCCACCGCGATGGCGTCCTCCAAGAAGCGGTCGACGAGCACCGGGCGCTCGGTGCTCACCCCACCCTCTCGGGCCAGCCCGCCCGTTGCGCTCAGCGCCGCCATGACCCGGGCAAGCCCCTCGTCGTCGTAGACGATCTCCATTGCCCGTCCCCCGAGCACGTAACTCGGGCGTACGAGCACCGGGTAACCCACCCGATGGGCGGTGGCCAAGGCGTCGGGCGTGGTGAGGGCGGTGCCACCGGGCGCCTGGGGGATATCGAGCCGTTCGCACAACCCATTCCACTGCTCACGGTCCTCGGCCAGGTCGATCGAGGTCGGGCTGGTGCCGAGGACCATGTCGGTTGGCAGGGTCCCGGCCAGCTTCAACGGCGTTTGACCGCCGAGAGCCACGATGACGCCGACGAGCGTGCCCCCGGAGCGCTGTTCGACATCGATCACGTTGGCCACGTCCTCGGCCGTGAGCGGCTCGAAATAGAGACGGTCAGACGTGTCGTAGTCGGTCGAGACAGTCTCGGGATTGCAGTTGACCATCACCGTCTCGTACCCCGCGGCGCGCAGGGCCATCGATGCATGAACGCAGCAGTAGTCGAACTCGATCCCCTGCCCGATGCGGTTGGGCCCTGAGCCAAGGATGATCACCCGTTCGCGCTCGCTTCGGGCCACCTCTTCTTCGTCTTCGTAGGTCGAGTAGTGATACGGGGTGAACGCCTCGAACTCCCCTCCGCAGGTGTCGACGGTCTTGAAGGTGGGCGACACCCCGGCGTCCATCCGCGCGGTTCGCACTTCGGCTTCGGTCGACCCCAAGAGGTAGGCCAGCTGGGAGTCGGAAAAACCGAGACGCTTGGCCCGGCGAAAGCGCGCCCGGTCCATCGCCCCGAGCGCACCGGCCCCCTGTCCGCCCCGAAGGGCGCTGAGTACCCGGTGCTCGTCGCTGATGCGGGCAATCTGGGTCAAGAACCACGGGTCGATCCGGGTCCACTCGGCCACCGTCTCGACGGAGATGCCCCGACGCAAGGCAGATTCGACCTCGAAGATGCGATCGGGGGTGGCCACCGCGGCCCGTTCGAGGATGTCTGCGTCACTGAGCGCGTCCACCTCGGTTTCGCCGGCATCGGCGTTGAGGCCGGACCGACCCACTTCGAGCGAGCGCACCGCCTTTTGGAGCGACTCGCAGAACGTGCGGCCGATGGCCATGACTTCGCCCACCGATTGCATCCGGGTTCCGAGCCGACCGTCGGCCCCGGGAAGCTTCTCGAAGGCCCACCGGGGGATCTTGGTTACTACGTAGTCGATGCTCGGCTCGAAGCTGGCCGGCGTGGCCCCGGTGATGTCATTGCTGATCTCATCGAGGCGGTAACCGACCGCCAGGCGGGCCGCGATTTTGGCGATGGGAAATCCGGTGGCCTTCGAGGCCAGGGCTGACGAACGCGACACCCGGGGGTTCATCTCGATGATGAGCCGTTGGCCGTCCTGCGGGTTGACGGCGAACTGCACGTTCGATCCCCCGGTCTCGACCCCGACCCGGCGCAGACAGGCGAAGGCGTCGTCGCGCATGGCCTGGTACTCGACATCGGTGAGCGTCTGAGCCGGGGCCACCGTAATGGAGTCTCCGGTGTGCACCCCCATGGGGTCGAGATTCTCGATCGAACACACCACCACGCAGTTGTCGGCGCTGTCGCGCATGACCTCGAGCTCGTACTCCTTCCATCCGGCGATAGAGCGCTCGACCAGGATCTCACCCACCGGGCTGGCGTCGAGGCCGACCGCGGCCAGGTTGGCCAGGGTCGTCGCATCGTGGGCGATCCCGGTGCCATGGCCACCCAGAATGAAACTCGGGCGCACGATGATCGGGTACCCGATCTCTTCGGCAATGACCACGGCCTCGTCAAGGGAATGGGCGAAGCCCGACCGGGGAACCTCGATGCCGATCTCGGACATGGCCGCCTTGAAGCGGTCGCGTTCTTCGGCCGTACGAATGGCTTCTGGACGCGCCCCGATGACCTCGACGCCGAATGCGTCGAGGACGCCTCGGTCAACAAGCTCCATCGTCAGATTCAACGCGGTCTGGCCACCGAGGGTGGGCAACAACGCGTCAGGGCGTTCGCGCTGGATTACGGCCGCGACCACCTCGGGGTCGAGGGGCTCGACATAGGTCCGGTCGGCCATGGCAGGGTCGGTCATGATGGTTGCCGGGTTGGAGTTGACCAGGACGACCCGGTAGCCCTCTTCGACCAGCACCCGGCAGGCTTGGGTGCCCGAGTAGTCGAACTCGCAGGCCTGGCCGATCACGATCGGGCCGGACCCGAGGACCAGGATCGACTCGATGTCGTCGCGCCGGGGCATGGGCTAGGTGCCCGGGCGCCCGGCGGCGCAGACGTTGAGGTGCTCGCAGAACTCGGCGAACAGGTAACGGGCGTCGTGGGGGCCCGGACCCGCCTCGGGGTGGTATTGCACCGAGAAGGCGGCGGCCGTCGTCGAGCGGATGCCCTCGACGACCCCGTCATTCAAGTTGACATGGGTCACCTCGGTCCCGGGCACGTCGCGCACGGCGTAGTTGTGGTTCTGGCTGGTGACTTCCACCTGGCCGGTAGACAGGCGCTTGACCGGATGGTTGGAACCGTGGTGGCCGAAGGCCAGTTTGTAGGTGCTCCCACCGAGCGCGGTCGCCAGCAACTGGTGGCCGAGACAGATGCCGAACACCGGCACGTGGCCCACGAGGTCGGCCACCGTGTCGGACAGGGAGCCGAGCGCCGCGGGATCGCCCGGTCCATTCGACAAGAAGACGCCGTCGGGTTCGAGCGCGAGCGCCTCGCTCGCCGGCGTCGATGCCGGCACCACGGTGACCTTCGCCAGCCCGCCCAGGTGGGCCAGCATGGTTTCTTTGACCCCGAAGTCGTAGGCCACCACCGACAACGGCCCGGCTCCTCGCACATAGGGTCGGCTTGTCGTCACTTGGCTGACCAGGTCGCGCCCGTCGGTGCTGAGTGCGACCCGGGCGGCCGCAACGAGCTCGGTCTCACCAGCAGTCCCGAAGGCACAGGGCATCGCTCCCTCGGTCCGTAGGTGCCGGGTGAGGCGGCGGGTGTCGATACCGGTCAGCGCGGGAACACCGTGGCGCACCAAGAAGTCCTCGAACCCCTCGACCGAGCGCCAGCTGCTCGGGGCCACGGTGATGTCGCGGACCACGACCCCTTCGCAAAAGGGTCGAGGGGCCTCGTCGTCGGCCCGGTTCGTCCCGTAGTTGCCGATGTGCGGATAGGTGAAGGCGATGACCTGGCCGGCGTAGGAAGGGTCGGTCACCACTTCCTGGTAGCCGCTCAACGCGGTATTGAACACCAACTCACCGGTCGAGACCTCCCGGGCGGCACCGGCGGCTTCACCTTCGAATACCTCGCCGTCGGCCAGCACCAAAAGGGCCGGTCGGCGTTCATCTTTCATGTTCGGCGCCCGGTCGCTCACCTTTGGGCCTCGGCGTCGATCACCACCGGTTCGCCCCGCAGCACCGTGTGGCGCACACGACCGCGCAGCGTGCGCCCGGCGTAGGGGGTGTTGTGGCTCCGACTGGCCAGGCCGGCCCGATCCACCTGCCAGCTCGCCTCGGGGTCGAAGACCAAGAGGTTCGCGGCGCCGCCCGGTGCTACTGGGCCGCCCTGGGCGCTGTGCCCGCCGCCACGGGCATCGGTCGGACCCAGGGCGGCGATGGTGGCCGGCTGCCAGCTGAACAGGCCGAGGACCCGCTCGGCTGACAAGCGCCCGCTCGAGCCATCCCCGGTCGGGGCGACCAGTTCACTGAAGGCAACCGAAAGGGCGGTCTCGAGACCGAGCATGCCCGGGGGGGCCTCGTCGAAGGGCACGTCCTTGGTTTCGGGGGTATGGGGGGCGTGGTCGGTGGCGATGGCGTCGATCGTGCCGTCACACAAGCCGACCTTCACCGCTTCGACGTCGGCGCCGGTCCGCAACGGCGGATTCACCTTGAAAATCGGGTCGTAGCCGGCCACCTCGGCATCGGTCAGTGCGAAGTGGTGCGGCGCCGCCTCGGCGGTTACCGCCAGCCCTTCAGCCTTGGCCCGGCGCACCAACTCGACCGAGCCGGCGGTCGAGAGGTGCAAGAAGTGCACCGGTGCCCCGGTCAAACGCACGAGCGCGATGTCGCGGGCAACCATGGCTTCTTCGGCCGCCGCGGGGACCCCGGGAATGCCGAGTCGGCTGGACCAGGCCCCCTCGTGCATGGCCCCACCGGCGGCCAACGCGTCGTCCTCGCAGTGCTGAGCCAAGGTGACCCCGAGGCCTTTGGCGTAGTCGAGGGCCCGGCGCATCAACGCCCCGTCTTGGACCCCGGACCCGTCGTCGGTGAACAGGTGGACGCCGAGATCGGCCAGTTCGGCCATCGGGGCGAGCCGCTCGCCCTCCCGGCGCACGGTGATGGCCCCGGCGACGGCCACCTCGGCCACCGCGCCGCGTCCGAGATCGAGCACTTCTCGGGCGATCCCCGCGTTGTCGATGGCCGGTTCGGTGTTCGGCATGGCCACCACCGCGGTGTACCCGCCAAGAGCCGCGGCCCGGGTACCCGAGTCAACCGTCTCGGCCTCCTCCCGGCCCGGTTCGCGCAAGTGAGTGTGCAGATCGACCAGCCCGGGGGCCACCAGGCAACCACCGGCGTCGAGCACTGTGACGCCCTTGCCGACCGACAGATTCGGGCCGACTTCGGCGATCAGCGCCCCGCTAACGCGCACATCGGCCCGGCGCACCCCGCCCCCGTCTATCACCGTGCCGCCTTGAATGACGATCTCAGCCATGGGCGGCCTGGAGTTCTTCGACCGGAGCGTCGGCCTCGAGCCCGCCACCCGCGCCGAGCAACAAGAACAGCACGGCCATCCGGACGGCCACCCCGTTGGTCACTTGACGGGTCGCGACAGTGAGGGGCAGGTCGGCCACATCGCCGGAGATCTCGACACCTCGGACCATCGGTCCGGGGTGGGTGACGATGGCGCGCTCGGACAAGAGTCCCACCCGCCGGGTGGTGAGTCCCCAGTGGGTTGTGTACTCGCGAAGCGACGGAACAAACTCGCCGCTCCCGCGTTCGGCCTGGAGGCGCAGGAGCGAGACCACATCGGCCTCGGCCAAGGCAGTGTCGAAGTCGTCGGCCACCCGCACCGGCCACCCTTCGAGAGAGGGGGGCAATAGGGTCCTCGGCGCGGCCAGAGTCACTGTCGCCCCAAGAGCGCTGTAGGCCAGGATCTCCGAGCGCGCGACCCGGCTGTGCCGGATGTCACCGACCAGGAGCACCCGCAGACCGTCGAAACACCCGATCCCTTCGGGATCGGCGCCAAAACGCTCGGCCAAGACCTGTCGGACGGTGAAGCAGTCGAGCAGCGCTTGGGTTGGGTGCTCGTGCCAGCCGTCGCCGGCGTTGATCACCCGCGCCCGCTCGGCCCAGCGGGCCACCTGATGCGGGGCACCCGACGAGGGGTGGCGCACGATCAGGGCGTCGATGCCCATGGCCTCGATCGTCTCGACCGTGTCGCGCAGCGACTCCCCCTTTTTGACCGAGGAGTTGGAGACCCCAAAGGACAGCACATCGGCCGACAGGCGCTTGGCCGCCGTCTCAAAGGACAGGCGGGTCCGGGTCGATTCCTCGAAGAACACGGTGGCCACCGCCCGCCCCCGCAGGGTGGGGACCTTCGGAATGGCCCGGCGCTCCACTTCGGCGAAGGCCTCGGCCACCCGGAGCACCTCGGCGATCCCCTCGCGGCCGAGGTCGGCCACCGAGAGGAGGTGTCGCCCGATCCCGACGCGGGGCTCGGCCGCCGGCGGAGCGTCCGCCGGTTCCGCGCTCATCGGTCGACCAGGGTGCCGATGGACACCCCGTCCTCGCTCACGTCGACCATCTCCTCACGCCGGGTCGGGAGGTTCTTGCCCACATAGTCGGGCCGGATCGGCAGCTCGCGGTGCCCCCGGTCGACCATGACGGCCAGCTGGACCGATCGGGCCCGGCCGTAGTCGCTGAGTGCGTTGAGAGCGGCCCGCACCGTCCGGCCAGTGAACAGCACGTCATCAACCAGCACGACGATCCGCCCGGTCAAGTCGACGGGAATATCGGTCGTCGCTTCAGGCAGAACCGGGCGTAGCCCAATGTCATCTCGGTAAAAGGCCACGTCGAGAGTGCCCACGGGCACGCTCTCCCCCTCCATCTCGAAAAGAACCCGGGCCATGCGTTCGGCCAGGGGGACCCCACCGGTTTGCAGACCGACGAGGACGATGTCTTCGAGCCCGCCGTTGCGCTCGGCAACCTCATGGGCCATGCGCGTGACGGCCCGTTGCAGGTCGGAGGGGGTGAGGACCTGGGCGTGAGGGACAAACACGCCACCGAGCGGTCGGGTATGGCTGCGCTCGCGTTCGGCCACCGGTTTCCTCCTGCCGTTCGGGCCTCACGGGACCCGCTTCACGGTCAGACCCAGAGGATAGCAGCGACACCTCGGAGACGGAGCGCCGACAGCGTCCCGCACACCGCTACCCACCTCGATCCGGGCGGGCCCGTGCCACGATGTCTCGGTGACCTCTGCGCCGGTCCCGCTCGCCCCGGGAGTCTGGCGCATCCCGACGCTCGGCAAGAACCTCATCAACTCGTTCGCCTTCGTCGACAAGGACGGGACGGTGGCCCTGATCGATGCCGGTTTGAAGGGCGCCTCGAAAAAGCTGGTGGCGGGGCTCTCGGAGATCGGTAAGCGACCGGCGGACGTCAACCGGATCTTGCTCACCCACGCCCACCATGATCACGGTGGCGGCGGGGCCGCCATGCGCGAGTGTACCGGCGCCCCCCTCCACATCCTTCAGACAAGATGACGTACTCCTTCGCCCCCCTTTGCACCAACACCAGGCTTTCCAAAGACACCGCCGACCGGCTCGGCGAGGTCGACTACGAGATCGCCGCCTTCACCCATGGGCCCGAGATCCGAGACGGTGCCCGAGACGTGGTCCGGGCTTTTCTCCTCGGGCGCCAGCGCACACGCTGAGACTGCGAGCCGGTGCTCAGCAGCGACGCCCTGTGACCTCAAACATTGTGCGCCGGGCCGAGCGTGGGGCTACGGACCATTCATCGCCGGGGATATTCAGGTGCGCACCTTGCCGGCGATGGTCGAGAGCACGCCGTTGACAAAGCCGCCGGACTCCTCGGTCGAATAGGTCTTGACCAGCTCCACCGCTTCGTCGATTATCACCGCCACCGGCGGTCCGGCGGGATCAAGCAGTTCGGCGATCGCCAGCTCGAGGACCAGGCGATCGACCACCGCCAACCGCTCGAGGGGCCAACCGACCGAGACTTCGGCGATCAGGGCGTCGGCCTTCGGGCGCGATGCCTCTGTGGCAGCAATCAGGGCCGTGACAAACGGATCGGGGGTGACCGGCAGGACTGCCACCACGGCGGCCGGGCTCTCGCCTTTTATGTCGGCCTCGTAGAGCAAAGAGAGCGCCCGCTCACGCGATTGGTGCCGGGTGGCGCTGTCGTCCACCTCAGGCCCGGGTCAAGTACTCGCCCGATCGGGTGTCGACCTTCAACATGTCCCCGGGATTGACAAACAGCGGCACCTGGACGATCAGACCGGTCTCAAGGGTGGCCGGCTTTCGGGCGCCCGATACCCGGTCCCCTTGGACACCGGGCTCGGTGTCGGTCACCTTGAGCTCGACCGCAGCGGGCAGGTCGACACCGACGATCTCGTTGTCATAGATCTGCAAGACGGCCTCGTCGGTCTCTTTCAGGTAGCTCGCGGCGTCACCCAGCGCCGTCGGAGGAACCTGCAATTGTTCGTAGTTGGTGGTGTCCATGAACACGTAGTCGGTGCCGTCGCGGTAGAGGAACTGCATCTCGCGCTTGTCGATGATCGCCTGCTCGAGTTTCTCGTCGGCCCGGTAGGTGCGTTCAACTACCGCTCCGCTGCGGACGTTCTTGAGCTTGGTGCGGACGAAGGCCCCGCCCTTGCCGGGTTTGACGTGCTGGAACTCGACGACGCTGAATAGACCCTCGGGAAGGTCGAGGGTCATCCCGTTCTTGAGATCGTTGGTGGAGACAGCCATCAGGCAGCGACATCCTTTGTGAACGTGGTGAGGGCGCGGCTGCCCTCCTCGGTCACCACAAGTGTGTCCTCGATTCGGACTCCGCCGACGCCAGGGAGATACACCCCCGGTTCGACCGTGACAACTACGCCGGGGGCGAGGATAGCAGTGCCCAGTGGGCTTACCGTCGGGGCCTCGTGGATATCGAGTCCTACGCCATGGCCGGTCCCGTGCTCGAAACGCTCGGCCCATCCGGCCTCGGCGATCACCTGACGGCACACGTCGTCGACCTCCTTGGTGCCCGCTCCGGGTCGTACCGCAGCGACACCGTCTGCCTGGGAAGCCCGCACCACGGCGAAGACCCGGGCGAGCTCTCCCTGAGGCTCGCCGCCGACACAGAATGTTCGCGTCATGTCCGAGCGGTAACCCTCGAATGTCGCACCGAAGTCCACGACCACTGGATCGCCGGTCACAATCGCCCGATCGGTCGGCTGGTGATGAGGTTTGGCCGAGTTCGGACCGGTCGCCACGATCGTGTCGAAGGCCGTGCTCTCGGCCCCGCCCCGACGCATCGCTGTGTCAAGGGCGAGGGCGAATTGGACCTCGCTGATGCCCGAGGACAAAAGAGGCAGCACCTCGGCCAGCGCGGCGTCGGCGATGGCGGCTGCCCGGGTCATGCGCGCCACCTCCCCGTCGTCTTTCACCTCGCGCAACGCTTCGACCACCCCGCTGGTCGGCGTCACTTCGATCCCTTCGAGCAACTCACTCCAACGTTGGCTGGCCGCCCAGGTCACGTTGTCCGCTTCGAGGCCGACCCGCTCGACGCCCGTCACTGCCTCTTTCACCGCGTCGCGCTGGGCCTGAAGGCCCCCGATCTCGATCACGACTCGCGAATCGACACCGGCCGCCGCCACCTGCTCGGCCGACTGGGTCCGGTAGCGGCCGTCGGTCGTCAACATGGCCCGCGAGCCGGTGACCACGAGGATCCCGGCGGAGCCGGTGAACCCGGTGAGGTACCGGATATTCGGGAGCGTGGTCACAACGAGCCCGTCTACCTCGGCTTCAACCAGGCGCCCGGAGAGCGCGTCAAGGCGGCCGCCCACTTCGAGGGGCGGGAACTCGGTCATCTCTGGTTCTCCTTGTTCTCGTCGAGCGGTCGGTTCTCGTCGAGCAGACGCTTGGCGGCTTCGACGGCCAGCTCGTAACCAAGGCCCCCGAATCCGGCGATCACGCCGTTGGCCACCGGGGCGATCACCGAGGTGTGCCGGAACGGCTCGCGCCCCGCGGGGTTCGAGAGGTGCAATTCGATGACCACGCCATCAAAGGCGGCCAGCGCATCGTGCAACGACCAACTGGTGTGGGTGAGGGCTCCGGCGTTCACGATCAGCGCGTCGGCGTTGCCTCTCGCCCGGTGCACCGCCTCGATCAGCTCGCCTTCGTGGTTGGACTGGAGGTGCTCGACTACGACGCCCACCCGGCGTCCGGCCTCGGTGGCCCGCCCCACATGGTCGTCCAGGGTGTCGGTTCCGTAGACGGAAGGCTCACGCCAACCCAAAAGATTCAGGTTCGGGCCCGAGAGCACCAGCACCACGGGATCGCTCATTGGTCCACCTTCATCTCCGCCAGGGTAGCCAGCACGTCGGCCGAGCCCACCGCCCGCACCGGCTCGACCCCACCTGGCCCGTCAAGCACAAAGGTCAGGTCGTGCTGGGCCTTCTTGTCCCGGGCCATGAATGAGAGGATCCGCTCGGGATCGACGCCCGCGGGGAGTGCGGTGGGCAGATCGAAGGCGCCCACAACGCGTCGGTGAAGTTCGACCCGGTGGTCGTCGATGCGGCCGAGACGCCGGGCCAGCAGGGCGGCGTAGACGAGTCCGATGGCCACCGCTTCTCCATGGCGCAGGTCACCACGGCCCTCGGCGAACCCGGCCGCCTCGAGGGCGTGGGCCAGGGTGTGTCCGTAGTTGAGGATCATCCGGCGGTCTCCTTCGCGCTCATCGGCCGAGACAAATTCAGCCTTGAGCGCCACGCACCGGGCCACCTGTTCGTCGAGGGGAAGATCGAGCAGCGAGGCGTCGGGGTCGCCCGGCGCCAAGAAGGCGTACTTGGCCATCTCCCCTCGCCCGCTGGCCCACTCACGGGGCGACAAGGTGGCCAGCATTTCGGTGTCACACAGCACGCCGGCAGGCTGCCAGAACGCGCCGAGGAGGTTCTTGCCCTCGGGCAGGTTCACCCCGGTCTTTCCGCCCACAGCGGCATCGACCTGGGCCAACAGCGTTGTGGCCACGTTCACATACGCCGTGCCTCGGTGAAAGCTTGCCGCGGCGAACCCGGCCACATCGGTGACTACCCCTCCACCGAGTGCGACCACCACGTCGCCGCGGGCGAGCCCGCGCTGGGCAAAACCCGAGCAGAGGGTCTCAACGGTGGCGAGGGATTTGGCCGCTTCCCCCTCGGGCACGGTCAGCACCTCGTGGGGCAACCCACAGTTGAGGCCCTCCAGCCACCCGGCATCGATCAGGGCTCGTTGGGTCACCACGATGGCCTGGCGGACCGAACCCACCCGGGCCACCATGGCCGCCAGCTCGTGACGGGCCCCCTCGCCCACCACGACGTCGTAGGAGCGTTCGGCCAACGAGACCCTGACCCTGTTCACGTCGGCTCCTCGGCCGCCGCCAGCACCTGTTCGGCCACTTGCTCCGCCGCCAGGTGGTCCACGTCGACCACGGCGTCTGCGATCTCGGCGTACAAGGGATCACGGACCTCGGCAAGCCGGGCCAAGGTGCTCGCCGGGTCGTCGTGTAAGAGCGGGCGGCCCTGCCCGTCGCCCACCCGGACCGCCAAGGTCGAGGGCTCGGCCCGTAACCACACCACCCGGCCGCCGGCGGCCAGCCGGGACCGGTTCAGCGGGTCGAGCACCGCGCCACCAGCGACCGACACGACGACCGGGTCATCGCGAGCGAGGGCCTCGGCCAGGGCCGCCGACTCCGCGCCGCGAAATGTGGCTTCGCCGTCGGTGCTGAAGATCTCGGCCACGGAGCGTCCCGTGGCTCTTTCCACCTCGGCGTCTGAATCGAGGTAGTCCCAGCCGAGGCGGTCGGCGACCAACCGTCCAACCGTGGACTTGCCCGCACCCATCATCCCGATCAAAAGGAGCCGGCGAGGGCCGCCATCGCTCACTCCCCGGCGGCGGACTGGCCGCCCGGGATCGGGCCGATGGCCACCGACGGGGTCTCACCGAGAGAAGACAAGAAGCCGTCGCGGTTGGCCAGCACTTCGGCCAAGGAGTCGCCGCCGAACTTGCGCAGCGCCTCGGCCGCCAGCACCAGGGCGGTCATGGTCTCGGCCACCACCCCCATCGCCGGCACGGCGGTCACGTCGGTCCGCTCCTTGAAGCTGACCGTTGATTCTTTCGTCACCACGTCGACGGTCTCGAGCACCGGACGGTTGAGCGTGGCCAGGGGCTTCATGGCAACCCGGACGGCGATGAGGCCGCCGATCGACATACCACCCTCGATCCCCCCGGCCCGCGTCGTGCTTCGCGTGTACTCGTCTTTCTCAGTGTCGTAGTGGATCGCGTCGTGGGCCGCCGAGCCCCGGCGGCCAGCAACGTCCCAGCCCTCGCCGATTTCCACCGCCTTGACGGCCTGGATGCTCATCAACGCCTGGGCCAACAACCCGTCGAGTTTGCGGTCCCAGTGCACGTGGCTCCCGAGACCGACGGGTACGCCGTAGGCCAGGACTTCGATGACTCCGCCAAGCGAGTCCCCTTCCTTGGCCGCCGCCTTGATGGCGGCGACCATGCGGCCCTCGGCTTCGGCCTCAAAACAGCGCACGGCCGAGCCGTCCACTGCGGCGAGGTCACCGGGGGTCGGACGGATGCCCTTGGTGACTCGCTCGGCACCCAACTCGATGACGTGGCTCACGACGCGGATCCCGAGGTGACCCAGCAGCGCCTTGGCCAGGGTCCCCGCAGCGACCCGGGCCGCGGTCTCACGGGCCGATGCCCGCTCGAGCACGTCGCGGGCGTCGGCGAATCCGTACTTCTGCATCCCGGCCAAGTCGGCGTGTCCGGGACGGGGCTGGGTCAAAAGTGTCGAGGGCCTCCCAGGTGCCGGTGACATCTCCTCGGTCCATTTGGGCCACTCGGTGTTGGCGATCTCGATGGCGACAGGTGAACCCAAGGTCCGCCCATGACGGATGCCGGCGAGCAGCGTCACCTCGTCGGCCTCGAAACGCATGCGTGGCCCTCGGCCGTAGCCGAGGCGGCGTCGAGCCAGCTCTCCCTGGATGTCTTCGGCGGTAACCGGCAGACCCGCCGGCAGTCCCTCCACCACCGCCACCAGGGCCTTGCCGTGAGACTCGCCGGCCGTCAGGTACCGCAGCACGCCCCCAAGTTACTCAGGTCGAGTGGAGCAACCAGAAGGTGGCGAGCCATCCCCCGAAGAGCACCCCGATCACCGCGCCGAAAGCGAGGCCCGGGCCGAAGGGAAAACGGGTCTTGCGCCCCGACCCCGCCACGACCATCTTCACCCCGCCGTAGAGGGCCCCGGCGAGGAATCCGACCAGGAAGCCGGCATAGATCTGTTGGAAACCGAGCCAACCGAGCCCGACACCCATCACGCCGGCCAACCGGACGTCGCCGAACCCCATCCCGCGCGGGTACAGGACATAAATGCCGACAAACACAAAGAAGGCGCCGGTGCCGCCGATGGCGGCGCGGGCCAAAGCCCACCAGTCGTCGTTGACCACAGAGGCGGCCACCAGTCCCACCACCATGAGGCCCAGGGTTGGATACAAGATTTTGCGCGGAACCAGCCCAACCCGGATGTCGGCGATGGAGAGGGCCACCAGCCCACCGAAGAAGACGCAGTAGGGCGCCAGTGCGGGCACCGGGCCGAAGCGAATCGCCGCAGCTCCGAACAGCACGGCGGTAACCACACCAGCACCCACGAGTTCGGCTATCCCCGGAGGGCCCGGGATGAGCCGGGCCGCCTCGGTCAGCTCCTCGGAAACGGGATCATGGCGCGCCGCCTTCGCCGCCACGCCCTCGGGGTCATCTTGCACCCGGCGGTCACCCCCGCAGGCACCGGGGGCTGCTGCGCCGTCAGCGTCCGCCGCCGCGCTGGTCGCCTTGGCGCTGGTCTCGGCGTTGACGCCGGCGTCGATCGGGTCGGTGGCGGGCGGGAAGCGGGCCGCCACAAGGTCGAGCGCGACACCGGCGCAGGCGCCCGCCACCGTGCAGCCGGATACAACCAGGGCGTTCATGACCCGACAAGTGTGCCCGGATCAGACCCCGGAGAGCGGGACCGCCCCTCGCCGATCATTCCCCGAGGACCACAGGCGGCCCCCAGCTCAGAAGAAGGGGTTCTCGCCGCCGCCGTGATCGGTGACGTCGACTATCCCGGTGAGCTCGGGAATCTCGTCCTTCAGGGCGGTCTCGATCCCCTGGGTGAGCGTCATGCGCGACATGGCGCACCCCTGGCATCCACCCGACAGGCGCAGGTAGGCGACCCTGGCCTCCTCGTCCATCGTCACGAGGTCCGCATGCCCGCCGTGGCTGGCTATGGCGGGGTTGACGCTCTGTTCGAGCACGAGGATCGCCCGGGCGGCCAGGGGTCCGTCGAGGCCACAGGCCGACAGTTCGGGGGAGACGACCGGCGCCGACCCTGGGGGCGTCGGGTCATTGGGGTTGACCAGCACCAGACCAGCGTCGCCGTCGTCTGACCATTCGAGCCGAGCGCCTTGCAGGCGGGCGACGCTGCCGCCCGGCACGATCACGGTTAGCTCACCGTCGTCCACGCTGACCGCCCCGTCTTCGGCATCGGCGGCGCCTCGGAAGTAGAGGTCGTAAATGAACTCGCCATCGTGAACCCCCTTGACCTCCAGCCACAAGGCGAGGTGCTCAAGGTCGGGCTCCCCGGCGATTGCATCTCGGACGACCGAACGGGCCTCGGCAGTGAGGGTGACGACAGGGCGCAGCCGCACTTCGGATTGCGTCATCGCCTTATCCTAAAGAGCGTGCTCGGACTCGGCGCACTCAGGCGGTAGGGTGCTCGGCCATGGCAGACGCCCAGCCACCCGCAGACGCACGCGAATGGGTGAGTTTCGAGGACCCCCGGGAGGAACGGACGTGGGTCTTCGACGTGTCATTCCTGACCAGCAACTGGACCTGCATCTACGGCAACGGCTGCCAGGGAGTGCTCACCGAGCCAGCCCCCGAACTCGTGCACGGTTGCTGCTCCTACGGCGCCCACTTCGTTGACAAGAAGGACGCGCGGCGGGTGGAGAAGGTCGCCGCCACCCTCACCCCCGAGCAATGGCAGTTCCACGACCAAGGACAAAAAGGTGTCCTCAAGAAGACCAAAGATGGTGAACTCGTGACCCGGGTCGTCAAGGACGCCTGCATCTTTCTCAACCGACCCGGCTTCGGAGCCGGCCCGGGATGCTCGCTCCACCAGGTGGCGCTCGGCCGGGGCAAGAACCCCCTTGAGCTCAAGCCAGAGGTCTGCTGGCAGCTTCCCTTGCGCCGCGAGGATGCGGTCGGCGACGACAGACACGTGACCTCGACAATTCGCCAGTGGGACCGCCGACACTGGGGCCCGGGGGGCGATCAGTTCGCCTGGTGGTGCACCGAGTCCCCCGACGCCTTCGTCGGCAGCCGGCCGGTCTACAAAGAAATGGAGGCCGAACTCATCGAGATGGTCGGGAAGAAGACCTACGCAATGTTGGTGGCCCACCTTGAAGAGCGTGCCGAGCGGATTCCCAAAGGGGTGGCACTCCCCCACCCCGCAGTCCGGCGGCGCCAGGACTGATGTCGATCCGGGTGCCTGTGCGACCCGGCCGAACCCAGATCACTCGTCGAGCGGGTCCCGCTCCTTGTCATCGTGCGCCGGAGCCACCGACCCGAGGATGCGGTCGTATTGGTCCTCTTCGGCCAGGCACCACGACGCGTGGACATCCTCGGGCTCGGCACCGCACTCGGGACACCGCTGCGCAGTGGCCGTCGAGCGCTTCAGGCTGCGCGCTTCTTCGAAGCGCCGATGGCGTCCCTTCTTCACGACAACTCCTTGCTGCCAATCGCCCGTCGGTTCGAGCGATTGATCGCTCGGAACTGGCTGTTCGGGCCGGGGCCAGATCTAGGCCCCGCTGGACCCGCTGCCCCCGGTCGCGACCTCAAGTGTAGTGCGTCGCCCGCCCGGCCCCGGCTCAGACCCCCGACGACCCAGGACCCCCGCCGCCTCGGCGCCCCGGCCGCTACAATTACGCTCTTCCCCAGCCCAGCGCACCGGGGAGTCCCTCTCGCCCATGGACCAGCCCTTCGACCCCGCCGCCATGGTGGCCCGATTCCGCCAACGGGCCGATGCGGTACGCAACCGGGGTCTCCCTCCGGTGGAGGGGCCCGAGCGGCAACGATTCCGCGAGGCGGCCCAGACCGACTTCATGGACTACGCCATGCTGGCCGACGCAGAGGCCACGCTCGAAGACGGGATCCTGATCCTCCGGATCGATCTGCGGCCCGAGTCCGCACCCGACTGAGCAGAGCGAACGGCGCTGGTGAGCGCCCGCACTCCTTTGAACCAACGTTCGCGCTCAGGTCTGCACCTGCCCCCGAGATGGTCGATCCGATCCCCCGGCCCCCCTAGCCCCCGTAATTCATCCGGGTGTCCTCCATGCGCAGGACCGGCGGCCCCTCGCCGTCAGGACCTCCGGCGGCCACCACCTCGCCGACGTACAAGATGTGGCTCCCGAGATCGAGATGCTCTCGGACCTCGCAGTCAAGCCAGGACACGGCGCGCGAGAGGACCGGTACACCGCTCGGCGCGTCGAAGATCGCCTCGCCGGCCATCGACACCGTTGTGCCCGACGCGTCGACCTCGGTCTCGGTCACCGGTTTGACGAATCGTCGGACCACGGCGCGGTCCTCGCGGGCGAGGAGCGAGATGCTGAAGGATCTGCCGGCTTCGACCAACCGGCGGGTCAGCGCCTCGGCATCGATCGCCGCGGCCACCAATTTCGGCTGGGTCGCCACCTGCACCACCAGGTTCGCCGTCATGAGGTTGCGCCTCGTCCCGCCCCCGAGTTCAGCCCGGCTGCCGATCACATAGAGGCCGGTCGGCATCGACCACAGCACGCGCCGCCGCAACCGGTCGTACGCTGCGGTCTCAGGACCCTCGGGACCCGGGGCTGCGGTCATCGAGGCGGCATCGTCGCGCTCAACCGAAGATACCCCCGCCCGAACCCGACGTGGTGGTGGTCGTCGAAAGGGTCGAGCCGGTCTGCGTTGTAATCAAGGCCGCGGCCTGGTCCAATAGCCGTTGGCCCGCTGCTCGCTCGTGGGCTGAGCGAACTTGGAGGGCGGCGTGAGAGCCGGCCGAGTAGCAGTCCGTTCCGGCCTGGTACTCGAGCTGGTAGGCCCGGGCCAGCAGCTGGGTCAACTCGGTGTTCGGGGAGGGCAGGTAGGACATGGCTGTCGCCGTGTCGGCCGTCAGCACACCGCAGATCGTGTGGACGGCCCCGGTGCCGCGGTGCCCGCTCACGATCTCGGTGGCCCCGTTGTTGTCGCCCCGTAGTGTGCCCAGGGACTGGGCCAGTCCGGTGTCATGCACCCAGAGCGCCAACTGCGCTTTGGGCGTCCCGCGGTGACCGACGCCGCCGTAGGCCAGAAAAGCCAGGGCCCCGATCGCCACCACACCGAGCACCGCCAGGGCGATGCGGAACCTGGACGGCACGGTCACTCAAACCGCAAGACGTGGTAGTCACGTCGGCCCCGGCGGAGGAACACATAGCGGTCGTGCAAGAGGTCTTCGGTTCTAATCACCCGTTCGGCCTCGGGCTCGCGTCGATTATTCACATAGATCCCACCTTGGGAGATGGCTCGCCGGGCGTCGCTTTTCGAGGACACCAGCCCGCTGGCCACCAGCACGTCAACGAGGGGGAGAGTTCCGAGCTCGCGTCGGGTCCATATCCCCGAGGGGGCATCGTCGACCAACGCGAGCAGGGTCTGTTCGTCAAGGGTGGCGATCTCCTCTGCGAACAACACGGCCGAGGCCCATTCGGCCCGTTCGGTCTCTTCTGGTCCGTGGACCAGCGCACATACGGCCTTCGCCACGGCCCGCTGGGCCGCCCGGCGCTCGGGGCGGGTGGCGGTCTCGACGTCGAGAGCCTCGATCTGTTCGTGGGTGAGGAAGGTGAAGTATCGGAGGTACTGGCCGACCACCGCGTCGTCGGCGTTGAGGAAGAACTGATAGAGCAGGTAGGGGCTGGTGCGCCCCGGATCGAGCCACACTGTCCCCGATTCGGTCTTGCCGAACTTGGTCCCGTCCGCCTTCAGCACTAAGGGCGTGGTCAGCCCGTAGGCCTCGTCCCCGGCCACCTTCTTGATGAGATCGATCCCCATGGTGATGTTCCCCCACTGGTCCGAGCCGCCGAGCTGGAGGTCACAGCCGTAGTCGAGATGAAGGCGGAGGAAGTCGTAGGCCTGGAGCAGCATGTAGCTGAACTCGGTGTAGGAGATCCCCTGGTCCGGACGCTCGAATCGGGCCTTGACCGATTCTTTGGCCACCATCTGGTTGACCGTGAAGTGCTTGCCCACGTCCCGCAGAAAGTCGATCAAACCAATCTCACCGAGCCAGGCGCTGTTGTCGAGCAGCAGTGCCTGGGTGTCTCCCGCCTCGTCGGTGAGGTCGAGGAATTGGCCGAGCTGGCGCCGGATCCCGGCGAGGTTGGCGTCCAGGTCGACCGGTGAGAGCAGCGAGCGTTCGCCCGTCTTGCCCCCAGGGTCACCAATCAGCCCGGTGGCCCCACCGGCCAGCGAGATCGGCCGGTTCCCGCCCTGTTGGAGCCGGCGGAGCGTGCACAGCTGCAGGAGGCTCCCGACATGGAGGCTCGGCGCTGACGGATCGAATCCGGCGTAGACGATGACCCCGCCCGCATCGAGGCGCTCGAGGATCGCCTCGTCGGTCACCTGGTGGATCAGGCCGCGGAATCGCAGATCGGCGACGAGGTCTGGCACCGGCCAACATTGCCATACCGCCTATCGGTACTGTGACCTCATGACCGATGTCGACGACCCGACGAGGAGCCTCGGGGTCGAGAATCCCTACCTGCAGGGCAACTTCGCCCCGGTCAGCACCGAACGCACGGTCGAACGCCCTTTGGAGGTGGTGGGAGCCATACCGCCCGCCCTCGAGGGACTCCTCTTGCGCAACGGACCCAACCCGGCGGTGATTTCCGACCCGGGCCGCTACCACTGGTTCAGCGGTGACGGCATGATCCACGCGGTCGAGCTGCGCGACGGGGCGGCAGTCTCCTACCGCAACCGTTGGGTCCGGACCCGCAAGCTGGCCGAGGAGATCGGCAGCGCCGCACCGCACGGGCCCATCGAACCGATCAACGGTCCGGCCAACACTCATGTGGTCGAGCACGGGGGCCGGATCCTGGCCCTGGTCGAAAGCGGCCTCCCCCATCGCATCTCAGCCGGACTCGAGACGCTGTGCGTCGAGGACTTCGACGGGATGCTCACCTCGCCGATGACCGCACACCCCCACGTGGACCCCGCAACTGGTGGCATGGCCTTCTTCGGCTACGACGTCTTCGGACCGCCGTTCTTGCGTTACCACGAGCTCGACCGCTCGGGTTCGCTAATCCATTCGACCGCCGTCGAGATCCCACGGGCCACCATGCAGCACGACTTCGGCGTCACCGCCACCCGGGTCGCCTTCCTCGATCTACCCGTCGTCTTCGACATCGACCTGGCCACGTCCGGGGCGCTCTTGCCCTTTTCTTGGAAACCCGAGGCCGGAGCGAGGATCGGCATCCTCGAGCGAGGCGGCGACGGGGCGGACGTCCGCTGGGTGGGGTTCGACCCGTGCTTCGTCTTTCACGTCATGAACGCCTTTGACGACGGAGCGGCGGTCGTGCTCGACGCCTGCCGCTACGACTCGAGTTTCGATACCAAAGAAGGCCAGGTGATCGGCACGACCCTCCCCACCCTCGAACGCTGGAGGGTCGATCCCGCCGCGAACCGGGTGAGCACCACCGCTCTCGACGACCGGACCGTCGAGTTCCCCCGCATCGACGACGCAATGGTTGGTCGCCCGTACCGCTTTGGCTACTGCGCCGAGGTGAGCCGGCTCACCGGATCAGACCAGTTCGTCGGGCTCGTTCGTTACGATTTCGTGCGAGACGAAGCCATCGGGCATGAGTTCTCTGAGCATCTCTTCCCCGGCGAGCCGGTATTCGTGCGCGCTCCTGACGGCCGCAGCGACGACGAGGGTTGGGTGCTCTCGGTCGTCTACGACGCCACCACCGAAATGAGCGACCTCTACATCCTCGACGCGTCGTCGTTCACCAAGGCCCCCGACGCCATCGTCCACCTGCCCGCCCGGGTGCCCTACGGCTTTCACGGCAGCTGGATCCCCGCCGAGCGCTACCGCTGAGCCGGGCCGTCATCCTCACCGAGGAGGCGGTGTCGTGCCGGTGCCGAACGCCGCAGCCACGGACGCGGCCACCTCTGCGTGGATCCGGTCATGAAGGGCGACGTTGGCCGCCCGCTCCGGGACACGCACGCAGATGACCGCCAGGGGGGCCCGGCCGACCATCGCGTCGAGGGCAGCCTCAAATTGCCCGATGTCGGCCACGTCGGCGACGGGCACGCCGAAGCCGGCGGCCACCTGGGCGATGTCGGGGGCCTGGGGGGTGGCGAAGAGCTGCTCGAAACGCCCCGGGTCGACCGAGGTGGCCTGAGGCAAAAAACTAAAAATCCCGCCGCCGGCGTTGTCGAGCACCACCAACGTGCAACTGGTCGGACCTTTCGGTGGTGCGAGGGGGCCGACGAGAGCGCTGAGATCGTGCAAGAAGGCCAGGTCGCCCACCAGCCCGACGACCGGTCCGCGACCGGCGGCGGCCGCACCGAGAGCGGTGGAGGAGACCCCGTCTATCCCGTTGGCCCCTCGGTTGGACAGCACCGGCGGCGGCGAGGCCATCGGCGGGGCGAACCACTCGAGGTGGCGCACCGGCATCGACGACGACGCGACCACCCGGGTACCCGGCGGGAGCGCCCTGAGAAGGCGCCGGGCGAGTGCCGGCTCGCTCAGCGCCCCGCCACGGGCCGCTTCGTCGGCGGCCAGCACGACATCGATGGCCTGCTGGGCCGCCCGTTCGGCCGTCTGCCACCGGTTCAGCCAACCCGCCGCTTGGTTGCCGGGTCCGAGCTCGGCGAGCGCCGCGGCCACCCAGACCCCTGGATCGGCCAGGTGGACCACACCGACGGTGTGCTCGGGGTCCCGCCAGCGCCACCACGGATCGACCGCCACCACCTCGGCGTCGCCGGCCACTTCGGCAAGGAACCCGGCCACCGTCTTGGACGCCCAGGGCGCGCCGAGCACGAGGACCACCTCGGGTTGCAGGGCGCAGCGGACAGCGGCGGGACGCAAGAGCGCGTCGGCGGCGGCGACAACCACCCGATGATCGAGCCGGCACCCCGAGCGCGGGTCGGCCAGCACCGGCCAACCGAGTCGCTCGCCCAGCGCCAGCACGTCGTCGGCCGGTCCACATCCTTCCCCGGCCACCACGATGCCGCGCCGACCGGGCCAGCTCGCGACTCCGCTGGTCGCGCCCGGGCCCGCCATAAGGGGCCGCACCGAAGAGATCGGGCGCCGATCCGTTCTCCCCGCGGGCAGGGGCCCGGGCACCCCGACCAGGGGGTCAGCAAAGGCCAGATTGAGGTGGACCGGTCCGGGTCCGATGGGCCCGGCCTCGGCCTCGGCCACCGCCCGGGCGGCCAACGGGCGCCAGGTCCGCTCGGTGTCCTGCCTCGCCACCCCCGGCTCGCAGAACCAGCGGGTCGCGTTGGAATAGAGGTTCGTCTGGTCAATCGTCTGGGGGGCACCCACGTGGTGGAGCTCGGGCGGTCGGTCGGCGGTGCACACGATGAGAGGCACCCGGGCGTGGTGGGCTTCGATCACCGCCGCGTGGAGCTCGGCCGCCGCAGTGCCGCTCGTGGTGCACATCACCACCGCTCGGCCGGTGACCTGGGCCAGCCCGATCGCGAAGAAGCCGGCACTGCGTTCGTCCAAGCGGACGTGGCACCCGAACCCCTCGCCCAAGGCGAGGGCCAGGGCCAGGGGGGTCGAGCGCGATCCGGGACACACGACGGCCTCGGTGATCCCGCAGCGCACCCATTCGTCGACCAAGGTGGCAGCGAACGTGGCCTGCACCGAGACGGCCCCGTTGAAACCGGGACCCGGAGCGCTGCCTGCCGCGGCCGTCGGTACGCTCACCGGTCGTGACCCCGTTGCACACCGAGACCGTCGGGGCGGGCCCCGTCGTGGTGCTGGCCCACGGGTTCACCCAGACCGGACGGCTCTGGGGCCCATTCGGCGAGATCCTGGCCCGGGACCACACCTTGGTCCGCGTGGACCTGCCCGGTCACGCCGGGTCGGGCGCTGTGTCGGCCGACCTGGTCGCCGCTGCGGGTCTGGTCGTGGACGCGGTCGACGGCACCGAGCCCTTCGACCTGCTCGGCTATTCCCTCGGTGCCCGTGTCGCCCTGCACCTGGCGTTCGCCCGCCCCGACCGGGTCCGTCGACTGGTGTTGATCGGAGGCACGGCAGGGATCGAAGATCCCGAGGCTCGTCGTGCCCGCCGTCTCCGCGACGATGCTCTGGCCACCGAACTTGAAGAGTCCCACGATCTGGGGGGGTTTCTGCGCCGGTGGCTCGCCGGCCCGATGTTCTCGGGTCTTCGCGACCCCGGGATGAACGAGCGGCTGCGCAACACGCCCGGCGGCCTGGCCTCGAGCCTGCGCATGGCCGGTGCGGGTACCTACGAGCCGCTGTGGAACCACCTCGGTGACCTGACGCCCCCGGTGCTCGCCCTCGCGGGGGCCGACGATCCGCGCTATGCGGGCACCGGGGCCCGGATAGCTCGGTCGGTCCGACACGGGGTTTTCTCGTTGGTACCCGGGGCGGGCCACGCGGCCCACCTGGCCCAGCCCGACCTGGCCGCGCGGATGGTCACCCAGTTCTTCAGCGCAATGCGGAAATGAACTCACAGAAGGACTCCGATGGTCACCAAAAGACCGACCGCCAGCTGCAGGCGGCCGGTGGCCCCGAGCACGGGTAGGAGTGCTCGGCCCTCGGCCCCGCCCTCGACGAGGGCAATCGGGGTGACGGCCAGCGGCAACGCCAGGAGGCCCAGGAGGGCCCACGGGCGCCAGTGAGCCAACACACCGATACCGACGGCCACGCCGCAGAGCGAACCGATGTACAGCCAACCGGCCCGCCGGCGACCGAGGCGCACCGCCAGCGTGCGCTTGCCCGAGACGATGTCGCCTTCGATGTCACGCAAGTTGTTGGCCTCGAGCAGCGCGGTCGCCAACAACCCGACCGGCACCGAAGCCACAAAGAAGACCGCAGTGATCCGCCCGGTCTGGACGTAGGCCGAACCCACGGTGGCCACCACGCCGAAGAAGACGAAGACGAATACCTCGCCGAGTCCGATATAGCCGTAGGGTTTGGGTCCACCGGTGTAGAGCCAGCCGGCCGCGAAGCAGATCGCTCCGACCAGCACCAGCCACCACGAAGTGGCCGCGGCGAGGGTTAGACCGGCCAGCCCGGCCACCCCGAAGGCACCCATGGCCGCGGTGCGCACCGCGTTGGGCGAGGCCAGGCCCGAGGCGACGAGGCGCAGCGGCCCCACCCGTTGCTCGTCGGTTCCGCGCACCCCATCGGAATAGTCGTTGGCGTAGTTGGTGCCGATTTGGATGAACAGGGCCACGATCAGAGCGCACACAGCCCGCCACCACAAGGTGTTCGGACCGGTATGCACCACGATGTACCCGTCGCGCCGGGCGCTGTTGGCCCGGTTGAAGACGATCCATGTCGCCGAGTTCAACCAGTGGCCGAGGGCCGTGCCGACCACGACCGGCACCGCGGCGGCGGCCAATGTTCGCGGGCGTGCGCCGAGGGCCCACTTCTGCAGGTCCCCGGGCCGCCCACCCTTGGGCGGGCTGCTCGGCGTGTCGGGACCGCCCGGCCCGCTGCTCACGGACGGCGCGGAAAGCGGGAGAAGTCGGGCGGTCGATGCTCGACGAAGGCGTTGCGCCCTTCTTGGCCTTCCTCGGTCATGTAGAACAGCATGGTGGCGTCGCCGGCGAGCTGTTGAATGCCGGCCAATCCGTCGTCTGCCGCGTTGAACCCCGCCTTTAGCATTCGCAGAGCGATCGGCGAGAGCGTGAGGATCTGGCGACACCAAGCGACGGTCTCACGCTCGAGGTCGATCAGGGGCACCACGGTATTGACCAGACCCCACTCGAGCGCTTGGGGCGCGTCGTATTGCCGACAGAGAAACCAGACCTCTTTGGCCCGCTTCAGCCCGATGGTGCGGGCCAGCAGGCTCGAGCCGTAACCGCCATCGAAGCTGCCGACCCTGGGCCCGGTCTGGCCGAATCGGGCGTTGTCGGCGGCGATCGACAGATCGCACACGAGATGGAGAATGTGACCGCCCCCGATGGCGTATCCCGCCACCATCGCCAGCACCGGTTTGGGCAGGCGGCGGATCTGGATCTGCAGGTCGAGCACGTTGAGACGGCCGATGCCCCGTTGGGCGACTTCGTCGTCGCCCAAGTAACCGTCATCGCCCCGGATCCGCTGGTCGCCCCCAGAACAGAAGGCGTCGGGTCCCTCGCCGGTGAGCACGATCACCCCGACCTCGGGATTGTCGCGAGCCAACGTAAAGGCGTCGGTCAACTCGAAGAGGGTCTGGGGTCGGAAGGCATTGCGCACTTCGGGCCGGCAGATGGTGATCTTGGCGATCCCTTCGGCCAATTCGTAGCGAATGTCGCCGAAATCACCGAACGCCTTCCATCCCGGAGCCGGAAGATCCCGCAGGTCGTCGAGCGGGTCATGGGGATTCCCCGTGATCACGGTGGTCGCGTCCGGTGACGTGGCGTCGGCCATCGCGCCCTACGCTACCGGCCGATGCCCGAGCTCGTCGCACTGGACCTCCCAGGTGGCATGGGGTTCGTTGACGCGCTGCGGGCCGTCTGGGACACCGGCGACGCGGCAGCCCCACTCGACCCGCGCCTGCCCGCCCCCGCCATCCGGGCGTTACTGGCCGCCCTCCGGCCCACCCGGGTGGTCGGGTCCGATGGCCAGATCACCCGGGTGGCGGGGGGCCGGCAGGTCGGCGAAGGCGACGCCCTCGTGATGGCCACCAGCGGCTCGACGGGCAACCCTCGAGGTGTGGTGCTCACCCACGACGCGCTGGCCGCGTCCGCGTCGGCCACCAGTGCACGCCTCGGAGTTGACCCGGCCCACCACACCTGGCTCGCGTGCCTCCCGTTCGCTCACATCGGCGGTCTGTCGGTTGTGACCCGATCCCTTCTCACCGACACCCCGCTCATGGCCATCGCCGGCTTCGACGCCGAGTTGGTCGAGCAGATCGGACGATCGGGCGAGGCCACCCATACCTCGTTGGTGGCGACGGCACTCGCTCGCATCGACCCGGCAGTGTTCACGGCGGTCCTCCTCGGCGGATCGGCAGCGCCGGACGGTCTCCCAGCCAATGTGATCACGACCTACGGCATGACCGAAACCGGGTCGGGCATCGTCTACGACGGCGTTCCCCTCGACGGTGTCGAGGTGGCGCTTCGTGAGGAGACGCCCCGCAGCGGTGTCGGCGGGGAGATCTTGGTGCGCGGCCCCATGTTGCTCCGTTGTTACCGCGACGGCTCGGACCCGCGAATCGACGGCCCCGACGGATCTGGTGGCTGGCTGCCCACCGGCGACGGGGGGCACGTTGGCAGCGACGGGCGCCTGACCGTCGACGGTCGGCTCTCAGACGTGATCGTCACCGGCGCAGAGATGGTGTGGCCGATCGCCGTCGAGCAGGTGCTCGCCGATCACCGGGGCATCGCCGAGGTAGCCGTGTGGAAGCGAGCCGATCCCGAATGGGGGGACCGGGTTGTTGCCTGGATTGTGCCCACCGATCTTGACGCCGTCCCGTCGCTCGGGGAACTGCGCGACCTCGTGGCCCAACGACTGGCCCCGTGGGCCGCGCCCAAAGAAGTCGTCGTCTCTGCCGCGTTGCCCCGCACTCCCTCGGGCAAGGTGCGCCGGGCCGACCTCACATGAGACGCCCGGGTGAGGCGGCGGTTCGGTTGACGGGGTCGTCTCACCCAGGCCATTGTCGGCAATCGGGACCTCCGACTTGTGTGCACCGGCCAAATCCGACGCCACTAAGATGCGTCTTCCGTTACGAGGACAGGGACACCCGTGGCAGGCCCACAGCTGATTTTCAGGTTCACCATCGCTGCCCCCGGCTTCGGGTCTCCGGCCGTCCGGCCTTCCGCCAGAGCCGAACACTTCGAACCGTGAGCACCCACGACGCCCGAGCAACATGCTGACGCACCTGCAACGGCTGGAGGCCGAGAGCATCCACATCCTGCGCGAGGCCGTCGCCGAGAGCGAACGGCCAGTCATGCTCTACTCGGTCGGCAAGGACAGTTCGGTGATGCTTCACCTGGCGATGAAGGCCTTCTACCCGAGCAAGCCCCCCTTTCCGCTCCTTCATGTCGACACGACGTGGAAGTTTAAAGAGATGTACGAGCTCCGCGACCGCCTGGCCGCCGAGCTCAATCTCGACCTCATCGTCTACCAGAATCCTGAGTGCATAGAGCTGGGAATCAACCCGTTCACCCACGGTTCGACCGTGCACACCGACATGTGGAAGACCCAAGGTCTGAAAAAGGCCCTCGACGAGCACGGCTTCGATCTCGCCTTTGGCGGGGCCCGGCGGGACGAGGAGAAGTCACGGGCCAAAGAGCGGGTCTTCTCGATCCGTTCCCCCCAGCACCGGTGGGATCCCAAGCGTCAGCGGCCTGAGCTGTGGCACCTCTACAACGCCCGCAAGCGGGTGGGCGAGAGCGTCCGGGTCTTCCCCCTGTCGAACTGGACCGAACTCGACGTCTGGCAATACATCCGGCTCGAAGAGATCCCGATCGTGCCTCTCTACCTCGCAGCCGACCGGCCGGTGGTTGAACGGGACGGTCTGCTCATCATGGTCGACGACGATCGAATGCCCTTGATGGGTGAGGTGCCCAAGATCAAACGGGTTCGCTTCCGCACCTTGGGTTGTTACCCGTTGACCGGGGCGATCGAGAGCGAGGCGGACACGCTGACCGACATCATCGGTGAGATGTTGCGAGCGACGACGTCAGAGCGCCAGGGTCGGGCGATCGACCACGACGCCTCGGGATCTATGGAGAAAAAGAAGCAGGAGGGCTACTTCTGATGGCCGGCACTTTGGCGTCGGAGCCTGAGAGCATCGAGGCCTACCTTTCCGCCCACGACTCCAAGAGCCTCCTGCGCTTCATTACCTGCGGCAGCGTCGACGACGGCAAGAGCACGCTCATCGGGCGACTGCTCTACGACTCAAAGCTGGTCTTCGACGACCATCTCAGCGCCTTAGAGGTCGATTCGAAGAAGGTCGGGACCCAAGGCGACGATCTCGATTTCGCTCTCCTGGTAGACGGGCTCGCCGCGGAGCGCGAGCAGGGCATCACCATCGATGTGGCCTACCGCTTCTTTTCCACCGACACCCGCAAGTTCATCGTGGCCGACACTCCGGGTCACGAGCAGTACACCCGCAACATGGTGACTGGCGCCTCCACCGCCGACGCGGCGGTCATCCTCGTCGACGCCCGAAAAGGGGTGCTGACCCAGACCCGGCGACACAGCTACCTCGTTTCCCTGCTTGGAATCAAAAGGATCGTGGTCGCCGTCAACAAGCTGGACCTGGTCGACTACTCCATGGAGGTCTTCGCCCGCGTGGAGGCGAGCTACCGGGCTTTCGCCGGAGAGATCGGCCTGAACGACGTGGTCTGCATCCCCATTTCCGCATTGGCCGGAGACAACGTCACCGGCCCGAGTGCCCACACTCCGTGGTACGAAGGCCCTAGCTTGCTCGGCTACCTCGAATCGGTGCCGATCGACGACGACCAACCTGATGGCCCCTTTCGCATGCCGGTGCAACTGGTCAATAGGCCCGACCCAGAGTTCCGAGGATTCTCCGGGCGCATCGTGGGGGGCTCGGTGCGGCCGGGCGACGGAGTCCGCGTGCTCCCGGGAAACCGTGAATCCACGGTGGCGCGGATTGTGACCGCCGGCGGCGACCTGGATCACGCAATCACCGGGCAGTCGATCACCATCACCTTGAGCGATGAGATCGACGTGAGCCGGGGTGACGTGCTGGCCGGAATGGCATCACCGCCAGGCGTCGCCGATCAGTTCGAGGCCCATGTCGTGTGGATGAGCGACGACGAAATGCTCCCGGGTCGGGCCTACCTCTTAAAGATGGGGGCCAAGACCGTCGGGGCGACGGTGGCCAAGCCCAAGTACACGATCAACGTGAACACCCTTGAGCACATGGCGTCCACCACGCTGATGCTGAACGAAATCGGTGTGTGCAACCTGAACATCGACCAACCCATCGCCTTTGATCCCTACAGCGAAAACCGCGACATGGGCGGTTTCATCCTGATCGACCGCCTCACCTACAACACGGTCGGAGCCGGCCTCCTGCACTTCGCGCTGCGACGGTCGGACAACATTCATTGGCAAGCGATCGAGGTAAGCAAGCGGGCCCACGCCGAACTCAAAGGTCAAAACCCCTGCGTGGTGTGGTTCACCGGTTTTTCGGGCGCCGGTAAATCGACCATCGCGAACTTGGTGGAGAAGAAGCTGCACGGGCTCGGCCACCACACCTATCTGCTCGACGGCGACAACCTCCGGCAGGGGCTCAACAAGGACCTCGGATTCACCGAGACCGACCGGATCGAGAACATCCGACGCGCCGCCGAGGTCTCCGGACTGATGGTCGACGCCGGGCTCATCGTTCTCGTGTCGTTCATTTCACCTTTCCGCGCCGAGCGACGGACCGCCCGTGAGCTGGTGGGGACCGGAGAGTTCTGCGAGGTGTTCGTCGACGCGCCGATCGAGGTCGCCGAAGAACGCGATCCGAAGGGCCTCTACAAGAAAGTGCGCCGCGGTGAGCTGGCCCATTTCACCGGCATCGACTCACCCTACGAACCACCACTCAACCCAGATATACACATTGACACCGTGCGGACCTCTCCCGAAGAGGCAGCCGATCGAATCATCACGGAACTCCGCCGCATGGGTCGCCTCCGGCCGACCTGAACCGGGTTCGCGTTCGAAGGCTCCGGGATCGGTGGGGCCACCGGCACCGGCGCCCGTGACCGCCAAGCCTCTTCGACTAGCTCACGCCCCCGGTAGGTTGGTTGGTTGTCCCGCCGTCTACCACCAGCACCTGGCCGGTGATCCACGAGGCAGCGTCAGAAGCCAAGAAGAGCGCGGCCGCCGCGATGTCGTCGGGTTCGCCGATCCGTCGCAACGCGATGTGCTCGGCGATTCGTTCTTCTCTTCCTTCCCACAGGGCCCGGGCGAAGTCCGTTCGCACAAGACCCGGCGCGACCGCGTTGACCCGAACGGCGGGGGCCAACTCGAAAGCCAGCTGGCGGGTGATGTGGATCACCGCGGCCTTGGTCACGTTGTACCAGCCGATGCCCGGTTCAGGCCCGAGGCCACCGACCGAGGAGATATTGATGATGCTGCCGCCCCGTTCAGCCATAGAGTCGGTATATGCAGCCTGTGACCAGCTCAGGACCCCGAGCTGATTGACCGCAACGGTCTTTTCGGCGCGGGAACGGTCGATGCCGATCATCGGGCCGAAGTACGGGTTGGCCGCCGCGTTGTTGACCAGGATGTCTATGCCACCGAAGCGAGCGACGGTTGCGGCGACGCACGCCTGAGCCTGCTCAGGGTCCCCGGCATTGGCCGCGAACGTCGCCACCGCGCCGTCAAGACCCTCGAGCGATGCTGCGGCCTCGGACAACCCAGCGGGTTTGCGTGACGAAATCATGACGTCAGCCCCGGCCTCGACGAAGCGGCGGGCGATGGCGAGCCCGATGCCCCGGCTCCCCCCGGTAACCAGCGCCGTCTTCCCGACCAGTCGAAGATCCATGTGGCACCCTAATCACGCACGGTGTCGTTGACCCGGATCGGCCGGTGCTGCGAGCGATAGCCGGCTACGAACCTCAGTCTCCGGTGACCCAACCGGGAGCGACAGCGGGCCACCCAACCCTGTTGTGGGTCGTCGAACGCCGCTCAGACGCCCAGACTGCTCTTCGCCGCCTTCTCGAAGAGCCGAAACGGCAGCACGCGTTTGGCCAGAATTCCCACGCGCTCGTCCAACTTTCCGACCGATACGTGTCGTGGCGGCCGATCCGACCGAAGGACACGTTCGACGACCGCCGCGACATCATCGGGTGCGACCCCTTGCGCTTCGTCGTTCTCCATCACACCGATGGCTTTGGCGACGGCCAAGGCGTAGGGATCCTCCTTGCGAGGTGACCGCACGCTGCGTCGGTTCTTTGTGAAGTCCGTCCGGACGTTTCCGGGCTGGACGAGCGTGACCTGGATACCAAAGGGTCCAACCTCGTAGCCGAGTGCCTCCCCGTAGCCTTCCAGGGCGAACTTGCTGGCGCTGTAGAAGGCCTGAAAGGGAATCGCGACCACGCCGCCGATGGAGCTCACAAGGACGATCCGGCCACCACCCTGGCGACGCATCACGGGGAGAGCGGACTGCACCACCCGTACCACTCCCCAGAAATTCGTCTCCACCTGATCCCTGGCGTCGGAGATCGGGGTCTGCTCTACGGCGCCGGCCAACCCCCATCCCGCACAGGCCACGACCGCGTCGAGACGAGGATGCTCTGTGAGCACCCCGGCGAAGCCGTCGCGCACGGACTCGTCGTCGTCCACGTCCATCACCACAGGGGCCCACCCCCCCGGTGACGTTCCCCGTCGACTCGCCCCAACGACGGTCCAGCCTCCCCGGGACAGACGGTCCGCAGTTGCTCGGCCTATACCGGCCGAAGCACCGGTGAGGAGCACCACCTTGCCCATCGGCCCTCCCCTCTCTCGGCTTCTCGCCCATCGCACGCTGGAAGAAAAACCTACTCCGAAGCGATGGAGGGCAGCGCTGGCCAATGGAGTGGTCTGGGGCGCCTTCTTTGTCGAAGTGTCGGACCGACTCAATGAAGACGGGCCCGCATCATCGAGAAGACTCGGCGTTTCTACAGAACCGACCGTGACCCATAGGCTCTCGCCTTGTGAACCGTTTGGCCGATGAGACATCAGCCTATTTGCGCCAACACGCAGACAATCCCGTCGCCTGGTATCCCTGGGGCCCCGACGCCTTGGAGCGAGCGGCCCGAGAAGATAAGCCTCTCTTCGTCTCGATCGGCTACGCCTCGTGTCACTGGTGTCACGTGATGGCCCACGAGAGCTTTGAAGACCCCGACACGGCCGCCGACCTCAACCGATCGTTCATCGCGGTGAAAGTCGATCGCGAGGAGCGCCCCGACATCGATGCCGTCTATATGGCCGCCGTCCAGGCCATGAGCGGATCGGGCGGCTGGCCGATGACGGTCTTTTGCACGCCCGACGGGCGACCCTTCTTCGGCGCCACGTACTTCCCCCCGACCGACCGGGGAGGTATGCCGGCCTTCCGAAGGGTGCTCGCCGCCCTCGCTGAAGCCTGGGCCGACCGGCGCGACGAGGTGGAGAGCCAAGCCGACGCCCTGGCCGCCGCCGTGACCAAAGACGTTCGAATGGCCGACGGGTTGGCAAGCCGGCGCACCGACGGATCACAGTCCGCCGGCTTGCCACAATTCGAGGTCGTCCTCGGGGCCATCGTGGCCGACCTGACCGACCGCTTCGATCCGCAGTGGGGTGGCTTCGGTGGGGCGCCGAAGTTCCCCCGACCGAGCCTGGTGGAACTCTGCTGTACCCACCAGGCCCGCACCGGCGACACACACTCGGGCGCCATGGCCAACACCACGCTCGACGCCATGGCGGCCGGTGGCCTCTATGACCACCTCGCCGGTGGTTTTGCCCGCTACTCCACCGACACCGAGTGGCTGGTGCCCCACTTCGAAAAGATGCTTACCGACCAGGCCCTCCTCGCCCGCGCCTATCTCCACGCCTGGCAGAGCACCGGCCGACAGAATTACCTCCAGGTCGTGACCGAGACCCTCTCGTACGTCCTGAACGACCTGTCGGCCCCAGGCGGAGGCCTGTTCTCCTCTCAGGACGCGGACGCGGCCGGCGTGGAGGGGGGCCACGCCACGTTCACCCCGGCCCAGGTGCGCCAGGCCCTCGCCGCGGCCGGACGGGAGGACCTGATCGAAGCGACCCTCGAGTGGTACGGCATCACCGAGGAGGGGAACTGGGAGGGCACCACCGTGCTCCGACGACCACTCGGTGCCCCCCTGGCCCGACCGCCCGAGATCGAAGCGGCCCGGTGGCTGCTTCTCGAGGCCAGACGGGCCCGGCCCCAACCGGCCGTCGACGACAAGGTGCTGACCGAATGGAACGCCATGATGGCGGCCACCTTGGCCGAAGCGGCCGGCGTGACAGGAACTGCGCAATGGGGTCACCGGGCCGAGAAGATCGGCGACTTCCTCTTCGAGGAATTGCGCCGTGATGACGGCCGCTGGCTGCGCAGCTTCCAAGGCGGTCGGGCCCGGCATCTGGCGTTCGCCGCCGACTACGCCTGGGTCCTCGAGTGCTGCACCCGGCTGGCCGAGTTGACCGGACGGGCCCGGTGGCTCGTCCGGGCACGCGAGGCGGCTGACGGGTTGCTCGACCTGTTTTCGGGGGCCGGTGCCGGCGAGGGTGCGGCGGGTGGCCTGTTCACCACCGGCCGTGACGCCGAGGCCCTCATGGTCCGCCCCATCGACCTGATCGATGGGGCGGTGCCGTCGGCCAACTCAGTGGCTGCACACGGTTTGCTGCGACTGGCCGCCCTGAGCGGATTCGAACGCTACCGTGAGGCTGGCGAGGCCATCGTGGAGCTCGCCAGTCCGCTGCTCGAATCGCACCCGATCGCGGTGGCCGACATGGTGGGCGCCCTAGGGATTGCGTCCGACGGCGCCGAGGTGGTCATTGCCGGTGAGCGCGACGACCTGTTGGCCGAGGTTCGCCGGCGCTGGCTGCCGACGGCCGTGCTGGCTTGGGGCGAACGCACCGATTCACCATTGTGGGAAGGCCGGGCGGACGGTGCCGCCTATGTATGCCACCGGTTCGCCTGCACCACCCCCGCTGGTGACCCCGCTACCCTGGCGGCCCAGCTGGACGAGCTCACCAGGAACTGAGAGGCAGATGGCTGCAGTGCGACACCGGCGGGCCCGCACCGCTGGCAAGGAGACCACCCACGCCGCGACTGCGCGGTCGATGCTCCGCGATGTCACCCGGCGCGAGCGCGTGCTCATCGAAGGTGGCGCCGAGCTGCGGGTACTGGTGCTCGCCTGCACCCGTGACGACACGACCGCGGTCGACCTGGCCTCGGGTGCTCTGTTGCGTTTGCGGGTCGCATGGCCAGACGACCACGAGCCCGACCTCGCCCCCTTCGACGTGGTTGAGGCGACCTTGGCCGAGGACCCCGAACGCGACGACCTGGCCCAACCCGAAGCGGTGGCCGCGGCCGGTCTGCCGCGACAGATCGGAACCCTGCGCGGCCGACGGGTCAAGCGGATGCTCGAAGAGCTCGCGGCGCCGCCTGACGGGCCCCTGCTCGGGTTTCCCGGGCCCGCTGCGCCCTATTGGGAGTTCCGAGGGTCGCGACCTTCCGCTGCTTTGCTCGAACCGACCCGGGGGCCCCAGTTGATACGGCGGACCGATGACGGGTCGACCTGGGTTCGTTTCGGTTGGGAGCGTGACGACGTCTGGCTGCCCGTCGAGGACCACCGCGCGTCGCGGGCCCTTGACGCAGCGCGCCGCGAGCGACTGTCGGGCAAGGCCCTGGCCACCGCGCTGGGCTTTCGTCCCCAGTACCTGCTGGCGTCGCTCAGCCGGCCGCGGGAGGGCCATTGCTACAAGGTGGTCACCGCGGTGCTGCCGAAGAGCTGAGGGGATCCTCGAAGGTGGCAACCGGCTCAGCGGCCGAGTTTGCCCCCGGCCAGGTCCTCGGCCATCGCCCAGCCGAAGGCGACCATGCGATCGCCTTTGTCGGCGTTCAGACCCTTGAACAATTCGGGGACGCCGTCGCCCAGCTTGACCTTCGGTCCACAGAAATCGAGGCCGCCGGCGGTGGAACCGTCGCCCTTCAACACGAAGGCCCGGTCGTCAAGGCGACTCTCGGC
>Ga0182024_10000985_pt1 | contig 73845 bp, 57 predicted proteins | sample P32metaG_FD_120480 | JGI IMG/M metagenome (GOLD analysis project Ga0182024, IMG submission 120480) | Permafrost microbial communities from Stordalen Mire, Sweden - P3-2 metaG (Illumina Assembly) | ecosystem: Environmental > Terrestrial > Soil > Wetlands > Permafrost | place: Sweden: Stordalen...
CACAGGTGGACCTCGCCGCGGATGCCGCGCCCCTCGTAGCCTAACTGGCGCAGATGCTCAATGTTCTTCGCCGCGTAGACGCCGCAGGTGCAGTCGGTCTGCGGAGGCTCGTGGGCGTCATGCGCGTTTCCAGCTCCGCATTTCGCCGCCAGCGGCTCGCCCGGAGACCATGTCTTGCCGTTGAGCGACCTCAGCCCGGCGGCGTCCCACCGCCAGACGCGGTGGCCGATGATCGGCGAAATGAGATCGGGAATTTTCACGGCGCGGCCGGCACCGGCTCGGGCTCCGGCGACTGAATCGGCTCGGGCTCGGGCTCGCGTGTCGGCTCTTTCACCGGGAGTTCAAGCGGCTCCACGACGATGGTTCGCAACGGCTCGCCGATCTGCATCATTTCCTCCCAGGTTGCATTCTGGTTCCAGGCATGCAGGGAACCGTTGCATGCTCGGAGGCGGTTCGCCGCGTGAAGAGTTCTTCGCAGACGAGGCACCTGCGCACGTGCTGACAGACGACAATGAACACTTTGCCGATCTGGTCAGTGCGGGCTGAGCCCGCGCCTCGCTGAGTTGTTTCGTCAGCAGTCATGTTGAGCGACACTCCTCTAGAGCCGAGCCTCCGGCCTGGTGTCTTCAATGGAAACTGCACTGGGGAGAGCGCAATCGGCATTCGTCTCTTTCATCAGACGGCAGACGCTCGCCCGCGAGATTCCGTGCTTCTTGGCGACCTGCGTCAGCGACATCCCCGTGCGACGATCAATGACGACCTGCTCCCGATTGATGTCCAGCCGCGATCTGCCGATTTGCCTTCCCTCCAATTTCGCCCGGCGCATTCCACTCTTGACACGTTCAACGACGAGTGACCTTTCCAGTTCCGCAATCGCGGAGATGATCGTCATGAACAGACGCCCCATAGCATCCCCCGTCGCCACGCCTTCCCTGCGGCTGATGAACTCGACTCCCATGCTGTCCAACTCGTCGATTATCTGTAGAAAATTCCGAGTGCTCCTCGCGATTCTGTCGAATGCAGCGACGAGCACAATCGACAATTTCTTGCGCCGTGCATCGGCCATGAGCGCATCGAGCCCCGGACGGCGTGCTTTCTGTCCACAAACACCACGATCTTCGTATTCGTGTACAACCTCGAAGTCCCTTTGTGCCGCTAACTCTCGAAGATCGTACAACTGACTTTCGACATGCTGGTCGGGCGTTGAGACTCTGACGTAGATCGCGGCTGTCTTCATTAGCTTAGATTCCTCCTTCGCATTCGTTAGGTTTGTACTGACGGTTCACGTGCCCGCGCAGCCGATCCGCAGCCGCTAAACAGATAGTTGATTCGGGAGCAAGCAGGTTCATGCGCGACCAAACTTCGTCTTCCAGCAATTGCGCCAATTGGGGGTCGCTCAGTAGGCGTAGGCGCTTCGCCAGAACGCCGGGGATCAGCAGCGCCGCGGCAAACCGCTCCGCTGGATTAGCGGAACTCAAGCGGTGAACTCGTTGGGAGAAAATGTCGAGGGGAGAGATCGTAGCCAAAATTATCGAGTACGTGGAAACACGCGACATCAAAACCAGACGAGCACTTGAAGCCTCGATGCGGGATGCGCTGGTCTCTGGCTCCGACAAATCGTCTGATAGAAGAAGCTTCTTTTCAAAGTGGGAACAGATCATCAAGGGGACGCATTTATAGCGGAATGGCTAGGCGACCCATCCCCTCTGTTGCTGATGATTTCGCCTCGGTAATTTCATTCCTGACAGATCAAGGAATCGTCCCCGCCCCTGCACCCGCGAAGCTGCTAGAGAATGCCAAGCGAATTCATCGCGCAAGCTTCAGCCTAATCTTGTGGCGGTTTCGTCTGAAGCGCATTCCTCAACACGGCAAGGTGTTTATTGAGGAGGTTGCGTCTGACGCCCTCCAAATACTGCCTCAAGTGCTAATGGGCTACGGCAAGACCACGAAGCTGTTGACCCGGGGAATAGTTGAGAACACCCTGAGACACCTGTATTTTTCCGATCATCCCATTGAGTTTGAAAGGATGAATCGGGAACAGAAATGGTACGTGAGTCTAGAGGACTTGTTCGATTATGCCAAGATTCATCCAGCTTTTCTGCGTACCGAATCGAGGTTCGACGCGATAAGCCGCCTCGCTTCACTCCATAGTGATCTATCGGCGGGGGTTCACGGGCGTCAGGTGCAAGACTTAGAGATGCGACTGGCACTGAAGAAGATCGCCTATTCCCCAGCGGAAGCAGCAAAACAGACGCAGTTGATAGAGAGATGCGCCCAGAGTGCTAATTTCGTTCTCGCTGTCTTTCACCAAGAACGCTTGGCCCACTTTCAGTCTGAGGACCGCCGTATCATCCTTCAGACCATACCGCCCCGGGGCAGACAGGTATGGACTCATCTGTAGGGTTTCAATACTTCCGCGTTTTCCACCGTGTCACGGTGTGTCACGGTAAAGGCCGTTTTTCAAGCTGGAAATTCGCCTTTTTTGTTGCAATTTGTGAAGTTGCCACATCGTACTCAGACCCGCATGAATGCTGGAGTTTTGCCGGCATTTGTGACAAAATGCGAGGCAGTACGGGACTGTTTCCCGGTAGCGCTACCAAGCCCTTAAGTGACTGCTGTTCGAAGGGGGCACTGGGCGCAAGCGGACGGTTTCAACCAGCGCGTATATATTGTGGTGATGCACGCCGAAGCTGAGCGATGGCATCACACCCTCAAGCGGCCAAAAATAATCTTGCAACGCACACTACCGCCGCAAGTCACGTGCTCCGCACATGCGATACCGGCTTCTCTTGCAGCAGAAGTTCCGTGGCCTGCACTCGCCGGTCGGAATGAAACCAGCGTTGCACGACGTTGTCGCAAAGAAAGTTGCCGAGTGCGAGCAGGCTCATTCCCTGGTGATGCACCATCCACGAACGGACGAGTTCATAACGGGCGCCGCGGAAACGACTGCGGGCGCGAGTGTAATCGGCGGCTTCATAGAAACCGTAAGAGCCAAACCATCCCATAGCATCCATCTGACGCAGATTGGCGAGTGCGGCTTCGCGATCCACATTCAAGGCCAGAAATGTCGAGTAGGGCGAAACGATCAGCGGTTCCGTATCGCTCTTCTTCCGCGCCAGGCTTGGCACGCCAAACGCTTCGTAATGATAGTCTCCGGCTTCATTGCGCCTCGCGCAGGCTGACTCGGAAATGCCCCAGAGAATGCCTTTGCTTTCCGCATATTCCTGTTGCGATCGCACCGCTGCCACGGCAGCCCGGTCGAGCAGAGTATTGGGATAGCTGCGCATCCATATCGAAGGCATCAGGTACTCAAACATCGTTCCCGTCCACGAGAGCAACACCGGGCGTCCGTTATCGCTGGTGAAGGGACGATCAAGCCGGAACCAGCAATCCTGTGGAATATCTTCTTTCGCAATGGCAACAAAGACAGCCGTGCGGGGCTCTGTGGCCAGCAAGTCGTAACAATAAGGTTGTAACTCTTCCGATTGCGCATCGAATCCCACCGACAGCAGGAGACGCTGCTCGTCGAGCAGGAACGTGAAGTCCATGGCATTGGCAAGGTCGCGCGCCTGTGCGCTGGCTTGCCGCAAATCCTGGATCAGACGCAGCGCATTTTGCCGTGCGTCGTTGAGCATGCTTCGGAGGCAAGCGGCCAGCGGTGCATTGCCATTTTGAGCAACCACTGACGCGTCGTTGAGGCGCGCCTCCCATTCTGCAATTACGTCTGGCAGTTTCTGAAGCGGCACTTCGCCAATCGGGCGCGAACCTTCCGCATTTTTGCTCAGCTCGGAAAACTTCGGCAGCAGCCAAGGCATATATGCTTGCACCATGCCGCGGATACTCTCCAACCGCAATCGCGTTTGTCCACGAAACCACGCAATGTCGGAAGATGAAGCAGACTCGGGACGAGATTTTTTTTCGTCCAGAACTTCAATGGGAAAATTGAGCAGCGGCGTCAGCCAATCTTCGTCACGAATCTGAGCTTCGTTGCGCGACAGCATCCGCTTCGGAAGCGCCCGCAATTTCACGAGAGCGCGAAGATGATCGAGTAATCCCTCGGCAAGCTCCTTTGAAAGCAGCGGCCGACGAAGGCGATCAAGGCATCCATGCTGCAAAGTCCACAGCGAAGCGACCAGATTGCCGCTGTCCACCGAAGAGATGAAAAAGGGCGGCTTCGGTTCGAGCGTGTGAGTGTCATACCAATTCATCCAATGGCCGCGATACTTTGGAAGCCCGATTATGGTGGCGAGAGTCTTCTGTGTCAGCTCCAACATTTCTGCAACCGTGATATACCCCAACTCATTCGCCACCTGCCGCGCATTCAGCAGCAGCCCAACATTAGTCGGAGAAATGCTGGCTGCAACTTTCGGCGGATTCTCCTGAAGATTGTCCGGCACGAGCCAGTTCTGTTCTGCGCTCGAGAACTCCGCAAAGTACCGCCAGATGTGCAACGCGGACCTGCGCAAAAGCGTGATGTCCCGGTCCGCCGTTTCAGGCGTCGGACGAAGCGGACTGGCGTTGAGCCACACAGCGATAAGCTTGCTGCAGGCCCAGAGTACAAGAATCGGAGCCGCGGCCAGCAAGGATTGCGGGCGCACCAGCCAAATTATCAAGCCCATCCCAAGAGCGAAAAATGGCATCCAGTCGATATATCGGTCGACCGAAGTGCGGCGGTCACCCAGTTCCGCTTCTGCCGCCGTCTCCCACTCGAGCAGACGCACGCGAGTCACGAGATGCCGGACAAGAGCGCGTACCACAGCATCCAGTGACAACAGGGTCTGATGCGCCAGCAGCGTCAACGTCAGCAGCGCAGTAAAGTTAGTTGCGAAGAGGGTGCTTGCGGCTTCGCGAACAATTTGCGCCTGGCGCGCGACAATCGCGCGCGTCAACGCGAACGCAAACTCGACCCACGCCGGAACAAACAAAATGCAAATCGCTGCGATCGTCCATAAGAACGGATGGCCGCTCACCAGCCAGCCAAAAAGAAGCAACATCAAAGTTGCCGGCTCGACGAGGCTGCGGCGCATGTTGTCGAGAATTTTCCAGCGCGAAACCGTGGAGATCGGATTCGTAACCCGTCCGCCGGACTCATCAGGCACTCTATGCGTCAGCCATTGCACAATCTGCCAATCGCCGCGCAGCCAGCGGTGTTTCCGCTTGTTATAGGCGCTGTAGTGCGAGGGATAATCCTCAATCACCACAATGTCCGTGGCCAGCCCAGCGCGCGCGTAGGCACCTTCGATGAGGTCATGGCTGAGCAGGGAATTCCGCGGGAAGCGCCGATTCAAGACGCGGAACATCGTATCGACGTCATAAATTCCCTTGCCCGTGAATGTTCCCTCACCATACAAATCCTGATACACATCAGAAACCGCGCGGGTGTAGGGATCAAGGCCAGTCTCCCCTGCGAAAATGGCAGCCAGCCGCGAGCGCGCAGTCGATTGCACACTGACGCCGACTCGCGGCTGCAAAATGCCGTATCCCGCAACCACAATATTTCGAGCCGGATCGATGATTGCCTGATTCAGAGGATGCGCCAGTGCTCCCACCAGCCGGTGCGCCGATCCTCGCGGCAGTTCGGTATCGGAGTCGAGCGTAATGACGAAGCGAACTTTGGGCAGGATCGACAGATCCCCCACCTTCACCGGAAAACTATCGTATTGACCGCGCATCAGCTGATTTAAATCGAGCAGTTTCCCGCGCTTGCGCTCCCACCCCATCCATCCGCCTTCGCGCGGATTGTAGACGCGATGGCGATGGAGAAGAAAAAACGACCCCATCGTCTTCCCGGAATATCTTTCATTGAGTTCGCTTATCAATTTTGAACACAACGCTACCAGCGAACTTTCTTCGGGCGCAGGTTGGTCGGAATCGGGCAGATCGGAGACGATGGCGAAATGAAGATTCCGGTCATGGTTGCCAAGGAACCGCACCTCGAGATTTTCCACGAGACCCTGCACTTGCTTTTCATTCAGCAGAAGCGTGGGGATCGCAACCATGGTCACGCAATCATTTGGAATGCCCTCGGAGAAATCAAGTTTCGGCAGCGCCTCGACCGGCATCAGGTTGGTGGTCAAATAATTCATCAACTGAACCGCCGCCTGAGATGCGGGCAACAATAAAATCAACATCGACAGCAGAACGAGCAGCGGTGAAGTAGTGGCGGGAGTCAATAACCAAACCGCCCCTGTAATGATGACCAGCGTAAGCGCCGCAACGCCGAGGACCAGGAAGTCGTCGGGATGTCTTCGCAAAAACAACCGCAGCCGCTCGTCAAAAGTCGGATTAAAACCGACTCGCTGGCGCAGAAGCGTCTCTCCTTCGCTCACCAGGTAGTAACCGATGTGTGATTCTCGCTGCGCAATGCCCGCGTCGTCATACTTTCGGGCGTGTGCCTGCCGCGCCAGGGCAAGCGCCTCTTTCGCCACTTCCAACTCAGATCGATCGCTGCGATGCGCAATCTTTGCCACGCGTTCGCGATAGACGTTCCGGCTCTCAATGTCCATCGCGGCATACGCGCCAACGGGATCGTCGCGAAGAATCGAGTCGAAGGGAATGAGCGTCTCCAGCTCTTCCTTCCACGACGTTTGTGTAACGTGTCGTAAGGTTCGAATGCACGTGGTAACGCGCTTCGCCGGCTGACTCGTCGGATCCTTAATTAAAGCGCTGCCGCGTGCCGCGATTTCTTCCAGCACAACCAGCTTTACTGCCGGCACCAGGGCGCCGATCTCGTGAAACTCCAGAGGAGTAGTCTCTTCAAAAGCCAAACAAAATGCTGTGAAGTTGCTTTTGCTGAAACTGTCGCCTGCTTCATCGAGATAAGCCTGCGCAATCGCCAGCACTCGCGGCACAACCTCGTCCTTGCTGCTGACATGCGGAAGGTTAGTCAGCGGCCCGAGTTCGGTTGCTAGTTGACGAGTCAAGGAGGAAAGTTGCTGCGCATTGTCACGGAGCCAGAGCAGATCCTCCGACTTCGGAGCCTGCGCGTAAGCGGCATCCACGCTCTCGAATATGGCGTCAAAATCTTCCGCAAGTTTTTCGCAACGCTTCGAGAAAGTGTCGGACGACATTGCCCCCGGAAGCCAACTCAAACTTGCAGCAAGCTCTGCCGCCTCAACGCGCATGGCTCTCGCGTCCGCGCCATTGCTAATGGCAGAGTGCTGCCGCTCGTCTTCGCCAATTCCCGTTCCAATTACAACGCTGCGGTCGGCCTGAGTGTGAGGAGCCATTAATTACAACCATCCTTGCTTTGATTCTTCGGCTTCAACCATGCATCTTCTACTAGCGGTAACTCGCCGCTTGCAGCTCGAACATTTCCGCGTAGCGCCCGCCGAGATGTGTCAATTCATCATGGTTTCCCTCTTCCGCAATGCTCCCGTTCTCCAAGACCACAATTCGATCGGCCATGCGCACCGTTGAAAATCGATGCGAAATAAATAAAGCCATCTTCCCGGCCGTCAATTCGGCAAAACGCTGAAACACTTCGTACTCGCTGCGCGCGTCGAGCGCTGAAGTGGGCTCGTCGAGGATCAACACCTGGGCGTCGCGCAAATAGGCTCGCGCCAGTGCAACCTTCTGCCATTCGCCGCCCGAGAGATCGACTCCGCCATCAAAGCGCCTGCCCAGCATTTGCTCGTATCCAGACGCAAGTTTTCCCACCACGTGGTCAGCCATGCTTTTCTGAGCAGAGTGCTGGAGTAATTCCAGGTTGTCGATTAGCTCAATTCTTCCGACGGCGATGTTTTCGCGCGCCGTCATCTCGTAGCGCATGTAGTCCTGAAAGATGACGCCAATTTCGCGATAAAGATCTTCGAGGTTGTACTCGCGGAGATCCACGCCATCCAGCAAAACTTGGCCTTCAAAGGGATCGTAGAGTCGGGTCAGCAACTTGACGATCGTCGTCTTGCCTTCGCCGTTTTCTCCGATCAGCGCCACTCGCTCGCCGGGATGCAAATGAAAATTCAATTTGTTCAAAACGAGACGCGAACTTCCCGGATAGCGAAACGAAACATTGCGAAATTCAAATCCGCGGCGGATTGGCCGCGGCGCCGGCAATGCGTTCGGTTTCGATTGAATCGTCGGCCGCATCTCAAAAAACGCAATCAGGTCGGTGAGGAACAAAGCCTGATCGGCAATTGTCGAGAGCGTCGAAAAAGTTTGTTGCAGATTTGAACTAGCTTCGCGAATGGCATTCGCCAGCAAAGTTAAGGTGCCGAAACTGAAGACGCCTGTAACCGTCCTCCAGACAGCGAACACATACGCCGTGTAATAACCGGCCGTGCCGATCGCGGAGAGCAACGCGCCCACCGCCACCTTCCGGCGAGCCAGCGCCACGTCTTCCTCATAGACCTGAGTGGAGAGCACTTTAAATCTGGACGTCAGAAAATCTCTAAGGCCGAAAAGTTTTAATTCCTTGGCTGCCTCTTTGCTCCCGCCCAGAATCCGCAGGTAGTCAAGTTGGCGCCGGATGGGAGTCTGGCGAAAATTCTTGGCATATCCCAGGAACGCAAAGTGCGTCTCTCCCACAAAGGCCGGGATCACCCCGACGATCAGCATCAGCAAGAGCCAGGGCGAAAACACCATGATCGAAATCGATAGCGTAATCGTTGTGATCACCTGCTGGATAAGGCGCCCAATGGCCTGGATCATGTAAAGCCGGTCCGTAGCCTGCACCCGCGCGCGCTCCAACCGGTCGTAGAAGACCGGATCTTCATAGGCAAGAAGATCGAGCGAGGCGGCGTGCTCCATGACGCGAACGCTCACGTGGTGCGTATATTTGCCCGCGAGCAGCGCATCGAGATAATCGATCACTCTCCCGAGGACGCTGGTCGACACGGCCAGCCCGAACTCCGCCCCCACCAGCCACCACAGCCGGGTTCCGATCGGTTGATGAGTGGTGAGGATGCCGTAAATCGTGTCGATGATGAGTTTTGAAACCCAGAACAACGCGGGTGGCATCAGCGACGCGATTACTCGCGAGATCAGGCCCCACACAACTACCGCGCGTCCGGACTCCCAAACAAAACGCAACACCGCCGGAACGTTTCGGAGAGCTGTGACTCGCTCCCGCCATCCGTTATGCAACTCGGGATTTGCGCTCATGACTGCATCAACATGACTGAATCAAATATGGTTGAAAAATACCCTTGAATAACAAACCCGTCAGCCAGAGAGGGTTGGCCCGGCAATCGACGCGAACCGAACGTCAATCGAAGTGGCGATGCTCCGAGTGTCGCGAGGCAATTATCGCTAGGCAAGTCCAGGCGAGGCAATCCCAAGCGAACCAAGCCAGCTCAAACGATTCTTCGATGAGGAAATGGCCCGCGGGGTTGGGTGAATAGGTTGGATGGATATGAAAACCGGAAGAAATAGTGGGCCCACCGCCATGCGGCTATCAAGGTTTGTATTTGTGGAAGCCGGCACGCTCCATACCGCGCTGCGCTTCAGCGGTCTTCATGAATGTTTCCCAGACGAAGCCGGTGCGCAGATTTTCCGCCATCAACAAGATGATGCCCGTATCAATGCCGATAACGTCGGTGTCATACCAGTTATTGAGCGGATTGAATACGTTGGTAAATCCATATTTATTCCATGCTGCGGGATAGCGGCTTCGAATTGTCTTCAAAACACGCATGGTGGCTGCGGGCAGGAATGGCAACGACCCGCCGGCCGCACTTGGAACAACAGAGCCATCAATCGGTCCCGTTGCAGGAGGTCCGCCCCATGCCACATAACCATGTTGAGAATCGGAAGCGGTGATTCCCCATAAATCGTCGCTGTAATCGGGGAATTGTTTGTTGAGTTCGATGCAAAAACGCCGGTGGACTTCCGTGGCCGTCACCGAATTCTGAAAATAATCGGCGTATTTGTCGCGTTTATCGCGAAAATCAAACCATGCCTGCGAGTATTGATGCACAAAAAGCGGAGCAAACGACCCGATATACCGCATGCCGTCATATTCGAAGGTCAACCGCTTCCAGGCGTTCCAGGTTTCCGACTTCAACGGATATGCCGACGAGCCCATGCCAAGCAGATACATCATCATCAGTTCGCTGTAATAGTCCCACCGCGAAGAAAGAAATCCGACTTCCGGCGTCCAGCCGTGGGTCAGGAGTGAGGTGTCTTCGGAGAGCCAGGTCCAATCGACGCGGTTGAAAATCAGATTCGCGAGCTCCGCCACTCCGGGATGACGGAAGTGCTCGCGGCAGGTAAGCACGCCGCACAGCAGAATCGCCGTATCCACCGAAGACACCTCGGAATCGAACATGCGTTCTCCGGTTTCCGGATTAGCGAAGTGGTAGAAGAATCCGCGGTGGTTCGGGAGCTTCTTCCACAAAAAGCGCAGAGTTGCGAAGACGCGCTCCAGCGCATCGTCGTTCGAGATGAACCCTCGCTGTTGTCCGATGCAGAGAGCCGTCAGCCCAAAGCCTGTCGCGGCAATGCTGGATGCAACCTTCTGATCGTTTTTGTCGTCACTGTGAACGTTGCAGCGGTCCTTGACCATCCCGGTTTTCGGATTCCCCTGCTCCCAGAAAAAAAGAAAACTGGAAGCCTCGACGTCATTGAGAAACTGATCGTCTTCCGCGGACAGAGCTGCGACGGCGGACGTGCTCCCGGGGGTAGCGGAAGGCTGCGCGCTGATGGACGCTGCGGGCAAGTACTTTGCAAATGGCAGGCAGAAACTCGTCCCCAGAACCTGACGCAGAATCTGCCGCCGCGAAAGTAAAGGTTTTGAATCAGTCATGCGTTGGCATTTTGTTCAGCATAGCGACGGGAAAATTGTATGAACGTATCTCCAACCAATCGACAACGAAACTCATTTCCACCCTTTCGACTAGACCTGTTCAACCCAATCCATCATCATATTAGTATTATCGATGTTCGTGCGCATGACTCGGACCCACAAAATCGAAAGCTGGATAGCCGTGCTGGTTCTCGTCTCGCTTGCCGCCAGCGCGGGGGCGATTTACTGGCAGCGGCAGAAAGCGATTTCCCTCCGTGGCGCAGTCCTGGTACAGGATTCGGACCCGCGAAAACAGCAACCGATCGGCGGCGTCACCATTTCCGCTGGTGATCTCGCCGCCTCTGACGCCACCTCTGATTCCTCTGGATTTTTTCTGCTCCGGCTACGCAAGCCAGTTCGCAAGGGGCATCCCGTCGTTCTTTCCTTTAGCGCGCCGCAATACCGCCCGCTGGTTCTGAACGACATCGTCGCCAACAAACTCTATGTTGTCCATCTCGTTCCGCTCTCCAGCGCTCCCGCACCCAAGAGTCAGCCCCAAACTAAGGTCGTCAGCATTCGTGTGCGTTATACGGTCAAGGGCACAACCGATCTCAACGTAGGCAGCGCGGTGAAAACTTTCGAGATCGAGAACAAGGGAAACGTGCCCTGCAAGGGCGATCGTCCCTGCTCGCCCGACGGCAAATGGAAAGCAGCCGTTGGTTCGGCGACTTTGGATGCCGGCGCGGGAAACGAATTTCGCGATGCTCGTGCCTCTTGCATCGCTGGTCCCTGTCCCTTCACCAAAATTGAAACCGACCACTTCACGCAAGGCGGACAGGTCATCACCGTGGCCGCTGGTGACTGGTCCGACACCGCTACTTTTTTGTTAGAGGCTGAGGTCTTTCGGCACATGATGACGCAAAGCGAACGCTGGTCTTATCCGGTGATCTTTGGGGAGAGCTTGTCGTTCACCCTGCCCGCTACTGCCGAAAGCGTAAGCATCGAGGCAGAGCTCGACGGCCAGACCATCATCTTTCCCTTGGGACCGTCGCTTTTTTTGAGTTGGGCGAGTTGCGATGCAGGAGTCAATCCCGATAGAGGGCGCGTCTATCGATGTACGCCCAAACCCGGTTATCGCTTCCAATAGCGCAGTTAAAAATCCCCGGCTGACGAGGCTTGTCGAACTCGCGCTACGCGAAGAGTCGCTGCATAGGATGGATTTTGAGTTGCGGTATCAGTGCAAGAGGGGACTGGCTCGACCCACCGCAATCAATGCCAGTGAGCCGAACCAGTCCTTCCAGGAGTGAACTCGATTTATATTTCCAGCCGATCCGCGGCTAGAGGCCGCGGCCCAGCATGTAGTTATTTGCGCGTATGAACCAGCCTGCCTCGGCGTTATAAAACGGCCATGGGAAGCCGGAATTCACATATTGGCTTTGGACGGTGTTGATATAAGTCGCGACACGAGCCTGGTCGCCCATGGCCGCGGCGCCGTCGACCACCAGGCACCAGGGAAATGGATCCTGCGAATTAAACGATAGCTCGGGCCAGCCCGGCCAAGCCGCATTCAATGCCGCATAGGCTTGCTGTGCGCGCGAGTCGGAGGATTTCACCACACCCATCAGCACAGGAAAAACCTGCGAACTGGCATCCGCATACCACGTGCCCATGTTGGGCGCGATGAGTTGGCCGTACCAATTCTTGTACACCGCCCAGTTGCCATTCATCCACATACTCAAAATGCCGTTTTGCATGGAGGTTGCGGCGGCGGTGTAATAGCTGGATTTGGCGGAATCGCCGAGAGCATTGAAAAGCGACGCCAAGTCGCTCAGTCCACGGTAGCCTTCCGAATTATCCATCAGGTACTTGATCTCATAATCAGGGCGGGCCCAGGTGAGGCCATCGCTCTGCTGCGTCTGGATCAGCACTCCACCAATCACATCGAGCTGGTAAGAGATGCTCGAGATGTACGACCGCGCATTTGCGTCCCCGCTCTTCCATGCATTCCACGCCAAGGTCAGAAAAGTGGCGGCGTAAGAGTCGGTCGAATCCGCAGTGTAGGTTGGTGTCTCAACTCCGTTGCTGACGGTGTAGTCATACATCGTGCCGTAGAGGCCCCACTTGTCCGGCCAGTTCAGGTGGCCGACGTACCAGTTCATCCAGGCGACAACTTCGGGCATCCGATTCGGATCTTTGGTCATGCCGATGGCGCCGATATTGGCGAAGTAGGGCTCGATTTGCCCCGGGACATAGAGGATCGCTCCATCCGGCTGCGAGAACTGCGATACCCATTGCGAGGTCGCATTAAAGTTTTGCTCATACGGCCCGGAGGAGCCCACTTTGATGTTCATCGTCTTGACGTAAACAGCACCAGTATTATCCCAAGCCTGCACGTTGATGTTGTGTGCGCCCGTGCCCAGGGATAGCGCGGTGTTGATGCTCGCGGCGTCAACAGTATAGGCGTCCTGGCTGTCTACATAGATGCGCATGGCGTCGATCACCCGTCCGGCGGGGGCGGTGGCCGAGGCCGCGAACTGCACTGGCGAGGCGACCGTCGCGCCCGGCGACGGAGACGCGATGTTGACCCCGACGCTTGCACTTAATTTGGCGCTCTGGCCGAGCGCCACCGTCACCAGAATTGCTGCGACCGCAACCCGGCGAAGCAGATGGAGCGGCAGCTTGCCCTGGCAGGCAGCTGATACTCGGGAAGAATTCGAAGAACCGGCACAAAAATTGTCCGGAAGCAGACGGAAATATAGATTTTGCAAAACAAACCTCCATGCGTATCAGGGATTACCCCTAGAGAAAAGGCTGGTACGTCTGCGCACTCAGGTTTTCTACAGGGTCTAGATCGCTAAAGTACAGGAGTTTCTGTATTGACACAGAATAGGAAGTTCATTCGGGATTACTAAAGTTTGCGGGGGGATCTGGCTGAAAGCTAAAGTTCAAAAAGGGCCCAGCGACGGACAACGGCTGGCGCTCGGGTCCGCTCGCCTTGGTCCTGATTTTTGTATCATGGAAATAGCCTTGCTCGGATGGGAATGGGGAATAGGAAGTTCACCGCGACAAGATTAGCTAAAACAAGTTGAGCGAAACAGACTCAAAACAAGGGCGGGAACAAAATTCGGGAACGAAATCGACGACCGCGAGAACGATCGTGGGGGGTTACACCTCGAGCAGGTTTCGCCCTCTCCAGCTCATGCCCCACGAGTAGAAGCCAATAAACACAAGAATATCGAGGAATGGGCCGAAGACGAAGTAGAGCACCGGCATAAACAGGACTGACCCGTGGAGCAGGTACACGTGCAGCATATATTGCTGGGGCACAAAGACAGCCAAGTGAGCCATCGTCACCAAGGTTAGAAAAATCTTTTGGGCAAGCGTGAAATCAAGCAGATAGAAAGTAAAGCCATAGAGCGCCGGAATCAGCCCGATGAGAACGCAACTGAAGACCAGCATGCTCACGGTATAACCCGGCAGGTCATGAGGGAAGCGAGCCGAGGCTAAGGCGAAATATCCGAGCGCGGTCGCCTGCAGCAGGCAAAAACCGCGCAGGAGATAAGCCCAGGGCAAAGCTTCTTCGGTCAACAGAAAACTGGCGCCAAATGACAGAATGGTCACGCCGGTCGTAATCCACCAGGCTTCGCCGCTCGCCGGTCCTGCGGACAGGCCGAAGCAGGGCAACGCAAAATGAATATGGTTGCCCCATCCCTGCGGAACCAGAATGACATCGCTCTTCAGCCCGAGTTGCTTTCCCCAGAACCCGAGGGTCTTTCCCCAGAAGCGCCCTACGGCCGGTAGCAGAGCGATCCATGCGGCGGTTCCCAGGAATGCGAGAACCACACTCTCCATAATCTGTCGCGGTCCAAGCCGCAGGCGGACGAACGCTCGATGCGGCGTGATCAGGCCTCCACGCCAGCCCTTATGACGCATGGCCTCAAGCGCTGGCGGCAGCCGCTTCCTTTCCTCGCGCTCTTGACCTTGCAGCTTAGAAATCGAGGAAGACACCGAAGGTCCCTCCGATACGGTGGTATGCGGGCTCCTGATGCTGCTCGACGTTGAAGTTCAACCCCCAGTTCGGGCCGATCCATTGCCGCCACGTCCCCGATACCGTGTGCTCGCGAAAATCTTCCGCCACACTAAAAGTAGGCACTAGAGGCGTAGGCAACCCCAGCACTTCATATCCCTCGCGGCCCCACTCGTAGCGCAGGGAAAAAAAGTGTTCTTTTTCGTGCCCCCATGTGCCCGCCAAATATTGCGTGCGGGCAAGAATGTCTCCCGGGTTGGCATGCGTCCACATGAAGCCGCCCTGGACCACGAGCGGATGTTGAAAGTAATATGCGGCTCCAATCTGACCGCGCACGTCATTGTCGGTGGTTTTACTTTGATCAAAGCCTGCGCCGGCAGTGACTACAAGTTGTCGACGACGGAGAAACTTGCGATTGATGAGCCCGGTGGTCTGAAATTTATTCAGAAAAAACCCCCCGACGCTGACGCCTATCGAACCTTCGGCGAACCAGTTCTCCGACAATGTGCGGACCAGATCAAGATTTCCAAACCACCCGCTGTCTCCGAATCTGCCCTCGCGAGTGATCTCTCCGGTCAACGTATTCCGGCCGCCCGAAACGACGCCTCGCGCATAGAAGTCATTCCAATCGGCGTAGCCGCCGGTCAGCGCACTGTGGCTGCCACCCACTTCGATATATCCGGGGCCTTCCAAGCCTAAGGTGAGAGCGCCTAATCCTGGCAGGCTCGAACCGGGAGCGGTAGTGGTGTTCGAACTGGCTTGCGCGCCGGCCAAGACGCACCAGAGCAAACACGCGAAGAGAATCAGCGCTTGCTTCATCGCTTCGCCTCAACCGCTTCGGCTCGCGACCGCCAGGGGTCGCGACGCAAGTTGAATTCGATACTTAGCTGGCGGCTATCGCCCGCAGCAACAAAAATCATTCCGTCCTCCATTCGAAGCGTTGCCTTGCCTTCCACAATCCGCGCATCTCCGTAATACTCCTGCGGAAAAATCCAGGTCTGATGCGCGAGCGTCTTCGGGCTGGAAGCGCTCAGCGTCACCTTGCCGGGCGAGTGCCGCAGCAGTGTCCACTGGACGGTCTCGCGTTGATTGAGAAATCCCGACAGTGCGGTCATCGTGTACCAGCGGAAGCGGCCTTCTTTCTCCGAGATGTCGGCATTGTCGAGCCAATCGCGAAGCGTACCGAAAAAGCGCTCAGCTCCGTAGGGATGCGTATACAACAGGCGAGCCGCGTGCTCATGCACCGCAAAGTCGGTCACCGCCATCAGCCACTCGCGCACCTCGCCGATAGGTATGTCGTCAAAGCCCATCTCTTCCAGGCTCGCCTCCTTGCCCATGTGAAGAATCGGAAAGCCCCAGATGCCCGGGCCATCGCGGGTTTCGTCGCGATAGACCCGCGTCGGTCCGAGGCCGGCGTCGCCGGTAAAGTAGTAGGCGACAAAGCCGTTTTTTTCCAGCCAGCGCGTCACCCACTGCGGTTGATTGCCAAGCGGCGCGGAGTACTCCGTAATGCGCTTGCCGGAAACATGTTCCAGCGCATCCTTGTTCATCTCCAGATATTTCTGAAATTCGTCCCCATTGTTGTCGCCGATGTGATCGCCAAAATAATTGTGTATCCAGCCGCCGTGACTGCCGATCTCCTGTCCGTGCGCCATCAGGTAGCGGATCCACTTTTGCGTCTCCGGATCGTGCGCAACGTCGAGCCCCTTGTGGTCGCCAAAGGCATCGACGTCGGGCCCGGCCGTGAAGTGAATGGAGAATTGACCGCGGTCGAAAACCCCCTCATCCGCGAGAATCTTGAGCGGCTTCAACGATGAGTGCGCGTCGATGTGCCAATTGAATATCAATCCGCCTACGCCGTCCGGAACCGACGCCAGATAAGGCAGCCCGAGCATGTGAACGCCAAAGAAATGCAGGAAAGAATGCAGCAACAATCCATCCGTGCGTGAGGCCAGATATCCGAGCGGCAGATTCACAAACAGCACTTGCCCCTGCTCTTCCTGCCGGTATCCGGCAGCCAGCGCTCGTTTCGACTTCAGCAGCACCTGGCCATCGAAATTACCAGCGGTGCGGAAGACGGGGTACTCGACATCGCCATACTGATACGCCGCAAACGCATATCGGCTGGTAGCGGCATCGCGCTCGGCCGCCGGGCGCCAACGCGCGAGTTTGCCTCCATCGCCGCCAACTGGAACCGAACTTCCCGGCGGAATGCCAAGCTCCTGCATGGCAGCGGCAGTCCCGGTCACTTGCGCCGGCTCCATAGTCTTCGTGTCATAAAGGTCATAGAGCGCGTAGCGCACGCCCACCAGGCCAGAGAGCCGCGAATCGCCCGGCGGGAAGCGCCCATTCAGATCCCACGAACAAGCGTCATAAACCACCATGAGGTTCCCGCCCGCCCGCACGTAGCGATAGAGCTCGCCGATCAGGACATCATTCGCAGAGCGATGGAGCTGATCGGGAAGAATTACTCCCGCCGCATGAACGGCGGATAGTGGATCGAGAAATTCAGAGTCATGAATCGGCTGCAAGTGGAGGCCTTCTTCGCTGGCAGCGTCCATCCATTCGCGCACCGCGGGCGTGTTCACGTCGACTGAGTCGGGCAAAAGCAGTAGCAAAGTGTCCGCGCCTCTGCCTGATAGAGTCCCGTCGCGCCGATGCATATAACCGACGGCAAAAAGCAATAGTGGCGCGAGCACCGCGACGCACACGTACTTGGCCCCTTTTTTCATGGTTGTACTTGGATGCCTGCGGCCGCATTCGCGGTTGGGCCTTCCTGCGCGCTCCATATCTCGTCGCAGGCCCGCGGATCGAGCACCTGGGCCTGTGGGAAACGCGCCCTAAGCGACTGCCACGCCGCCTCTTCCAGCACGTTCCACGAACTGCCGCCACGCAGCGAATCGGATTGCGAAGTCCAGCACGCCGCCGACTTCGTGTCGCCCAGTTTTTCGGCGGCCAGGGCGACGAGGCCCCATGGATTCGTGTCATAGCGCCGCTCGATCCAGCCCGCGCCAAATGTCTGTCTCCATTGTTGCCACGCCCGTCGCGGATCCTGTCCCGGCCCGCTCACATCCGCCAGCCAGGGATAAACCTGCGCCACAATGTCGGGATAAAAAGCGGGGCGGCTCTTTTGCATCGAAGGACGAAACCGTCCCGTCCGTCGATCCCAGAAAATGCGCTGGATGGCGGCATCAAGCTTGTCAGCGCATGCGTCCGTTGCAGCTCCGGCTGGATCATGAAGACGAAGTTGTCCGCGAGCGACATCTTTCAGCGCGGCATAGACTTCAATGTTGTCCATGAACAGCGCAACATGATTGAGCCGCGAAATGTGATACACACCCAGCCGCCCATTGCGCAGTTTCGCCAGTTGCTTCGCGGCCAGCGTGATGCTGCGCTGCCATTCCACTGGCATGCCAGTCGGGGGCGCCATGCGATAGAGCAGTTGCATCCACAGCGCGAGCATCGAATCGTCCGCATCGGCAGGCGCGCAATCGCGCCAGGCATAATCAATATTGGGGTTGGCGTTGCTGTTGGCGCGGCAGAACCGTCGAAAAAGCCCGTCCGGCCGCTGTCGCGGCAAGGCCCAATCGATCCAGGCTTGCGCGGACTCGTGGATATCCAACCCGCCATCCTGCGCGACAATCAGCGCCTTGGTCGCGAAGTAGGGCTCTACGTAATTGCCGCCCCGAGTCAGCGTGATCGCCCCATCGGGATCCTGAAAGGTAGCAGGAGAGAAGGCAGTCGCGCCAAACGCTTGCACTCTACAAACGAGCAGCGCGCTCAGCACGATCAGTGAGGCCACGGCGCACCTCGGGAACGAGGGAAGAGATGTAACTTTCGACGAGGCTATTCCCAGCCCTGCTGGTCGTCTGGGCATTACGCCTCGATGTTTCCGCGCACGCGCGCCCACACCGTTCCGTGCAACTGGCATCCGGCGGCGATGTTGGCGCCGGATGACGAAATCGTAGTCGGCGCATCGGGCGAGCCAACGCGTGCGCCACGCGCCATCAGAACATCGTTTTCCGCCATCACCGGACCCGTCGCAAACGTACGGGGGCCAAGCCACACCGTCCCGCCACAGACGATGCTGCCGTGTACGCAGGCGTCCTCGTCAATCACCGTGTCCTTATAACTCTTAGCGCTGCCTAACAGCCGCGCCCCTCGCCCGATGTGCAGTTCGCCGGTAGCGATAATATTTGCGTCAAGTGTTTCGCCGGCCGGCAGCGCGAAATCGCCCTCGACGCGTAGCCGCGGACGCGACGTCGTAAACATATCGCCCGTCAACCCACGCTCCGCATTCTCTTCCGGGTCTTTCTGCGCTTGGCAGAGATGTGTGTCTGAAGTAGGCAACGCCCGTGTGTCGTCAGAATCTACGGTCAGAATCTCCGGAGCGTGCATGTGCTGGAAGGCGCATCCGCGCTCCAGGCGAATCGATTGCCCCGCCGAAAGCCGGCCATAGACGGCGCTTCTTGAGCGGAGATAAATGTTTCCGTCGCCGTGAAGCCAGCGCAGCACAGTGCTGTTCTTCCCGAGGATAATGTCATCGCGCCCGAACGCCGCGCGTAGCGCTGCATTTTCGCCCAACACCATCGACCCGTCGGCATAAACATCGGCGTCGACAACTTTGCCGGCAAGAATTTGCGTCGCTTCGCCAAACATCAGCGTGGAAATGCCTCGAGTCTGCTCCGAATCGAAATCGAAATTGTCGGTACCGACCAGCAATATTTCCATCCCCGCCAACGATGTTCGCGACACTGTACGCTCAGTGCGGCAGCGCTCCAGTTGCGGTCGCAGCGGTTCCAGGCGGGTGCGAAAGATTTCGGCAAAGTTACCGATGCGGCCATCATGGCGGGAGGTAGGCAGAGGAGAGGCATCGCTCCGCTTCCACAACTCGAATAAAGCCGGCGTGATCGGAAGAGCCAGCAGCACCGCCGTGACAGTGGTCAACGCAAGCGGAGCCCACGGCAACATTAGACGGACTCCCGCAACACGGGAACCGTAGGCGATAGCGCGTCGTCGAGCACGGGCGCGGTGCGCGAACGTTCCGTCTTGTCCCACACGAGTTCGTGATTGCCGAAGAGATTTCCATAGGTGCTTTCGCGCACCTGTTGCCACGCAGCGTGGGAAACGCTGATCAGACTCACGGTGAATCCGAAAAGAGTTAGCGGCAGAAGACGAATGCGTTGCCGCGATCCATCGAGCCGCGCCGCCGCCGCAATCTCGAAGAAAGCGGCAAAGTTTCCGAGCGTGGTGAAAGCGCCCAGCGCCAGCACCGTCAGGCCGCCACCGATCTGCGCTCCGGTATAAAAAAGCACGACCGCGAGCAACCATCCCAACAAAAGCACCGGTCCCATGAGATACACACCTAACAGCAGCACGCCGTCAATGCGCTCGAACCAGCCCAGGCCGGGGCACCTCGCGGTACGCGCGATATAGCTCGCCATCGCCTGGTTGTGGCCTTTGGCCCAGCGCGTAATCTGGCGCACCCGCACCGGCCAGCGCTCCGGGACTTCTTCGTAGCACTCGGCGCGATTCTCGTAAGCGGTCTTCCACCCGGCGATCAGCAAACGGTAAGTCAGATCGGTGTCTTCAGCCAACGCGTTCTCGTTCCAGCCGCCGATTTCCTGGAGCGCGCTCTTGCGCACGCCTGCCACCGTTCCGCCGTATTGCGGCACCAGGTGCAGATTCATGCGGGCCTGCTGATCGACCTGATATCCGCCCGAGCGCTCCAGATCCAAAAGGCGCGTCAAACACTTCTTACCCACATTCAGCGGCACCACTCGTCCCATGACAGCGCCAATCTCAGGGTCGAAAAACGGCGCGACCAATTGCCGCAGCAGCGCTTTGCCGGGAATGTAGTCGGCGTCGAAAATCAGCACGACTTCGGTCTTCACCAGCGTCATCGCATCCTTCAAAGCTGCCGCCTTGCCCGGCTTTCCGCCGACACGATGGAAGGGCTCGATGAGCGGATGCTGCTCCGCAAACGCATCGATGATCTCGCGCGTCCGATCGGTCGACCGGTCATTGACCGGAATGATCGTCATCTTCTCTTTGGGATAGTCAGCCTCGATTAGCGCCTTCATGATGTCGGCGACTACTGCTTCTTCATTGTGGGCGGCGATTAATACCGTAATCTCTGGCCACGCAGCACTCTCCAAATCCACATAGGGATGCCGCTGTTTGCCGAAGAGGCGATTGAACGTGAAAAAGTAATGGCGAAATGTGTAAATACAAATAAGTAACAATACGATGCGAAATAAATCCATTAACATATGCTGTCACCGCGTCCTTCTGCCTGTCCCGCCAAATCTTCGCCACTAACTTCAACGGCGTGCCCCACCAACTCGTCGGAGCCCATCGAAACCTGTTCGCTACTCGCCGCGCCCTGGAACTGCTCGGAGTCATGCAGCACCGGCCGTTCACCATTCAGCCAACGCGATAGCGCAGTAGCGATCCGCGCAGCGGCGCGTCCATCGCCATAAGGACACTCGCCCGCGGCCATGGTCTTATAGGCATACTCGTTGCTCAGAAGGCGCGATGCCTCGCGCACAATCATTTCTCGCGACGTACCCACGATCTTCGCCATGCCCAGCAGCGAAGCCTCTGGCCGCTCCGTCACCTTCCGCAATACCAGCACCGGCTTGTGGAAGATCGGGGCTTCTTCCTGCACTCCGCCGGAATCGGTGAGCACCAGGTAGCAGCGGCGCAGCAAAGACAGGAACTGGAAATAGTCGACCGGTGGAATCAGGTGAATGCGATCGCGATTAGATAATTTCGCTTCTACCGTCGAAGTGACATTTGGATTTAAGTGCACCGGATAGATGACCCGAATGTGGGGAAAGCATTCGACCAGTTCGAGGATCGAATCGCAAATGTTCTCGAGTTCCACGCCCCACGATTCACGCCGGTGCGAAGTCATCAGCACGATGGGCGAGCCGTCATCGGGCACGCCCTCAGGAAGAGGATGCTCAATGGTCTGCATCTCCAGAAGCTTGTGTACGGCATCGACGATGGTGTTTCCGGTCGTCACCACGTCCTGCGCCGGGATCGCTTCCGTCAGCAGGTTTTCCGCGGCCAGAGGAGTGGGTGCGAAGTGCAGTTGCGTGACAACAGCGGCAAGCCGCCGGTTCACCTCTTCCGGCCAAGGCTGATAAATATCGTGGCTGCGCAAGCCCGCTTCGACGTGAGCGACCGGAACCTTTCTATAGAAGGCGGCCAGAGCAGCCGCAAAAGCAGTTGTGGTGTCTCCCTGTACGAGAAGACAATCGAGCGGATTTTCAGCAAGCAGCGTATCCATTGACTCAAGGATTCGACACGTCAGCCCGTTGAGCGTCTGGTTGTGGCGCATGAGATCGAGTTCGATGTCGGTGCGCACGTCAAATACCTGAAGCACCTGGTCGAGCATCTGACGGTGTTGTCCGGTCGAGATCGCCAACGGAATAAATTCGTCGGAACGTTTTCTGAGTTCGAGGACAACTGGGGCCATCTTGATCGCATCCGGACGAGTCCCGAAAACGATTCCAATCCGCTTTTTCATGGGCTCTCCCCCCCCGGCTCAAACTTAGAGTCGCTTCACTGGTTTGGGGTTGGTGTATGAGTAATTTGCAGTAGATGCAATGGTGACTTCGCAGTAGATAAAAAGGATCATTGAAATTTGCAGAAAAAGCGGGCAACCCACCCGCCGGTTCCCTCACCCAATACCGCATCGTAAGTAGATTGTCCGAACTCGAAGTTGGCCCGAGTTCTGGAAGCAGGTTCCCGGCAAGCGATTTTTGCGCGCTGGGGACAGGTTATGTCTGGAGATGCTTTGGACGCTTCTGCTCAGATATTCGCGCCGCTGAGCAAGAGCTGGCGAAACAAAGGCCAGGCTCAAGCGCGCGACATGATTGGAAATTGGCCAAGCAAGTTTTTATCGGAGACGTTCCCAATGAGCAGACACCGTTTACACATTCAAAAGATCGTTCTGGCACTTTTGCTTTTCTCGGCCCTTTTCTCGGCCAGATGCTTGTGGGCATCGGATGATGTTCCGCCCGCCTCAAACTCCTCCGCGATACCCGAACAGCAAGCGAACAATCAGGCGCCGAACAAGAACGAAATGGCCGACCGCATCTTCTATCGCGAAGCCAAGTTCGTTCAGGATATGAAGTCCTACACTCCGATGGTCGAGACCTACATACAGGATTTCAAGAGCGATGACCAACTTGGGCAAGTGCCGACGAGCGACAAATATTTCATCGGCCGCCTGATCATGAATAAAGGTCTTGAGGATTTGTCGTTCCAGAAAAACTCAACGTCGATGCGCAGCAGATTCCTGGAGAAGCTGAACGGCTTTTACAAGATGAATTATGTGGCGCTCGGCTTCATGCAGATGGTTTACATCTACGGCTTCGACCAGCAGAACTATGACCTCAAATTTCTGCACCAAGAATTTCTTGGCGACGTTCGCACCCTCGTCTTCGATGTATCGCCGAAGGCCAAGGTAAAAGGAGCGCATTTTCTCGGACGCATATGGGTGGAAGATCAGGACTACACCATCGTCCGCTTCAACGGCACCTATCTGCCTCAGGGCCGCCTGAATTTCTACTTCCACTTTGACAGCTGGCGCACCAACATGCGGCCCGGAGTATGGCTGCCTGCCTTCGTCTATAGCGAGGAATCGGACGCGAAGTATGCCTTGTTCCGCAAGCTGGCAATGCGGAGCCAGACGCGTCTGTGGGGATACAACCTGAAGCTGCCTACTGACACGGATGAGTTCACCTCGATGGAAGTTGATTCAGCATCGAATGTTGCCGATCAGACCGACGCTGCCAATGAGATTCTTCCCGTCGAGAGCGCGCAAAAGTGGGAGCGCGAGGCCGAAGATGACGTGCTCGATCGCTTGCAGCGCGCCGGAGTTCTCGCGCCCGATGGTGACGTGTCCAAAGTTTTGCAGACCGTCATCAACAATCTCGAGGTTACCAACAAGCTCGACATCGAGCCCGAAGTGCGTGCGCGTGTTCTGCTGACCACGCCTCTCGAGTCGTTCACGGTGGGGCACACCATCGTAATAAGCCGGGGATTGCTCGATGTGTTGCCCGATGAGGCCGCGCTCGCCATGGTGCTGGCTCATGAACTCGGCCATATCGCGCTCGGCCATCGTCTGGATACGAAATATGCATTCGGCGATCGCATGAACTTCCCCGATGAAGAGACTTTTCGCCGCATTCAGGTGTCGCGCAATCCGGCCCAGGAAGAAGCCGCCGACAAGAAGGCACTAGAATTTTTGCAGAACTCGCCGTACAAAGACAAACTCGCTAACGCCGGATTATTCCTGCGCGCTCTCGAGTCTCACTCGAAACAATTGTCGTCGCTGATCACGCCTGAGTTCGGCAGCCGTATGGCGAAGGGCGACAGCATCCTGCGCATGAGCGCGCTGCTCCAATCCGCGCCCGCGCTTCAAACGACCGACGTCACGCAAATCGCGGCCCTACCCCTGGGCAGCCGAATCAAGCTTGACCCCTGGGACGATCGCGTTGAAATGAACAAGAGCAAGCCTGTGCCTTTGCAGTCGGCGCGGGACAAGATGGCGTTCGAAGTAACGCCGATGATCCCCCATCTCGCCCGCTATCGCGGCCCGCAACAGGTCGCGAACGCCGGGGCAGCCGGCAAGTGAATATTTTCGCTGGGGTCCCACTCATTCTGAAACCACGAGTGTGTGGGATTCGCAGTTTGAAGTTTTAAGTATTTGGAGGTACTCGCTAGTATGAAACGCGCCACGCTTCGTTACTTGCCTGTTTTTCTTGCTGTCACGGCTTCCGCCATCCTCGCCGGATGCGGCAGTTCCAGTACGCCGGTTCAAACCACGCCACCACCACCGCCGCCCAATCTGAGCGTGATCAAACACATCATCTTCCTGGCCGAAGAAAATCGCAGCTTCGATAGTTATTTCGGAAAGATGAACGACTATCGCAGCGCGCCGCCGTTCAATTTGGCGCGCGAAGTCAACGGACTGCCCGATGATTGCAGCCCGACAACCGGCGGCGCAACGCCCTGGACGACGCCATGCAGCGCAATGAATTTATCGCCGAATGCTCAAGGCGTGCCTACTACTCCTATCTATGCATTCCACTTGCAGACGGCGTGCATCGACGGCCTCAGCCCAGACTGGATTGTCGGCCATTGGGATTTCAATATCACAAATCCGAGCTCTAATACTCCGGGCACTCTGGGCCTCCCCACACCTGGCTCGGATGGCTTCGTCGTCAGCGGTGCGAGCGCGGCCATTGCCAACGGCGAAAATGATGTGCAAGGTATTCGCGCCATGGGCTACTACACCGGCACGGATCTCCCATACCACTATTGGTTGGCGACGAACTTCGCCATGTCCGACAACTGGTTTGCGCCCGCCCCTACTCGCACCCAAACCAATCGTTATTACTTGATGGGTGCAACCTCAGGCGGTTACGCCTATCCTTATATGGGTGGCAGCGAGCCTCCCATTCAGTCGAAGACTATCTTTGATTCCCTGCAAGCTGCCAACGTTTCGTGGAAGGTTTACTCCGAACTGCCCGACGGATACACCTACGCCTCTGTGTTCAACGGCTTCATGAATCGATTCGGCAGCACGGGGAATGTTGTCAACGATCCGTCGTTCTCGCAGTTTTTATCGGATGCGCAAAGCGGCAACCTCGCCTCAGTCACCTTCATCGACAAGCCCGACGCGGATGAGAAGCCTGACGGCACCGCCGCCAACATTCAGGACGGTGTCGCCGAAACGGAGAAATTGATCAATGCCGTGATGAATAGCCCGGAGTGGTCCTCAACCGTGCTCATCTTTACCTTTGACGAAGGCGGAGGCCTTTACGACCACGTCGTACCGCCAACTAACGTCCCCAGTCCGGATGGCATTAAGCCAGTCGACCTTTGCACCAGCGCCACCGATCCTGGCTGCACCTTCGCGGAGCTCACGCACAGCACGCCGCCCTATGATCCGACGGGTGACTTCACCCGCTATGGCTTTCGCGTGCCGGCTGTGGTGATCTCGCCCTTCGCCAAAGCAGGTTATGTTTCGCACGTCCAGACCGATTCCACCGCCTGGCTAAAGCTGGTCGAAGAACGCTTTAGCCTCCAACCCCTGAATGCTCGCGATGGCTGGAGCGGCACCAGCGATATGAGCGACTTTTTTGATTTCGCCAATCCGCCGTGGACAACGCCGCCAGCAAACCCGCCCAGCGACGGGCCGGGAAATTGCTATGATACTTTGCCGTAGATTGGTCGCTAGGCGTGGGTCGATAGGCGTTAGCCGCCAGTCGTTGGCTTTTTACTATTCGTCGTACCGTTCGCATTACGATCAACCGCGAACGGCCATCGACTAACAACCCTCCACCACATCGAACGGTCGCATCATCTCATTGTCCTCGTGCTCGAGAATGTGGCAGTGCCATACGTAGCGCCCAGTGAATCCTTCGAAGCGGATAATGATGCGCGTCACCATGCCGTGGTCGGCGCGCACCGTGTCCTTCCAGCCGGCCTCCGACGGATCGGGCGCCACTGGCGGGCCGAGATATTTGAGTTCACCCGTTGCCGAGTAGGCGTTAACATTGAACGCTCTTCGATCGAGGATCTGAAACCTCACCATGTGCAGATGAATGGGATGGTCGTCATTCGTAAGATTGATAAAATTCCAAATCTCGACCGAATCGAGCACTGGATTTTCCGTGACCGGCATGCTCCAGTGGGCGCTATTCAATAACGACATCAGGGGCCGCTTCTGTGCATCGTCGATCTCCCCCAACGTCAGCATGCGATTCTTGACTGCAGCGGATTCCGCAATCTTCGGAACCGGCCTCAAACTCTTAGGCAAGACGCTACCGTCGCGCGCGCCTTTCGCGGCCACGCGAAACTGCATCACATTGAAGTTGTCATTTCTGAGCACAAGATTGTTTCCGGCATACTCCGAGAAATCGAAGATCAGATCCGCGCGCTCGCCCGGCGAAAGCCGCACTCGGGTCAACTCGACCGGAGCCGTCAGCAATCCCTGATCGCTGCCAATCTGATGAAATTTTGGAAACCACTGCGCCTGGCTGCTGCTGCTGAATGTCAAATGAATCGCCCGGCCATTCGATCCGTTCAGCACGCGGAAGCGATACTTGCGCGGCTCCACTTCCAGGTAAGGAAAAATCTTTCCGTTCACGAGAACAGCGTCGCCATAAACTTCCGGCACCCACGGCGATTTCGGATCGCTCGATACCGGATAATTCAGCTGCCCCTCGAGATCGAAGAGCCGGTCATAAATAACCAGCGGAATCTCGTACTTGCCGCGAGGCAAGTTCAACGCATCTTCAATGTCATCGCGCACGAAAAATGCGCCCACCAGCCCCGCAAAAATATTCAGTCGGTTAATGCCGAGTGCGTGGTCGTGATACCACAGCATCGCCGCGTCCTGCCGATTGGGATAGTGGCAGACAGCCGACTTGCCCGGCGCATACCAGCTCTCGGGATAGCCATCGCTCTTCGGACGAGCCTTCGCACCGTGCAGGTGCACAACCGTACGCACTTCGGGCTTATCCGCCTCCGCACCGTGAATATTGTGATCGATGGGCAGGAAATGTTTGGCGGGCAGTTCATTCGCCCATTCCACCAGCAGTCCCTGACCACTGCGCGTGTCAAAAACCGGCCCCGGCGACGCCGATGCATACCCCCATTGCCTAGTCGGCGGCAAATCGCGATGCACTTTCGCTTCAAACTGCCGCATCGAGACGCGATAATAAGAAAGCAGAACCGCAGGATTATCCGGGCTAGGCCGATGCCCAACAGGCTGAATGGTCTCCGGCACCGGCAGCGGATCGACAAATTGCGCCAGAGAGCTGGCATTTACTTGTTTGCGAAGCGTCGCTGGAGCGGGGTGTGAGATCCCCGGCCCCATGTTCTGTCCAGTAGAAGGAGCGGCAAATCCATCCGTCCGGGCACTTTGCGGAATGATCGGGGTCGCGCTCTGACCCATGCCGCGGCGCAAGGCCAGCGCCATCGAGATCAGTCCGCCTTGCGCAAGAAATCCTCGTCGCGTGATCGTCAGACGGTTAACTCCAGCGCATGAGCAGCGGAAAGAATGGAGCCGACGATCAGACTTGAACTGATGACCTGCCGATTACGAATCGGCTGCTCTACCAACTGAGCTACGTCGGCCTGCTTCCGATTCTAAGGGCCGCCTCGAATTCGCGCAACGATTCCCGCTATAACGGCTTCTGCAATAACGAGGACGAAACTACGCGGCCTGGGCCATCGCTTTGTACTCGTCATCGGATTGCGATGGCAGCAGCACCCACAGCGTGTAGATGCCGAGCGCTGTACCAAGCGGGATGCGTAACAAGGCTACGAAGCCTGCGACCAATGCAAAGGTTTGCGCCCAATCCTCACGCTGCAGCAAACCCCAACCGGTGAAGAAGCCAGTCGCGGCAATCGCGAGGATCAGCCATCCGACACAGGTGAGAAGAGGCCGCAGCCACACCGTAACTTCAGGCGATGGACCGTTGTGAATGTGGAACGCGCCGCCGAAGATTGTCTGCGCCACGATCAGCACCACAACTCCGGCGACGACGTACAAGGCCGAGTAGGCCGTCCATAGAATGCCCAGGAGACGAATGTGTTCGCGAACCCGGCTGCGCCGAAGCTCGATGAGTCCCAGAACAGGTTTGCCGCAGCGCGCACAGCGCGACGCTCCCCCCAGCAAATGCGCCCCGCATTGATCGCAAAACATTGTGTCCCCTTCCGAACTCACACTGTCATCCACAGTATTGTACGAACGCGAGCACTGAACAGTTCAAGAACAGTTCTCAGTTTCAAGTTCTCAGCGAGCAAGTCATGGTTCATAGATTTCACTGAGAACTGACAACTGATCGCTGAAAACTCCCTCTAAAACGAAAAGGCCACCCGGCAACTTGGGCGGCCTTTTCTTTCAAGGGAGAATAGTCCCAACGGAGGTTTCATCCATCAGAACTTTCTGCGGGAATCTTATGAGCCTTAAAACCACAGTGTCAAGCAAAATTTGCGACTTAAATAGTCCTGTTTTCAATCACTTATGAGATACGTCCACAATTCGCCAAACGACTCCAAAATGACCTTAAATCAGTCCTTTTTGACGCTAACGAGCTTTAATTGAGGCACTTACCGCTCCGGAGGCACGGGTCGCGGCTCCTCCTCCAGGTGCAGGGAGATGAATTCCACAGCCTCACGCCGGTCGAAGATCGAATCGGGAAAAAGCCGTTTTATGAGTAGTCGCAACCCTCCAAACGCGACTCCCGCAACCAGCGCCAGACCCACCACGATTCCGCAGAGAACGATGGCATTGAATAGAAAATTTGCCAGATTGTCTTTCTTGGTCACGTAGGTATTTTCATTCCACGTAACATCCGCCTCGTAGCTGACTGCCGACATCAGCGATCGCGCTTCGCTTTTCGACAACGGCCCTGCCGCGATCAGAATGATCGGCCCGGTGCGCGTGTCGAAGAATGGCCCAATATCGAGAATCGGTGTCACCCCCGGCTGCTGCTGCTTGACTTGATGCGACGCATCGATCTGCCGCAGCCGGTCCGCCGCAATCTGCGAGGTCGGATATTCGATCATCATTAAGGTTGCGTCGCCGCCGTTCACTGCATACTTGCCGATTACCACTTCCGCGCCCGATTTAAAGTCCACCATCGAGGTGGGCAGCGGCGATCCGACTCGATCGAGCGCAACCGGACCGAGGACATATTTCGTCGTGTTTTTTTCCAGGCTTCTCTCGCTTGTCGTCTTCGGAAGCCGCGATGGCAGCGAAGGCAGTTTGCCTTTATAGTCCGCCGCCTCGGGCAACAATCCCGCTAGCTGCCGCAGTTGCGCCGCCGACATTACGCTCATCCTGTCGAACACCGCATCCACCAACATGTTGCCCTGATAAAAAAGCACGCGCTTATTCTGGAAAGCCGCCTGCCCGCCAATCGTCTCCTCGCCCATATCCTCGGAGCAGTAATAACTAAACGCGCCATAAGCGCCGCTGGCATCTTCAAACAGTGCGACCTTGAGCGTCAGATTGCGTCCGTCGTCGCGCGTGTAGGAGGCCTTCTCCATGCGGACGAAGCCGTATTCCTTTAATACAGCTGCGTCGGTTGGATCGGCAGAGGCGGGATCGGAACTACGCGCGACCGTGCCCTTGATCTCCCATCCCGAAAACTCGGTGGGCAGAACCGGGGAAGAGGCGGCAGGAGATGCAGGAACTGAACTTGTGGAAGCCGCAACCGGCTTAGCCGGTTCGGAGGCAAAGGCCGACGCACAGCAAAGGAAAGAGGCAAAAACAACGGAAAAATATCGCGAGAATTTCATCCGGAAAAGCACACTACACCGCTAGATTAGACTACCGGCAGCCCAGGAAAGTTTCCACTGCGGGCGGATTAGACGAGAATAATAGCGATCAATTGGATGTTGAAGGATTCGTACCGGAAGGAGGTCTCTGAGACGACGGACTACTTCTTCAGCAGGCTGGTATGGCTGGCCACGCAGAGCCACTTGCCATCCTGAAACACCCAGGTATCGGTGAAGCGCCCGAAATGCTCATAGGGCTTGCCGCCGTAGGTGCCCTTCGTATGATAATTGCCGACCACGACCGCCGTTGCGCCGTACATTTCCACCTTCACATCATCGATACTCATGATGCTCGGCTGAAACTTCGGGTCGGCGAAATCCGCCAGAAATCTTCCTCGGTCGGTGACTTCCCCGTCCCATTCCGTATTGACGAACCTGTCGCCGATCATGCTCGCGACCGCAACCGAGTCGCGAATCACCTGCGCCTGATTCCACAACCATTCGAGCGCCACCAGTTTGGCGGCATCCGCGGACGAGGTTGCTTTGGAAGTCTGGGCCGACGTGCACAACGTCATCAGAAAACAACAGGCGGCCGTCTTCAGGATGGTGCTTCTACTCCGCAGACACACGTTTGCGCGCATATTCTTGAGGATAGTCTGCGCCACGATAGCGTGAATGGCTGCTCTCTTCCTATCAAAAACACAGTAGGGAACGTTACGAATGTCACTGAAAGATTCCCTTCCCCTTTTCGGGAAAGAGCGTCACTGACCTTCCGGTTTGTCGATCTTGCTCGCCACTTTAACGCCGCTTAGTCCGCTCGCGTATTTCGATACGCCCCGGTAAAGCGACTCGGCGATGCGCTGCCGGTGCTCAGCCGTCTCCATCTTGCGCTCGTCGGTGGGATTCGAAACGAAGGAAATCTCGGCGAGAATCGAAGGCATGTTCGCGCCAATCAGCACGATAAACGGAGCCTTCTTGATGCCGCGATTGCGTAAGCCGGCGTTATCCAGGGACAGTCCGCCGTAGAGCGACTGCTGCACGTCGCCGGCAAACTCGCGCGATTCGTCGATCTTTTCCTTAAGCGCGATCTTCTTCACCAGGTCCTGCAGTTCGTGGATCGATTTCTCCGAGACCGCGTTTTCGCGCGCCGCAACTTCCAGCGCCTCCGGCGATGAAGTGAAATTCAGATAATAAGTTTCCACGCCGCGCGCATCCGAATCGCGGCTCGAATTGGCGTGAATCGAGATGAAAAGATCCGCCCGTTCCCGGTTGGCAATCGCCGTGCGCGTCTCGAGCGGGATGAAGGTGTCATCCTGCCGCGTGTAGATCACTTCCGCGCCAAGCCGCGTTTCGAGCAATCGGCCAAGGCGCTTGGCCACGTCGAGCACCACGTCCTTTTCAAGCAGCCCATTCGGACCGATGGTGCCGGTATCGTGCCCGCCGTGACCCGGATCAATCACAATCTTGCCAATTTTCAACCCCAGCGCGCGAATCAGCGAGCGATCGCCAGCGGCGGTAGGCCGCGCTTCGCGGGTCACTTCGCGCACGTCGGCCTGAAGATCCGCAGTATCCGAAGCTGTCGCTGTAGTGGAAGATTTCGATTTCTTCCGGTGCAGGGACGACGAAAGCGCTGGTGCTGACGATGACGATGATGGCGAATGCGATTTGGCAAGCTTCGCCTCGTCTGATTCGGCGACGTTCGAATCCCCGCCCGCCCTCGATTCCGGCCGAATTTTTTCCGGGGTGAGCGTCGCGACCGTCGTCGGCGCATGATCGTCGGCTTCGACAATCGTCTTCGGAATCTTGCGATTCGATCCCTTGACGGCCACCTGTGTCTTAACGACGCCAATGCCATTTACCGGCGGCGCCGGATCAGGCGGCTGTGAATCAGCACTGCTATTTTCCGGAGGCAGGTCAGTCTCAACCAGCCCTGGCTTCGTAAAACCGATCGCAACCTTCGCGGAATTCCGTTGCGCTTTCTGCGGTGCAGATTTCGCTTCCCGTATCGGGGCAGTGGCCGACTCGACCGCATCATCAGATTCCGGCGAGGCCGCAATCTCGTCGGCTGCAGAATTCTCCTTCACGCCAACCGTTTTCGCCGCGAGCATTGTCGCCCGCTTCTGCTTGCCATGAATGTCGATGATCAGGCGATACGGATCCGGCAGCAGGAAGGCGTCGTAGCTCGAAAGGTCGTCCACTTCGAGCACAATCCTTGTGCGTCCCGGCTTAAACTCCGCAACCCGAATTTTCTTCAGAAAGCCGTCGTCTACGTCGAAGGTTTTGCCGACCAGCGTAGAAGCGAGCTTCGTGTCGCGCAGGTCAAAGAAAATGCGGTCGGGATGCGCGATGCGCTGCGAATCGAATTTCACTTCCTGTTCGACGTCAATCGCGACGCGTGTGTAGTCAGGCGTCGACCAGTGCCGGACCCCGGTGATGCGCGGCAAGGCGCTGCGGCGAGCGTCAGTAGCGGTGGCTGCCACAGAACCCGATTCGGCTGCCTCGTCAGAATTAGCGCTCGCGGGTGAAACTGCATCGGCACTGACATTGCCAGCCGTGCTGGCACCCGGACCGTCGCCGACGGAGCGCCCGCCGGAAGCCCGCTGTTTGCGAGCTGACTTTTGGGCCGTGTGTTCTTTGTTCGCCACCTGGGCATCGATCTCCTGCACCGCGGCGCGAGCGTCATCTGCCAGCCGGTTCCGCGGATAGCGATGCAGAAAATCGGCGAACGCCGCGCGCGCCTCTGCCGGATCGTTCAGGTCATCCTTATAGATCTCGCCGATCGTGAACAGCGCGTCACAGCGATATTTGCTGCCCGGATATTCCTTGCGCAGGAAATGATATTGATCGATGGCGCCGCGGAGAATCTTGTCGTCGTCAAAGCGCCGGCCCATCTCGACCATCAATTCGGCCGTCGCCACCACGCTCGGATCGGCCTTCGACGACGAAGGTGACCCCAAATAAACGCGCCGGTAAGAATCGATCACCCGCTGATATTCGTGCCGAGTGCGCTCTCCCGTGGGGCGGCCGTTCAAAGCTTCGCGCATGCGCTCCGCCCTCGCAAATTGCTGACGCGCCCACGTGTCATTGTGGCGGATGCGAGTCGAAGCGGAAGCCGATGGAAGAGGAAGCAGCGCAAGCAAAAGCGCGACGCCAAGGCGAAAGGCGTGGCCGCCTCGAGTTAGGGTCGTAGAAGCCAGGGTCTGCACTAAATTCCTGCCACAATTCCAACCAGTACTGATCTGTGATCCCACTTATTACTCTGTCATCCTTCGCAAAGCGAAGAGCCGGCCCTGAGCTTGCCGAAGGGACTTATGCATTTTGCGTCTGCAATCCGGGAGTCCATCTTCCCCCAGAATGACAACCCAACCGACATCACAAAGTTGCTAAAGGCGGACAGCTATTGCGTGTTGCTGATATAAAGCACGCCCCGGGCATCCCGCTCTACATGCACCGGCTCCCGCGCGAACGAGCTTCCCGGCGAACCGCCGGACAAGCTTTCATTCACCCCGCCGCCGTTATATAAGTCTGTGATTCGGCGGACATAATTTTGCGTCTCCCGAAAATGCGGCACCCCCGCGCTGCGCGCTACCGCTCCCGACCCCGCGTTATAGGCGGCCAGAGTCAGGCGAACATCCCCGCCATAACTATCCAATAGTTTCCTTAGATGCCGCACCCCGGCATCCACGTTCTGCTCTGGGTCAAAAGGATTGGCCACATTCAGCGACCGCGCCGTCGAAGGCATCAGCTGCATCAGCCCCATGGCTCCCTTGCGCGACACCGCATTGGGATTGAAATTCGACTCGACTTTGACCACCGACCGCACCAGGCTGGGATCCACATTGTGCCGAGCCGCCGCCGCGTCAATCGCCACATCGATATCCTGCTGCGTAAAGGCACGGTTAAGATATTGATAATTCGGACCTTTGCCGTCGAGGTAGTGATTGACCTCAGACGCTGCCGATCGCGCCGCCCGCATCACCGCCCCGCTGGTCGGAACCGGCTTGAAGCGATGTTCGGTCGAACTCCAATACACTAAGGAGGATCGCGAAGAGGTGCCCGCACTGAAGCTTCCAACTGTTCTCGAAGCCGAAGAAGGCACGCAGGTCGCCTCCCCGCTTCCATCATTTACGTAGATTCTGCGGCCGGATTCGTCGGTAGTTGAAGAAATCGCTCCCACCCGCGAAATCGTCGCATCGCCCAATGGAGCGCCCGATTGCGCCATGGCCGGCGTCGCCGTAAATGTAGAGAGAAAGGAGATCGCGGTTAAGCTAGCCATCAGGGCGATTTGCAGGCATCTACGCATAGGTTCAGGTCGGCCAAAGTCGAGGCCAAATTGCTGGCCTGATTAAAGATCGGCCAAAAGACACACTTACTCTAGGGCCACCCTACCCGTGCACCTGCCAGAGAATCCAGAACCAGAGTACCCCCAGTATAGGGTGCGCGAAACCGCACGGCAATCTATCCAAAGGGCGTAGAACCACTGAAGTAATCTACGTAAGTGACTGAAATCACTTGATTTTATCTCTAGACTCGCTGGTTCCTCAGGACGGACCCCGTCCGGCGAAGCCAAGGGGTACCCCGGTAGTTGAATTTGCACCGGGCACCGCAGCCACGCATAGCATCTACAATGTCGTCTGCGCCGGCGATGTCATCTAGCGTCGTCGATGAAACATCCATGAATTCCCGAGCCCTCCGCAAACTGTTCGACGAAGTGAAGAAGAAGCGACTCTCTCCCGACGACGCCGTGGAGCGGCTCCGTCACCTGCCCTTCGAAGATCTAGGCTTCGCCAAGCTCGACCACCATCGCGCCCTTCGCCAGGGCATGCCCGAAGTGATTTTCGGTCAAGGCAAAACGCCGAGCCAGGTGGCCGACATCTTCACCCGCCTGGCCGCTCATGGAGGCAACGTCCTTGCCACACGAACCACCGAAGAACACTATGCCGCGGTGATGGCCGCGTTCGGCGACAAGCGGCCCAGCCCGGAATACCGTCCACTCTCTCGCACCATCTCGCTCAAGCGTGATCGCAGACGCTACGGCAAAGGAGTGATCGCAGTCGTCTCCGCCGGAACCAGCGACATCCCCGTAGCCGAAGAAGCCGTCGTCACCGCGGAATTAATGGGCAACAACGTTCAGCACATCTACGATGTCGGAGTCGCCGGCATTCACCGCCTGCTGGCCCATCGCGAGGCCTTAGCCAAAGCGCGCGTAATCATAGTCTGTGCTGGCATGGAAGGCGCTCTGCCGAGCGTAGTCGGAGGGTTGGTCGGAGTCCCCGTAATCGCCGTCCCCACCAGCATTGGCTACGGCGCAGCCTTCGAAGGCCTGGCCGCTCTCCTCGGAATGATGAACTCCTGCGCCTCCAACGTCAGCGTAGTAAACATCGATAACGGATTCGGCGCCGGCTATGTAGCCTCCTTAATTAACCGAAAGTAGAGGAGCGCCGAAAAGCCGTAGCCAGCGGATTTTACTGAAAGCTGACAACTGACAGCTGACAGCTGATTCTGTGGCAAAGTAATCAAGGAATGCTCACCGCGAAAGATCCCCGCCTTGCCGGGCGCGCCGCGTTCACTCATCCTAACTTCGTCTCCTACACGCTCGCGCTCTTCCTCATCGTTGTGGCGCGCGAGATGCAGTCTGTCGCCGTCGGGTGGCAAGTCTACGAGATCACCAGGCGGCCGCTCGATCTCGGCTACGTTGGCCTCGCCCAATTCGCCCCCGGCTTCGTCCTCTTCCTATTCGCCGGACATGCCGCCGATCTCTTCGACCGGCGCAAGCTGCTGATGGCTTGCTACGCTGGCTACGGTGTGTGCTCGGCTCTGCTGCTCGCCATCAGTTGGCATGCTCCACATTCGGTTCATTTGATCTATGTTGTTCTGGCATTAACTGGGGTGTGCCGCAGCTTCAGCTTCCCCGTCAGCCGCGCCATCCTGCCCCATCTCGTCCCTGAAGAGCATTTCGCGAACGCGGTCGCCTGGAATTCCAGCACGTTTCAAATCGCAACCATCGCCGGCCCCGCCGCCGGAGGAATCGCCTACGCCTTGTTCCACGGACCTAAAGCTGTCTATGCGCTGGCCGTGATCGTGTCGATCCTGTCGATCATCATGACCTTGCGCATCCACCCGCTGCCCGCGTCGCCAGAAGAGCCCGCCGAGGTGGTCGCCGAAAAAGCCACCATCAGCCTGCGCACAGTCCTCGCCGGCTTTCGTTTCATCTTTGAGAAAAAGGTGATCCTGGGCTCGATCTCGCTCGACATGTTCGCCGTGCTCTTAGGCGGAGCGGTCGCTCTGCTCCCTATCTACGCCAAAGAAATTCTCCACACTGGCCCGTGGGGACTCGGCCTGCTCCGCAGCGCTCCCGGAGTCGGCGCCGCTCTCACGGCAATCGCCGTCGCGCACTATCCCATCCGCCGCCACGCCGGTCTCGCCATGCTGTCGTGCGTGGCCGCCTTCGGAGTGTTCACCATCGCCTTCGGAATCTCCCACAGCCTCATCCTCTCGCTGATCGCACTCTTTCTTACCGGAGCTGCCGACATGGTCAGCGTCATCATCCGCGCCACTTTGATTCAGGTCGCAACTCTCGACGAAATGCGCGGCCGCATCAATGCCGTCGACATGCTCTTTATAGGAGTCTCGAACGAGCTAGGCGAATTCGAATCCGGCCTAACCGCGCAATGGTTCGGCACCGTCCCGGCCGTAATCGTAGGCGGAGTCGGCACACTGGTAGTCATCGCAGTGTGGGCGTGGCTTTTTCCAGAATTAAGAAAGGCAGATGAGCTGACGGTAGCCGAGCTGATGCCGAAATAAGAGTGCCGAAATAAAAGTGCAGCGGCGAACGGAGTTTCACGTGACCAGCGGAACTAAGTTCCGCAGAAAAAACTAACCGGATCATGCCGTTAGCTGCGAGACGCGGATTTTCCGGCGAAAGAGAAAGCGTAGAATGGTGGAATGACAACCGACGAGCGCCTGGATCGACTGACCGAAAAGCACGGAGCGCTGGCTGAGAGTCTGCAACTGCTGACCGCGGAGGTTCAGAGTATGGCAACTAAACATGGCGCCCTAGCGGAAAGCCTGCAATTGCTCACTGCGGACGTTCAGAGCCTTGTGCACTCCGTAAGAGAGCACGACCGAATCCTACGTGGCCACGCTGATCTAATCGGCGACCTGGCGAGAATCGCCGGGGCACACCAGCAACGAATCGACCGACTGGAAGGCCGCCAAAGCTGACCGTCCGCTCAATGCGGATTCGGATGCCTGCAATTCTGAGTAGAGACTCTCAAAGTTTCTTTTTTCTCTTCGCCGTCGCTTTCGGAGTCCTCGTCCTCTGCGCAAATACGCGTCCAAAGATCTTGTCGATGTTCCTAAGCTGACGCTTCAGATCAAATGCACGTTCGATCTTCGCCCGTGGCAGTCGCCCAACAATCTCGGGATCGTTCACGATCAGTTCGTGGAAGTCGAGATCTTCCTTCCATGCTCGCATAGCATGACTCTGCACCAGGCGATACGCATCTTCACGGGAAATGCCACTCTCGACCAAGTCAAGCAACAACTGCCCGCTGAACACCAGTCCACGCGTGCTTTCGAGATTCGACATCATGCGCTTCGGATAGACGAACATCGTTTCAATCAAGTTCGCCGTCTTGTTAAGTAAATAGTCGGCCAGTGTGGTCGAATCCGGAATAATGATGCGTTCAGCCGAAGAATGCGAAATATCGCGCTCATGCCAGAGCGCGACGTTCTCGAATCCAGCCTGCGCATTCGCTCGCACCACACGCGCTAGACCGGAGATCTGTTCGCTCGTAACCGGATTCCGTTTGTGCGGCATCGCTGACGAGCCCTTCTGTTTCTCGCTGAAATACTCTTCCGCTTCTCGAACTTCAGTCCGCTGCAGATGCCGTATCTCAGTTGCGATCTTATCGAGCGTCGACGCAATCGTAGCCAGCGTCGCCAAATAAAACGCGTGCCGGTCGCGCTGAATCACCTGCGACGAGACAGCCGCCGCTTTCAATCCCAGACGCGCACACATCTCTTCTTCCAGTTCGGGAGTTAGGTGCGCGAAGGTTCCAACCGCTCCAGAGAATTTTCCTACGCGCAAATCCTCAGCCGCTCCCTTGAAACGCGCGATGTTACGCTGCGTCTCCGAATACCAATTCGCAATCTTGAAGCCAAAGGTAATCGGCTCGGCGTGGATGCCATGCGTTCGCCCAATCATCGGCGTGTCCTTGAACTCCCACGCCCGACGCTCCAGCACCTCTGCGAGTCGCTCCAAATCTGCGGCGATCAGCGATGACGCTTGCTGAATCAGCAATGCCTGCGCCGTATCGACTACATCGTTCGAAGTCAGCCCGTAGTGAAACCAGCGCGAGTGTGGACCCACAATCTCGGCCACCGCGGTCGTGAAAGCGATGACGTCGTGTTTGACCTCGGCTTCGATCGCGAAGATGCGCTCGACGCTAAAGTTGGCACGCGCGCGAATCGCCGTGGCTGCGTCTTTCGGAACGATGCCCGCAGCGGCCAGCGTTTCAGTCGCCGCGACCTCGACCGCCAGCCAGGTGCGGAAGCGGTTCTCGTCGCTCCAGATGCGAGCCATCTCGGGTCGTGTATAGCGTGGAATCACAGCGCTTTCTCCTGAGGGGGAACTGGGGATTGTAAATCAGTGGAGTGGATCCGTGCAGCGCAGTCAGGCTGATTTGCGCTGCAGGCGCAGCCGCCACCTGTCGAATGTCAAGTAGACAACCGGCGTTGTATAGAGAGTGAGCATCTGGCTCAAGATCAGACCTCCAACAATCGTGATGCCCAGGGGCCTGCGGAGTTCATACCCCGTGCCCGTTCCAAGCGCCAACGGCAGGGCGCCTAACAAGGCAGCCATCGTCGTCATCAGGATCGGACGAAAACGCAACATGCAGGCTTCGAAGATGGAGTCGATCGGCTTCTTTCCCTCCTTGCGCTCAACTTCAAGCGCGAAGTCGATCATCATAATGGCGTTCTTTTTGACGATTCCAATGAGCAGCACGATGCCAATGATGGAGATGATGTTCAGGTCCACGCCAAAAAGCATCAACGCCAGCATCGCGCCCACGCTGGCCGACGGCAGCGTAGAAATGATAGTGAGCGGATGCACCAGGCTTTCATACAAGATTCCGAGAACGATATATACCGCCAGCAGCGCGGTCACGATCAGCATGGGTTCGGTGCCGAGAGATTGCTGATAAGCCAGCAGGGTGCCGGCAAAAAAACCTTGCAGCGTACTTGGCGCGCCCATCCGCTTTTGCATCTGGTCGATGGCCAGTGTGGCGTCGCTCAAAGACTTATTCGTTGCGAGGTTAAAAGACACAGTCACCGACGGGAATAAGCCGGTGTGGTTAATCGCTAGTGGTGTAGTATTCGCGTGGCTCGTGGCCACCGCGAGCAGAGGAATATTATTGGTTCCATTACTTGTCGTAGCGGTATGCAGGTAGATGTCCTTCAACCCCTCCGGACTTTGCCAATACTGCGGAGCGACTTCCAGCACCACGTAATACTGATTCAACTGAGTGTAGATGATCGACACTTCCGATTGGCCAAATGCGCTGTAGAGTGCCGAGTTCAGCGATTGCACGGTCAGGCCAAGCTTGGCCGCAGTGAGGCGATCGTAGGTTAGCAACTCATCCAGTCCGCCGTTTTGCTGGTCCGAGCTCACATCCTGCAGACCGGGGAGGTGCTGCATCTGGCTCAGTATCGCGGGCCCCCACGTAAAAAGGTCCTGCACATTGTCGGCTTGCAGTGTGTACTGATACATCGCGTTACTCCCTCGCCCGCCGATGCGCAAATCTTGCGCGGCTTGAAGAAATGCGGAAGCCACCGGCAGTCGGTTCAGTTGCGGCCGCAAGCGATTGATAATCTCAGTGGCGCTGACCTTGCGCTCCGCTAGCGGCTTCAATGCGATGTAGATCGAACCTGTATTGGTGGCTCCGGAACCACCGCTGAACGCGATTACATTTTCCACGGCTGGATCTTTCTTGATCACGGCGCCAATCTGCCGAATAGAATCGTCCATTGCCGGGAAGGACGAATCCTGCGGCCCGCGCACGCTGCCCTGAATCGCGCCTGTGTCCTCCACCGGGAAAAAGCCCTTCGGTATTTTGATGATCAGCACCACGTTGAGCACGATGGTGATCAAAAGCACGATCAGCGTGGGAGTGGGATGCTCCAGCACCCAATGCAGGCTGGTGCGATACATGGACAGCATACCGTCGAAGAATTTTTCGCTCGCCATATATAGTCGGCCATGCTTTTCCTCGCGCTCATTCTTCAACAGGTAAGCGCACATCATCGGAGTCGTACTCAGCGAGATCAGCATCGACACGAAAACGGCCGTCGAGAGCGTGACCGCGAATTCGCGGAAAAGACGTCCTACGATTCCGCCCATCATCAGAAGTGGGATGAACACAGCAATCAGCGAAATGCTAATAGTAAACACCGTGAAACCGATTTCTTCCGCGCCTTTGAGTGCGGCGGCAAAAGGCTTCATGCCCTCTTCGAGATGACGCGCAATGTTTTCCATCACGACGATGGCGTCGTCGACCACAAATCCCGTAGCAATGGTCATGGCCATCAGCGAAAGATTATCCAGGGTGTATCCGAACAGATACATGACCGCAAACGTGCCAACCAGCGAGACCGGTACCGCAACTGCGGGAATCAGAGTGGCGCGTCCATTGCGCAGAAAGATAAACACCACGAGCACAACCAGGCCGATGGAGATGAGCAAAGTGCGCTCCACGTCGCTGACCGAAGCGCGGATGGTGGTAGTGCGATCGAGAACGATCGTCGTATCAATACCAAAGGGAATTGTCGCCTGCACATACGGAAGTTGCGAGCGTATGCGGTCGACCGTATTAATGATATTGGCGCCGGGCTGGCGAAAGATGATGACCGTGATCGCGCGTTTGCCATTGAGATAGCCAGCGGCGCGAATATTCGCCACTGAGTCCGTCACCGTAGCGACATCTGACAGATGGATTGCAGCGCCATTCTTGTAACCGACAACGATGGGCTTGTAGTCCTCAGCGTGCGAAATCTGGTCGTTGGCGAGGATGTCCGCGCTAATGTCACCGTCGCTGATCTGTCCTTTGGCAAGGTCAGAGTTTTGCAAGCTTAGCACCGACTGCAAATTCGCCAGCGTGAGTCCATAACTGGCCAATTGCGTGGGATTTGCGTCAACCCGCACCGACGGCAATGCGCCGCCTCCCACAACCACCTGCCCCACACCTTGAATCTGCGACAACTTCTGCGCCATGATAGTAGACGCCTCGTCATAAATTTTGTCAGGACCATATTTGTCGGAAGTAAGCCCCAGGATCATGACCGGCGAATCAGCAGGATTGACTTTGCGATAACTAGGATTGCCGGGCAGGTTAGCGGGCAAATAAGTTCGCGCCGCGTTGATCGCGGCTTCCACATCGCGCGCTGCGCCATCGATATCGCGCGAGAGATCGAATTGAATCGTGATCGATGTGGCGCCCAGGGTACTGGAGGAAGTCATCTCCGTCATCCCCGCGATGTGACCTAACTGACGCTCGAGCGGAGTGGCGACGGACGACGCCATAATATCGGCGCTCGCTCCCGGCAAGCTTGCGCTGACTGAAATAGTTGGGAAGTCGACCTCCGGCAGCGGCGCAACTGGCAGCACCTCAAACGCGATCGCCCCAGCGAGCGCAACTGCGACTGTAAGCAGCGTGGTGGCCACTGGCCGCTGAATAAACGGTGCGGAGATGTTCATGCCGGCCCTGCCACTTCTCCGTCTGCCGCCTCGGCGCGATTCGATTGCTGCGCCGAGCGATGTGCCAAATTATCAAAAAAAACGTAGATGACAGGCGTGGTGTAAAGCGTGAGAACCTGGCTCAGCAGCAATCCTCCAACCATCGCGATGCCCAGCGGGCGCCGCAACTCGGATCCGAATCCACTTCCTAAAGCTAACGGAAGGCCGCCGAGCAGCGCCGCCATGGTGGTCATCATGATCGGGCGGAAGCGGAGCAGGCAGGCCTCATAAATTGCTTCCGTAGCATTTTTCCCATGTTCGCGCTCGCCTTCGAGCGCAAAGTCGACCATCATGATGCCGTTCTTTTTTACGATGCCGATGAGCAGAACTATGCCGATAATTGCCACCACGCTTAAATCCTGGCGAAATATGATGAGCGCGAGGAAAGCGCCAACGCCGGCGGAAGGTAGCGTGGAGAGAATCGTGATGGGATGGATGAAGCTCTCATACAAAACTCCCAGCACAATGTAGACCGTAACCAGCGCGGCCAGAATCAGCAATGGTTCGTTCGATAGTGAATTGGTAAATGATGCGGCCGTGCCTTGAAAACCAGCCTGCAGGCTGGCCGGCATGTGCATTTCTTTCTGCACCTTGTCGACTGCCGTAATTGCCTCGCCCAGCGCGGCATTTGGCGCCAGATTGAACGATACCGTGATCGCCGGAAATTGCCCCTGGTGGCTGATGGACAACGCTTCTGTAGTTTTCTCGAAGTGCGAGAAGGCACTCAGCGGTACCGCATTGCTCACAGTCGAACTCGTGGTGGTTGCGGTGCTCGACGAGGCGGTCGGCGAGAGCGCGTTCGCTGGAGGAGCCAGCGTATTAGCAGAAGGAGTGTACAGCGCCGTTCCTGTCAGCGCGTTCGATCCAGCCGAGGATGATCCCGAAGACGCGAAAGATGAAGAGGCGCCCGCACCGCTGGCGCCGGCCGATGCGTTGGACTGAATATAAAGGTGATTCAAATTGTTTGGATCAGTCTGAAATTGCGGTTCACTCTCCAGCACCACGTGATACTGATTTACCTGCGTATACATTGTGCTGATTTGCCGCTGGCCGAAGGCGTCGTACAGAGTGTTATCAATCGTCGTGGGAGCAATCCCCAGTCGCGACGCCGTGACCCGGTCGATCACCAGATTCACGGCCAGGCCACCCAATTGTTGATCGGTGGCCACGTCTTCCAGTTCCGGCAACTGCTTCAGCCGATCGACAAAACGGTTGGTCCAATCGTTGAGTTCATTGGCATCCGGATCTTCAAGCGTGTACTGGTATTGCGTGCGGCTCACCCGGTCGTCCACTGTTATGTTCTGCACCGGCTCCATAAACAAGGTGATGCCCTGCACCTGGTTTACTCTGGTGGTGAGTCTGCGAATCAGGTCCGACGCACTGATGCTTCGTTGATTGAGCGGTTTCAAGTTAATCGAGATTCGGCCACTGTTAATCGTCGTATTGGTTCCATCAGCGCCGATAAACGACGAGATACTTTCGACTGCCGGATCCGCGAGAATCGCTTTCGTAAGCTCCTGTTGCTTCTCTGCCATGGCCTTTGAGCCAATGGTCTGCGGCGCCTGCGATATCCCCTGAATCACTCCCGTGTCCTGCACCGGGAAAAATCCTTTAGGGATGATGATGTAAAGGAAAATCGTGAGCATCAGTGTCGTTACCGCGACCAGAAGCGTAATCGTCTGGTAACGCAACACAACTTTTAGCGTTCGGCCGTAGAACGCGATCATGCTTTCGAAAGCGCGCTCGGTGAATCGATAAATGCGCCCCTGCTTCTCTTTCGGCTCGTGCCGCAGAATACGCGCACTCATCATGGGCGTGAGCGTCAGCGAAACGACTGCCGAAATAACAATCGTGACGGCCAGCGTGACCGCAAACTCCCGAAACAGACGCCCGACCACATCACCCATGAACAGCAACGGAATCAGCACAGCGATCAGGGACACCGTCAGAGAAAGAATCGTGAACCCAATTTGCTCCGCGCCCTTCAGTGCCGCCTCCATCGGAGGCTCGCCCATTTCGATATAACGCGAGATATTCTCGATCATCACAATAGCGTCATCCACCACAAAACCGGTAGAGATGGTGAGCGCCATCAGCGACAAATTATCCAGACTGTAACCGAGCATGTACATCGCCGCGAAAGTGCCTATCAATGACAGCGGCACCGCGACCGCCGGAATGATGGTGGCGTACACACTACGCAGGAATAGAAAAATCACCAGCACTACAAGGCCAACCGTTAAATACAGCTCGAATTTGACGTCGGAGACAGATGCCTCAATCGAAGTCGTCAGGTCGGTGAGCGTAGTCACCTGAATCCCCGCCGGCAGATTAGCCTGAAGCTGAGGCATGAGTTTCTTGATGCTCTTCACCACGCTGATTGTGTTAGCTCCCGGCTGGCGTTGCACATTCAGAATCACCGCCGGCGTCAGGTTCATCCACGCTGCCTGATTGTTGTTTTCTACGCCATTCACGATGCGCGCCACGTCAGACAGCATCACCGGTGCGCCGTTCCGGTAGGCGACGACAACACTTCGATAATCGGCGGGGGTTACGAGTTGATCGTTGGCGTCAATCTGATAATCCTGGCGCGGACCATCAAAATTTCCCTTGGCGGAATTCACGCTGGCATTGGTCAACGCCGTGCGCAGGTCTTCCATGTTGATGCCGTAGGATGACAGCGCCGTAGGATTAGCTTGAATTCGGACAGCCGGCTTTTGCCCGCCGCTGATCGTCACCAGCCCCACCCCGCTGAGCTGCGAGATCTTCGGAGCGAGGCGCGTGTCCACCAGATCCTCGACCTGTGAGAGCGGTATGCTATTTGAGGTAATGGCCAAGGTAAGGACCGGTGCGTCGGCCGGATTCGTTTTGCTGTAGACCGGCGGCGCTGGCAGAACCGACGGCAGAAGACTCTGCGACGCGTTGATGGCGGACTGCACCTCTTCTTCGGCAATATCAATATTCAAAGAGAGATTGAATTGCAGAACAATGACAGACGTACCCCCCGAACTGGTGGACGTCATCTGGCTCAACCCTTGGAGTTCGCCGAATTGGCGCTCCAGAGGCGCCGTCACCGTCGTCGCCATTACCGTCGGGCTGGCTCCCGGATAAAACGTGAGCACTTGAATGGTGGGATAGTCGACTTCCGGCAACGCCGAAACCGGCAATTGGGTATAGCCCACCAGCCCAACCAGAAGGATTGCCGCCATCAGCAGAGCGGTGGCCACGGGCCGCAAGATAAACGGACGAGACGGACTCACGGCGCGCTGCTCCCGCTAGGGTTGGAACTCGCTGGCGCGCTCGATGTGTTGTTCGAACCTTTATTGGAATCTTTATTCGAAATGGCGACCGCCGTGTTCTCCTGCAACTTGTCAAAGCTGCTGGTAGCGACAACGTCTCCAGGATTGACGCCGTCAACTTGCGTCATACCTGCGTCGGCCACTCCCACCTTAACCGCGCGGTTGTGAGCGACATTGTTCTGAATCACGTAGACGAACGATGACTGACCATTCTGTTGAATAGCGGCTGCCGGAACCAGCGTCACCCCCTGCAACGTATTCACCAACAGCCGCACATTCACAAACTGATTGGGGAAAAGCGCGTCGTCCTTATTGGCAAAAACGGATCGAGCCTTCACCGTCCCTGTCGTGGTGTCAATCTGGTTGTCAAGCGTCAGCAGGGTCCCACTGGCGATTTTCTTCTGGGCGGTGCGATCGAAAGCATCCACATTGAGCTTCGCGTTCTTCTTCAGGCGCGCTGCAACCGGCCCCAGCGAGTCTTCCGGGATTGTGAAAATTACGGTAATTGGCTCTAACTGCGTAATCACCGCGAGAGTTACGGTTCCCGAAGCCTGCACCACGTTGCCCGGATCCACCAACCGCAGGCCCACGCGGCCGGAAATCGGCGCGACAATATGGCAGAACTCGACCTGGACCTGGTCGTATTGCACTGTCCCCTGATCGTTCTTAACCGTACCCTCATCCTGCAACACAATCTTTTCCTGGTCATCCATCTGCTGTTTTGCAATTGCTCTGCGAGCCCAAGCATCCTGATAGCGCTGCAGGTCCATCTTCGCTTGGGCCAGCACGTTCTCGTCGCGTTCGAGCGCGCCTTGCGCCTGCAAGAGGGTTGCGCGGTAAGGGCGTGCATCAATGTCAATCAGCGAATCGCCCTTGCGCACAGTCTGGCCTTCCTTGAAATGCACCGCGACGACCAGGCCACTCACCTCGCTGGTGATCGAAGCGGTATACACCGGAGTGACGGTACCGATTTCGTCAAGGTAAACCCCAATGTCGCCCTTCTTGGCCGTTGCGGTAGTGACCGGAATCTTAGGCGGCGCAGGCTTCTTCTTAGTTGCAGCCTCGTGGTGTCGCCACAGAAGCACCGCCGCGAGTAGCACGACGAGCAGCAATACAATCAATGCGATTAACCACCATATTTTGCGCCGACGTGAATCCACGCCGTGTTCTGGTAGTTGGTGGCCAGGGTCGGTAATCGGGGGATGCTGATTGGTATCGACGGTCAATCGGATCTCCTTCTGTCAAACCCGAATCCGCGCATGGTACTGCTCCGTGGGCGGACTCCGCAAGCACACGAAAGTTCTTCGCCGGCGAGTCTTCGTGCCCACGTGTGAGCGGGACTGACCAACCTGCAAGACCATCTCGCTTCGCTTATCCGCGATCTGGAATATGGAACTTATACCATTCGGCAAAGACAACGGCGCGCCTGAAAACCCAATGCATGACCAATGCCGCGCAACCCTGCTCTTGAATTGCGATGAAGAATGAAGAATTAAGGTTTACTCGCTAGCGCGTCGGGAACGCTGCGCGTTGCAACAATTTTCATATTCTACATCTCAATCCGTAGGGTTGACGAATTCGTTTAGCAAACGGAAAGTCTTATGAAATATTCGCGAAGACGTGCACGGGATTGCGCCTGGGTTTGCCGATGCGCACCGGCAAAGCGAACGCGTGGCAGCAACTCGCCAGGTGCCCAATCAACACTCCGAGCAGTTCCGCTTGGCAGGCTGAGCGGCGACAGCCGCCCCGTTGCCCCCAAAGTAGAACTGCCGAGCGACGACCTCAAGCCACACGTCGCCCGCTCACCAGGTTAATGACCAGGACCACCAGCGCGACCACCAGCAGCAGGTGAATCAGGCCACCGGCTACGTGGAGGCTGAATCCGAGAAGCCACAGAATCAAAAGCAGAACAAAAATTGTCCAAAGCATCATTGATCTCCTTCGCCCACCTTGGATGAGTATCCCGCAGCGGTTTGCCGGTAGGGTCATTTATTTTTGCGTCCTCAACCCTTTACGCGGTCGCGCCGTGGGTCAACACAAAAAAAGCCAGTTCCTGCCTTCAAAGCAGTGCAGCCAAGCGTACGGGCATTGTCCGCCATTTTCGAGTAAAGACTTGAGACGCGGAACTCAGGCAGGGTGTGGCATTCGCCGTTACCGCGAATGCACTCAGAAGACACGCCAGCCGTATTGTAAGATGTCTCGGTCATGGCTTCTTCGTCCGATCGCTGGCGGCGTCTCGAAGCCTTGTTTTATGAGGCTCTCGATCTGAAGCCGGAAGCGCGCGCAGAGTTTCTCGACAAGCATTGCGAAGGGGACACAAAACTCCGCAAAGAAATCGAAACCTTGCTGGTTTCTGCCGAGAAACCGATGGACTTTCTGCACAAGTCCGTGCGCGAGGCCGCGCACCAGATGATGACAGAAGATCGCCACGAAATGTGTGCACCCGGAACCCAGTTCGAGCACTACAACATAATCTCGCTGCTCGGCACCGGCGGCATGGGCGAAGTCTACTTGGCCGAAGACACTCGCCTTCGACGCAAGGTAGCACTCAAGATGTTGGCTCCTGAGCTCACCTCGAATGAGCGCGGCTTGCGTCGTTTTGAGCAGGAAGCCCACGCCGCCTCCGCCCTCAATCATCCCAACATCCTCACTATTTATGAATTCGGGCAGACTAACGGAATGCATTTCATTGCTTCCGAATTTATCGACGGAGCCACCCTTCGCAAGAAAATAATCGGCGGAAGGCTGGAGTTGAACGCCGCAATTGACATAGCCATGCAAATGGCCAGTGCGCTCGCGGCCGCTCACGCCAGCGGCATCGTTCATCGCGACATCAAGCCCGAAAATGTGATCGTTCGAACCGACGGGATTGTTAAAGTCCTCGATTTCGGAATCGCCAAGCTGAGCGAGAAGCGCGTGGGAGAGACCATTCGTCGTAGTGGCATGACGGTGACCTCCTCGATCAGCGAACCCGGGATGGTCATGGGAACCGCCCGCTACATGTCGCCGGAACAGGCTCGGGGCGTGGACGTCGATGCGCGCAGTGACATCTTCAGTCTCGGATCGGTCATGTATGAACTGTTCACCGGCAGGTCTGCATTCGAAGGGGAAACGGCGAGCGATGTAATCGCGGAGATCCTGAAAGTTGAGCCGCCGCCGCCCGCGGAACTTGTTCCCGATGTCCCTCCCGAGATCGAGCACATCATAGGCAAAGCCCTGCGCAAGGACCGCGACAACCGATACCAGAACGTTAAAGATCTGCTGATCGACCTGCAGGACTACAGCAAGGAAGCTGAATTCCAAGCCAAGCTGCAAAGGGGTGCCCGTTCGGAGCGGGCGCGCACGGGATGGACCGGCAGGACACCGGCGCGCGCCATGCCTGCCCGGCAATCCCCGCCGCACACATCTGTTATTCGTAGTTGGTGGATAGCGCCGGTTGCGGCGTTATTGGTAGCGCTTTTCGTAATCGGCTACTTTCTTGAAAGGAGGTGGAATGGCACCCCAACCTCGGCGCGGCCGCGCAGCCTCGCGGTTCTTCCTTTTAGAAATCTCCGGCAGGATCCTCAGACCGATTTCCTGGGCTTCTCGCTCGCCGACGAGATTATTACCAAACTTGGCTACGTTAATGCCCTCACGATTCGTCCGTCATCTTCCGTCGATAAATATCGCAACCAGATCATCGATCCAAAGCAAGTTGCGGCGGATCTGAAAGTAGATACGCTGCTAACCGGAAGCTTTATGAAAGACGGCGATGATCTCAGGATCAACGCGCAACTGATCGATGTGAAGCCCGACAAGATTCTATGGCGAGAATCCTTCGATCTGAAGTATGACAAACTGCTGACGGTTCAGGATCGCGTGGCGCAGCAAATCATCAAAGAGTTAGAGCTGAACCTGTCGCCCGCGGAAGCTGCGAATCTAAAGCCCGAGAAACCGATCAGCACCGCTGCCTACGAATATTATTTGCGCGGAATCGATCTCTACTCGCTGAATCAATTTGCCGCCGCCATCGAAATGTTGGAGAAGTCCACCGCCCTCGAACCGAACTATGCGCCCGCATGGGCACACCTGGGTCGCGCATACACGACCAATGCCTCGCTGCAGTTCGGCGGCCGCGAGGATTATGGCAAAGCCCAGAGCGCCTATGAGAAAGCGATCGCTTTAAATCCATCGCTCGTCGAGCCCCGAATCTACATGGCGAATCTCTTGACTGACACCGGCCGGGTCGAGCAAGCCGTGCCCTTGTTGCGGTCCGTGCTCCAGGATAGCCCCAATAATGCCGAGGCACACTGGGAGTTGGGTTACGCCTATCGTTTTGGCGGGATGCTGAATGAATCGGTAGCGGAGTGCGAAAAGGCGCGCCAGAATAACCCTCAAGTAAAAATAAACAGTTCGGCGATGAATAGTTATTTATACCTCGGCGAATACGAAAAGTTCTTGCAGAGTCTTCCCGTCAACGATTCGGTTTACATCCTTTTCTATCGCGGTTTTGCCGAATACTACCTCAATAACCGCGACCAGGCGGCCCACGATTTCGACCGCGCCTTTCAGGAAAATCCCGCCCTGCTTCCGGCGCAGGTCGGAAAAGCGTTCAGCGACTCGATCAAGCATGACAACGGCGCGGGGCTGAAACTTCTGGAGCAGACTGAAGGCAAGATTGACGAGCGCGGAGTCAGCGACGCTGAAGGGATTTACAAAGTCGCGCAAGCCTACGCCGTGCTAGGGGACAAAGTTTCCGCCCTGCACATGCTGCGTCATAGCATCGGCGGCGGATTCTTCTGCTATCCCTACTTCGAGCGCGATCCCTTACTGCAGAGCCTGCGTAGCGAGCCGGAATTTCAGACCCTGATGAAGCAGGCCCAGCGGCGGCACGACCAATTCAAGACCGCTTTCTTTTGACACTTCTGTCATTTTTCCTCACGCTGAATTCTGCGTAAGTTCCCGGTGTAGCCACGCCTTAGCCATCTTCAAGTTCGCGATGCACCGTGGCCGGAGAAATCTTAAGCGCAGCCGCCGCTTCATCATACGTAAGCCCGCCGAAGCCATCCCGGCGCCACCGGCGGCGCGCAGGCGACCGGCATCAACAACTCCAGCAGCGTCTGCGGATTCTTTATCGACTCCGCCGGCAACAGTCACGGCTGGCTCCAGGTTCAGGGACATTTCACCGTCCTCGACTACCCCGGTGCCGCTCAGACCTCCGCCTCCGTCCTGAATAACGAAGGCCTGGTGGTGGGCTTCTACGTCGACACCCAAGGCAACACCCACGGCTCCGTCTACAACACGACGAGCGCCACCTTCACGCAGGTGGACGATCCAAGTGGAGTTGGCATGACGATCGCGAACGGTGTCAACGACAATGGCGATCTCGTCGGCTTCTATGGCCCGAACGCCTGCACCGGCAGCTCAACTTGCAGCGGGTTCGAGGCGACCCCGGCAGAGTAACAGCGCGCTAATGCCAATTCGTTAATCGCAAGAAAAAAGATGATGGGAGTCCGAGAACCTGCGGACTCCCATTTTTCTTGCGAGCGGGAAAATTCACCCGTGCCATATGTCCTTCAAAATGTCTCCGCGCTCGAGCGCCTGCGGTAAGCTCTTTGCGTGCGCGATGACTTTTTTCGCAGCCTGTGAAGTCACGCCCTTCAAACACCTATGAAAATCAAAGTCGCATGGATAGGAAAACCGAAAGAGCCCGCAATCCAGGCCCTAGCCGACGAATATCTCAAGCGCATCTCGCGTTATGCCGAGGTTGCGGGCGTGGCCGTGAAAGATGAAGCAGCAATCCTATCGCTGGCGACCGACCAGCGGTCGAAGAAGCAGAATAGTCACAAGTTGGTGCTGCTCGACGCCCGAGGAAGCCAGCTTTCCTCCGAGGAATTCGCCAGCTTTCTGCAGCGCGAACAAGTCAACGCGCTCCCACTGCTTTTTGCCGTCGGAGGCAGCGACGGTTTCAGCGACGAAACGCGGCAGCGCGCCGGATTCATCCTTTCGCTGGGAAAGATGACGCTGCCGCACGATTTAGCGCGGGTAGTTCTGCTCGAGCAGCTTTATCGTGCTTTCACCATTCTTGCGAAGCACCCCTATCATTTAGGACATTAACTGAGTGGTAATGGGCAGCGGCCAGTCAGCCAGACTCACGCGCTCGATTTCGCCGCCCCGATGCACCTCCGGCAGCTTCACGGCAACTCGAAACTGGCTTACTGTATTCCCATACAGGCGAGACATGTCTGAATTCTGTAGGTGAGGCCCTCCCCCAATGAAAAACCCGTACGACGTATTAAGAATGAAAGAGCAGGAACTGATACGAGTCCGCAAAGAGATGGACGCTTTGCGGGTCGCGGCCCGCTTATTGGACGCCGAGGACACAGCAAAAGCACAAGGTCAGCCCAAACTGTCTCGAGTCGTCGAAATGCCGTAGTCCCAACGTCCTAAGTTTTTTTTACCCCGGGGCGAGTCCAACTCGCCCTGTTTTTCATCCAGCTTGGGATTGCGTCTCCTCAATTCCCCTTCGTATTACCTTCATGACCTGTGTGGTGAATGATTTCCTCCAACTTGCACCACTCGCTACAAACTGGCAAATCACAAATCCCGCCACGTTCCGCGTACAATTAGAGATTCGTCGTCTATGTCGGATCTTCGCCGTGGTCTTATCATTGTGAATACCGGTCCAGGCAAGGGCAAGACCACCGCGGCCATGGGCACCGCTTTGCGCGCGGTTGGCCAGGGGATGCGCGTCCTGATGCTCCAATTCTTGAAAGGGTCGTGGCATTACGGCGAGCTTGACGCCGTCCAGGCTTTTGGCGATAAGTTCGTCATGAAGCAGATGGGCCGCGGTTTCGTAAAAGTCGGCGCCGAGAAGCCCGACCCTGAAGACGTCCGCATGGTAGAAGAAGCTTGGGCGGAGGCCGAAAAGGCGATCCAGTCCGGCGAATGGGATCTGGTGGTTCTGGACGAAATCAACTATGCCATCAGCTACGGTATGCTGGACCCCGCAAAAGTGGCGGAATCGCTAAAACATAAACCGGAAATGGTGCACGTCATCTTGACCGGAAGAAACGTCCATCCGACCATCGTCGAACTGGCGGACACTGTAACTGAAATGCGCCAGGTCAAGCACGCCTACGAGAAAGGCGTAATGGCGCAGAGAGGAATCGAATACTAGGAAAACAGTTCTCAGTTCCCAGTTCTCAGTTCCCAGCGAGAGGGAGGCCGGCAGGTTTTACTGATAACTGACAGCTGACACCTGCTCTTATGACATGGTTCAAACGCCAATCCGGCGAGTTAGACACTTCGGGCGAGAAGAAGGTTCGCACCGAGGGACTCTGGGTAAAGTGTGACGGCTGCCGCCAGATCATCTGGAAGAAGGATCTGGAAGAAAATCTCAACGTCTGCCCGAAGTGCGATAAACATTTTCGCATCGATGCCCGCGCCCGTTTGGCCCAACTTCTCGACGACAACCAATACGAAATTTTCGACAGCAACCTCGCCTCCACCGACCCCTTGAAGTTCGTTGACCTGAAGGCCTACTCCTCCCGCCTCAAACAGGCCAAGTCCGACACCGGCCTCAAAGATGCCATCGTCAACGCCCGCGGCAAGCTGAATGGCCGTCCCGTGATCGTGAGCGCAATGGAATATTCTTTCATTGGCGGTAGCATGGGAGCGGCCGTCGGCGAGGTGATCACGCGAGCCATTGAGAAAGCGATCGAAACCCGCACTCCGATCATTATCGTTTCGGCGTCGGGCGGCGCCCGCATGATGGAAGGCGTGATCAGCCTCATGCAACTGGCGAAAATCTCCGCTGCTCTCGCGCGCCTGGACGCGACCGGAGTCCCCTACATTTCGGTCTTGACCGATCCCACCACCGGCGGCGTGACCGCATCGTTCGCTATGCTAGGCGATCTCAATATAGCCGAACCCGGCGCCCTGATCGGCTTTGCCGGCCCGCGAGTAATCGAGCAGACGATAAGACAGAAGCTCCCTCCCGGTTTCCAGCGCTCCGAATTTCTCCTGGAACACGGAATGCTCGATGCCGTAGTGCCGCGCAAAGAACTGAAAACCTACATCGCGCGCGCGCTGGATTTCATGGTGCAAGCAGCCTAGAGGCCAATAAACGCTGTTCGTCGTTCGCTGGTCGCTTAAGACGCGCACGACTTTCTGTCCGGTCGTTTGGGCACGTAGGGGGCGCTTCGATGTCGATCCGTCGCCATCCGATGAGAGGGAGTCGAAACCCATCGCCGAACTTGCTACCCTGAACATGCCTACTCGGCGAATAGCGAACGACGAAAAGTGAACGAGCACTTGTCCTACGAAACCGCAGTCGCGCAGATGTACGCGCTGGGCCACGAACTGGCGCAGACGCCCTCGCAGAAGTTCGATCTCAAGCACATGCGCGTGCTGCTCGCCGCGCTCGGCCATCCTGAAAATCGTTTTCCCACCGTGCTCGTCGCGGGCACCAACGGCAAGGGTTCGACGGCGGCAACTCTCGCCTCAATACTCCAGGCATCCGGCCTCAAGACCGGCCTTTACACCTCACCGCATTTAGTCCGCATCAACGAGCGCATTCGCCTCAATGGCGCGCCCATCGACGACGAAGATTTCGCCGTGCTCCACGACGTAGTCGACCGCACCGTCGAACGCCTCGTTTCGGAAGGCGACCTGCCATGGCATCCCAGCTTCTTTGAGATGCTGACCACAATGACCTTCGAGTATTTTGCCCGCAACCGTCCCGACATGGTCGTACTCGAGGTCGGAATGGGCGGCCGTCTCGACGCCACGAACGTAGTCGAGCCGCGCCTCAGCATCGTTACCGACATATCCCTCGATCATCAAAAGTATCTCGGTGAAACCGTCGCTGAGATCGCCCGCGAAAAGGCAGGCATCATCCGGCCGAATGGAATTGTAGTAACGCTGCCGCAGTTGCCCGAAGCGAACGACGCAATCGGAAACGCTATTCTGGATGCGGGCGCCCGCGCCATAAACGCCGTGCCCTACGTCCCGCCCATCTCGCCGGGCAGCGGCGATTACCTCGTGCCCAGCACTGAGGATCCCCAAGGCGGCCGTCGAATGCGCTATCCCATGCACGTTCTAGGCCGCGAAATTGTAGTTGAGTCCCCGCTGGTAGGCCGTCATCAGTTACGCAATCTAGCACTCGCGATCGCTGCCTCCGCGGAATTGCATCGCCAGGGAATTATTCAAATCACCCCTGACTCAATTGCTCAAGGCATCCGCCAAACGCAATGGCCAGGCCGATTCCACGTCGTCCCCGCCACAAAAGATCATCCCGAATATGTTCTCGATGTCGCCCACAATCCCGCCGGAGCCTGGGCCTTACGCTCGACGCTTTCCTCCTCATACCCGACCTTGGGAAACGGCTGCGAACTGACCATGGTTTTCGGCGTGATGCGCGATAAGGCGATGCAGGAAATCGCCGAAATTCTGTTTCCAATCGCCGATCATGTGATTCTGACCCACGCCAACAACCCACGCTCGGCGTCGATCGCAGAAATTAGGCAGGCAGCGCACCGCGTTGCTGCTGGCGTCAATATGCAAGATGCTGAAGACGTGGTGTCGGCCCTCGCCCATGCCAGGAAATTTGCCGGATCGGGCGGCCTGATCGTCGTCACCGGCTCGATTTACGTCGTGGGAGAGGCGATGCGAATTCTAGGTGTCCGCATCTAACCAACAGCGGGAGTTGGCTTCTGCCAGATACTAAGCCCTACGAGGGAGATGAGCAGAAATTGAATAAGATCGCCACATCTGCCGAGGCGGAAAAAGAGCGGCCCGATCTGCGCTCGTCCGAACCGGAGCGGATGCCCGTTCCCGATTGGCGTGAAATACGTCCGACCGCGCGTACCTTCAACCACCACGGCTGGCTCAGCCGGCTGCGCTCCTATTTCGTTCTTTCCCCGCTGATCTGGTTTTACACCATCGTTCTTGGCACGATCTCGTTGATCGGCTCGCTCTTCGACCGCGACCGCCGCATCCAGCACAATCTGGCCCGCTTCTGGTCGCGCCTTATCATGAAGACAATCTTGTCACCCGTAACGGTTACGGGCGCAAATAACATCGGCGGCGTGGATCGCAAGGCTGACAACCTCGCCCCTCCCAAACCTCGCGTCTACGCGGTCACGCACGCATCGGCGCTTGACATCCCAATTCTTTACGTCCACCTGCCATTCCAATTCCGCATCGTCTTCAAAAGTGAATTGCTCGCCTACCCCTTTGTAGGCTGGCACCTGAAGCGTTCAGGACAAGTCTGCATCAACCAGCAGAATCCAGCCGCTTCGATCGGCGCCGTAAAATCGGCTCTGCGCAGTCTCCGCAGCGGCAAGCCGTTGGTCATCTTCCCCGAAGGCGGCCGAACCCGCGATGGCAAAATTCAACCTTTCCTGCCCGGAGCCTTCTTCCTCGCGATCAAAGCCCAAGCCGACATCGTGCCCATCGCGCTGGTCGACACCTTCGACCTGCTGCCCATGAACACCTACCACATCCGCTGTCAGCCGCTAGAGATGCGGGTAGGCGAACCAATCTCGACTGCCGGTCTAACGGTTCGCGATACGGACGAGGTCTCGGCCAAAGTGAAAGCAGCCGTCGAATCCCTGCATTCCGCGCCGCGCATTACTTAGGATGTTGCTTCGCCCTTCTTCCCCGTCGTCCCGCTATACTTGGCTAACATGCTGACTCGCAGCCGCCGCTTCTACGTGCCACAACTCGTCTTCTTAACTGTCCTGCTCGCCGGTGCATCGGCTGCGCAGAATGCCGAGCCCAAACAGAGTCAAGCAACTCCGATTCCCGGGGCGGAATACTCCGGAATGTACAGCTTCTTGCGCGACGGCGAGTTCGTGCAGATCACAATCGACGCGCCCGGGCACATTATCGGATTCATCTCGCGCTATGGCGACTCTGACAGCGACCATGACGTTTTTCTAGATCACTTTTTCAAATCGGCGAAGCTGGATGGCGATAAGCTGACCTTCACCACCGAGACCGTGCACGGCAAGTCGTTCGAGTTTCACGGCACCATCGAGCGCGGCGAGGGCAAGAACCACAACGAGGAAGCCTTTTACGTCTTAAAAGGAACTCTGATCGAGGACACTACGGATGCTGCCAAGAAAACCTCTTCCCAATCGCATGATGTCGAGCTGAAGAGCTTTCCGCAAGACATGGCGCCTCCGCAAGACGGTAAACTGTAGCGCAACGCAAGAATCAGCAGGCGCGCGAACCAATTTTTATTCTCACGTTTGTCCGACTTGTCATCTAAATGGCGGTCAACCTATATTCAAAACTCTGCTTGGAGGAGCGTTTATGACGAAGAATCTGTTCTTGGCAGTTCTCATGCTGGCTTGCGTGTTGCCAGCCATCGCTGAAAACAAGGAAGAAAAAGCGGACGATCGCATCCACGAATCCGCAGTGGTGATCAGGGAAATCCTCGGCATGCCCGACGGCATTCCGAGGGATCTGCTGAATAAAGCCGATTGCCTCGTCATCTATCCGTCGGTCAAGAAAGCGGCCTTCATTGTCGGTGGCAGCTACGGCCGCGGAGTAATCACCTGCCGCAAAGGCCATGATTTTTCCGGCGGATGGAGTGCGCCGGCGATGTTCGCGCTCGAGGGTGGAAGCTTCGGTTTTCAAATCGGCGCGGAAGCCACCGATTTCGTGCTTCTCATCATGAATGAGTCAGGCTCCAGATCGGTCCTCTCGAGCAAGGTAAAACTCGGAGGCGATGCTTCGGTGGCTGCCGGGCCCGTGGGACGCGATGCCTCTGCCGAAACCGACATCGTGCTCAAGGCCGAGATTCTCTCCTACTCCAGAGCGAAGGGCATATTTGCCGGAGTGTCGCTCGAAGGTTCGACCATGCGCTCCGATGATGGCGCCAACCGCGCCCTCTACGGCCGAGACCTGAGCGCCCGAGAAATCGTGCGCGAGGGAAAAGTGGCCGCACCAGCATCCGCGCATGAATTATTGTCGATCCTGAGAAATGCGTCTCCGCGGCACATAGTCAAATAATTGCCGCCGTGTTGGCGTTAGCGGAGGAGCGCGCGATTTGAAACGCGCTTCTTTCTGCGATAGCTTGGATCGTGCTATGAAGCTCTCCTCATGATCCTCGACGCGCTCCACCGCATCGCCAATCACCGCCAGTCGCTCACGCGAGAAGAGGCCCGCGCGGTCATGGCCGAAGTCCTCGCGGGTCACTGCTCGGACGCACAAATTGCCGCGCTCTTGGTTGCGCTGCACATGAAGGGCGAGACCGTCGAAGAAATCGTCGGATTCGCCGAAGCCATCCGCGCCGCCGCCACGCCACTCGAACTCCACTCTAGCGCGCTCCTCGACGCCAGCGGCACCGGCCGCGACGCCCTCGTCGACACCTGTGGCACCGGCGGCGATACCAGCGGCACCTTCAATATTTCCACCGCGACCGCCTTCGTCGTCGCCGGAGCCGGAGTGCGCGTCGCCAAACACGGCAATCGCAGCATCACCTCAAAGTGTGGCTCCGCCGATGTTATGGAAGCCTTGGGCGTGAACATCAACCTCGCCCCGCCGCGGATCGCAGCCTGCCTCGATGAAGTAGGACTCACATTTCTTTTTGCCCCAGCCATGCATTCGGCGATGAAGCGTGTCCAGACCGCTCGCCGCGAGTTGCATCTCCGCACGGTCTTCAACCTGCTCGGTCCGCTCACCAATCCCGCCCGTGCCACCTGCCAGGTAGTCGGCGTCTACTCCGCCGATCTAGTCGAGAAACTGGCCGAGGCCCTCAGCATGTTAGGTTTGCGCCGCGCCCTCGTCGTCCACGGCAGCGACGGCCTCGACGAAATCACCATAACCGCCGCAACCCGTATCTCCGAAGTGCGCGACGGACAAGTGCGCAGCTACGAAATCACACCCGAAGAATTCGGCCTGCAACGCGCCACGCTCGATGACATCGCCGGCGGAGACGCCGCGCTGAACGCCAAGTTGATACGCGAAGTGCTAGCCGGAAAGAAATCCCCCCGCCGCGACGTCGTTCTCCTAAACGCCGCCGCCGCCCTCGTCGCCGCCGGACGCGCCGATCATTTGCGCGACGCGATTCCATTGGCAACCCATGCTATAGATTCTGGCGCGGCGCAAAAAAAACTCGAAGGGCTCGCAGCGTTTTCTAAGTCCGCCGCCTCATGATGCGGGAACCGCGAAAACGTTATTCACCACATCCCCCTCCGGCACGCTCCCATCATTAACCACAATCTGACTCGGCGTCCCCTTTAATTCAACCCGCGTAGTCGCCGCGCTCTTGGCGCGAACCTCGATCCGCTTGGTGATCGCTCCGCCTTCAAAAGAAATCGTAAACGGAGCCTCCGCCCCCGCATCGCCCAGGTTTTCTAGCGTGACGGTAATGAACTGCACATCCTTCTCCGTCTTCCACGGATGCGCCGACTGCACTCGCAAATTCGGCAAGCCACGATCGTGATAAACCCAGTCGTCGAAGAACCAGCTCAGGTCGCGCTTGGCGGCGGCCTCGACTAATTGCTCCACATATTTCGGATCCTTATCCTCGTCCGCTCGATACTTCGCAATCGCCTGCTTCAGCGCGTCGTCGCCAACCATGTCGCGCAACATCCACCACACATACGCCGCCTTGCTTCGATAGAAAGCTTCATCGAAGGTTGTACCTAAAGGCTGGCCCACGCTCTTTCCCGCGCTTTTCTCCGCAACACTTTTGCTCGACGCAGCTGCCAGATCTTTTTCCGCGTCGATAAACGCGTCCTTGTGCACTCCCAGAAAATCCAGCGCCGCTTGCCGTCCACCTTGCTGTTCGCGATAAACCGCCTCGGCAAAATGGGCCAGACCCTCATACACCCACGGCCTCGCCGAAGGTACAGCGGAATGCACCAACTCATGCACGAGGTTAGTCCCCGCCAGCTTCGCGTCGTCCACCGCCAGCGAAGCCATCAACAATGTTCCACTCTCGAACGGCGGAGAATTCGGATCGGCAAGATCGGCGATCGCAATCGGCGTGCTCGGCGCGCCGAACCATACGCTCACGAACTTCATGGCCGGCTCCAGCGCGTTCGAATATCTTGCCGCTCCTTCCTCATCGCCCGGCAAGCTGAACAAAATCAAAGGCGGCTTTGATTGAACTTCATAGCTGCTCATCGCAATTGTCGGAGTAACCGATCCAAAGCGCTCGTACTCACATCTCGCCGAGTGGGCATGCGCCGTGCCCTCGCGAGTGTCGATGTTGCTGCCAACGCCGCTGCACAGCAGCACCTGATTTGCGTCGTCGGCCCCCGCGTCGGAGCTAAGCGAAAGCTTCATGCTGGCGTCCTGCTCCCGCGCTTTCCAACGGTCGCCAACCTCAAACAGACTATTCCCTTCCGAAAAATCCGCCGCCTCCGTCGTAATCGGATACCACGCCACATATCCCGCACCCCGCACCGCCGTAAACTTTGGAGTGATCTGGTCCCAGCTGGAATGTTTCGCAATCTCCTCCGGCACGCCGATCCGAGTCAGCCGCGTCGCATCCAGCGGGATGACGCCTTCATAGCCGATTTCAATCTCAACCGAATCCTTTGGCTTGACCTCGGCCGGCAAGGTGAGAATCGCCTCCGAGAGCGCGCCCGTATGATCGATGTCCGACAGGTAAGGCTGCGAAACAAATTGAACGGTCTTGCCATCCACCCGGATCGACCGCCAGTTAAGCGAAGAAGAAATCTGCAGCGCCGCAATCTTCTGCGGTTGCGCAGAATCGTTGCGCAACGTGATCTTGCCGCGCGCACCCAGCCGCTGCTGCTGCGGCTCCAGCGTAATCGCCAGATCGTATTTCGTTATGGTGAAAGCTTCCCGATCGAGCGCCCATGCCGCCGAAGTAAAAGCGCCCACAATGCAAAGAACAAAAACAAAGAAGAGCTTCATGATTCCGAGACTCATGATTACTTCGATGCGCCCAGCCGCCGCTGCCGCACGACTTCATAAAGCACTATGCCCGCCGCCACCGATACATTCAACGACGGCACTTTCCCCAGCATCGGAATCGACACCAGAAAATCGCAGTGCCGCCGCACGAGATCGTGCAGACCCTTGCCTTCCGCGCCGAGCACGACAGCGCAGTGCATCTTGTAGTCAATAGCGTCATAAGTCTGTTCGCTGCGCTCGTCCAGCCCCACCACCCACAGCTCTTTCTCTTTCAACTCTTCGAGCGCGCGCGATATGTTCGTAACTTTTGCGATAGGCAAGTGCTCGCTAGCTCCCGCCGAAACCTTCGCCACCGCCGCCGTCACGGCCGCCGACCGCCGCTCGGGAATCACCACTCCATCCGCTCCCGCCGCGTCCGCTGTACGCAAGATCGCTCCCAGATTGTGCGGATCTTCGATGCCGTCGAGTACAACCACCAGAGACTGTTCCCCGCGACGCGATGCCACGATGTCGTCGAGAGCGCTATATTGTTTCGCCGATGTTGCCGCCACCAGTCCCTGATGCGCCGCGTTACCCGCAATTTCGTCGAGTTCCTGTCGCGACAAAACACGCACCGGGACGCCGATCTTGCGGCACTCGTCAATCACCCGCCGCAGCCGGATATCTTTTCGCTCCTTAGCGACGCCCACCCACTCGAAGTTTCGCCCGCGCGCCTTCAGCGCCTCGGTCACCGTATTGATTCCATAAAGAATATTCACGTCGTTTAGTCTATAGCCTCCGTGATGTTTCTCGTGAACCGGAGCCTTGCCTCAACGCAGTCGAAGGGGAGGATTTTCTGGTTCACCGACTTTTGCCTTAACCCGCTTCTTCTGCACCGATTTTCGAACTGCTAAAATAACCGGGAGACACGTTGAACAACGTCTACATCCTCTCCGCCGTACGCACGCCGATCGGCAAATTCGGAGGCTCACTTGCCTCGCTGACCGCCGCCGACCTAGGCGTGATAGCCGCCAAAGCCGCCATCGAGCGCGCCGCTATCCCGCCGGAGGAGATCGAAGAAACGATCTTCGGCAATGCTCGCCAGGCCGGTGGAGGCCCCAACCCCGCCCGCCAAATTTCCATCCGCAGCGGCCTGCCGCAGTGGGTTCCCGCTTACACCGTCAACAAAGCCTGCGCCTCCGGCCTCAAGTCGATCGCGCTCGGCTTCCAGGAAATCGCCGCCGGCAATCTCGACTGCGTCCTCGCCGGCGGAACCGAATCCATGTCCCGCGTTCCTTATTATCTCGAGGGCGCCCGCTGGGGCTATCGTCTCGGCAACGAGGAGTTAGTCGACGCCATGTATCGCGACGGCTTCTTCTGCCCCTTGGCGAAGATGATCATGGGTGAGACTGCCGAGCTTCTCGCCGAGCAATACAAAATCTCGCGCGAAGAACAGGATCAGTTCGCGCTCACCTCGCAACAGCGCGCCGCCGCCGCCCAGTCCGGCGGCCGGTTCGATGCCGAAATTATTCCGGTCCCAGTCGAGGGTAAGAAAGGCACAACCGTCTTCGCGCGAGATGAGCACCTCTTCCCCGACGCGACAACGGAGAAACTGGCCAAGCTTGCTCCCGTCTTTTCGAAAGCCGGGACTATTACCGCGGGTAATTCTTCCGGCATCACTGACGGCGCGGCCGCCGTGATCCTGGCGAGCGAGAAGTTCGTCAAGCAAAACAATCTCAAGCCGTTGGCCCGCATTCTCGCCACAACCTCGGCCGGAGTCGACCCACGCCTCATGGGCATCGGTCCCATCCCCGCCATTCATAAGCTCGAACAAAAACACAGCCTCAAGCTCGCCGACTTCGACCTCGTCGAACTGAACGAAGCCTTCGCTGCGCAGGTCCTGGCCTGCGACCGCAGCCTCCATTTCAACCGCGACCATCTCAACGTCAACGGCGGCGCTATCGCACTCGGCCATCCCATCGGCTGCACGGGCACTCGTATCACCGTAACGCTCCTCCACGAATTATTGAAACGAAAAGCGCGCCGCGGCCTGGCCACGCTTTGCGTCAGCGGCGGTATGGGCATGGCCCTGGCAATTGAAAACTGCACGTAGCATAATCACGACTGGCGGCGTACCCACTACGATAGCTATACTTACTGAGGGATATGGCAATCGCCGCTGCAAATACGGGCTTGGTTAGTTCCGCTCGGAACCCCATGCCGCTCTCGGCCATCATCGTCGATGACGAGCAACTGGCGCGCGACGAACTCGCGTACCTGCTCAAGAATCTCGACGACGTGAATGTGATCGCGCAAGGCAAGAACGGCCTTGAGGCGATCAACCTGGTCCGCGAACATAATCCCGACCTGATTTTTCTTGACGTGCAGATGCCCGGCCTCGACGGTTTCGGCGTCATCAAAAAGCTGCTCGACCGCAAGGTTCCGCTGCCCAAGATCGTCTTCGCGACCGCCTTCGATCAATACGCAGTGAAAGCCTTTGAAGTGAACGCCGTCGACTACATTCTGAAGCCGTTCGACAAAAAACGAGTCGCACAATCGATCGAACGAGCGCGCGCGAAAATCGAAGCCGGCGCCGGCCCAGAAGAGAAACTGGAAACGCTGGTGCGGATGCTGGAATCTCAAAAGTCCCAGGCGGCGAAGATCCTCATCAAAGCGGCGGGCAGATTATTTCTGACCGATGCTAAGGATATCTGCTACGCGACCATTGAAGACGGCGTAATCACCGTCGCCACCAGTGGCCACGCCGGCATGGAAGGCCAGTCCAACTGTCGCACGCTGGAAGAGCTTTTCGAAAACCTCGATCCTAACTTGTTCTGGCGTGCGCACCGCTCGTTTCTAGTCAATATCAATCACATCCGCGAAGTAGTGCCCTGGTTCAAGAGTTCCTACCAGTTGCGTATGGATGACAAGAAGCAGACCGAAATCCCCGTCAGCCGCGCCCAGACCCGCCGCCTCCGCGAACTATTCAACCTCTAGAGACGGTTCTCAGCTCCCAGTTCTCAGCAAGAATTGTTCCTCCGTGATCTCAGCGAGAACTGGGAGTTGCCCTTTGCATGTATGGGTTTTTCTGAGAACTGCCAAATGAGAACTGAAAAATGGGCGGACGCCTAACATGCCTCGTCCGCCCGGGGAGGGACTCTTCAGGAAGCTATCGCTTGCAACGCGATTCGGTTGGGTATGACCAGCGTCTCACCGTCCACCCGTATCAACTCTTTTCGTTTCATCTCGCCCAACAAGCGGGTTACCGTTTCGCGTGAAGAACCGATCATCTGGGCTATTTCCTGGTGTGTGAATTCTGTCGGAACGCGAAGCTCCCGGTTGCGGGGCTCATCCGAGACCCACGAAAGTAGCAGCCGGGCCAGTTTCTCGGTCGAGCTTCGCGCGAGCAGCAGTTCATGCACGTCGTCAAATGAAATTGCGATCTCGCGAGCCAGCATGGCGGCGCATGCCAGCGCTGCGTGACTATTGTGTTCAATCAGTCGCAGAAAGCCGTCGCGCTCAATAAACTTGATTTGGCACAACTCGATGGTCGTGACCGTAACCAGCGACGGCCCGCCCCCGACTACCGCGCTCAGCCCCAATATCTGGCGATTTCCCGCAATCTTCAGAATAATCGTCTTGCCATCACGCGCCTCCACCGACAGTTTCGAACGGCCGGAGCAGGCAATGTATACGCCGCGCGGGCTTTGACCCTCCGCGAGCAATGTCGAATTGCTCGGATACAGAGTTAAATGCCCGATGGCGTTGAACTCGTTCATCAGCGGTTGAGGTAAATTGCAGAAGTCGGACGCCTGCCTCAGGGTGCAATCGAGACAGTTGTTCGAAATCGCGAAATGGCGCGGCAAACCCATGGCATACTCCTGCCGTTGATCGGTGCCTGACTGGTGGAAGCTTCCGCCGAGGGATGAGGAATGCGCCACGCGCAGTACAATGCACATGGTCTGCCATCTCTCAAGATTAACTAAATGGTTATATCTCTATGAGTTAGGATGGACGGATCACTCCGGGATGAAAATGAGCTGCCGAAGCGCTAGCCGTCTCGCCGAAAATTCGGCAGAACAAGCTGAATTGTTATGTCATCTGCTCCACACCCATCGGTTTCCTAGATGATTGCCGAGGTGTCCTGTTAATTCAGATAATCCGTGCGCGAGATTCCCAGACGTTGCATTTTGTATTGCAGAGTGGTGCGCTTGACCCCAAGCCTCGCCGCCGCGCCCGATGGCCCGGAAAGCACACCCCGCGTCTGCCGCAGAACTTCGATGATGTGCTGGCGCTCTTTGTCGTGCAGCGTCACGTCCGATTCCGACAGCTGGCGAGCGCTGTCCTCCCGCAGTTCGCCGAGAGGCGGTGTCAGCCGGTTGCCTTCGGTCAAGATTACCGAGCGCTCGACGAAATTCTCCAGCTCGCGAATGTTTCCCGGCCACTTCCAGTTCATCATCACCTCCACGACATTGTCCGGGATGATCTCCACCCGCTTATGCAGTCGCACCGAGCATTTTTCCACGAAATGGCGAACCAGCATCGGTACGTCCTCGCGTCGTTCGCGCAGCGCCGGCAGGTGGAGCGGAAAGACGTGCAGCCTGTAAAACAAATCGCCGCGGAATTCCTTCTCCTCGACCGCCTGCACCAGATCCCGATTGGTCGCCGCGATCAGCCGCACATCCACTCGGATCGTCTTCGTCCCCCCCAGTCGCTCGAACTCCTGATCCTGCAGGACACGCAGCAACTTGGGTTGCAGCTCGAGCGAAATCTCTCCCACCTCGTCCAGCAACAGCGTTCCTTTATCCGCCAACTCCAGGCGTCCGATCTTCTGGCTCACCGCTCCCGTAAACGCACCCTTCTCATGTCCGAACAACTCGCTTTCCAGCAGGCCCGTAGGAATGGCGGCGCAGTTGACTTTGATAAAGCTGCGTTCCTTGCGTCGGCTCATGCTGTGTATCATCCGCGCGATCCGCTCTTTTCCAGTTCCGGTTTCCCCGGTGATCAGAACGGTAGAATCGGTGTCTGCCACAATCGCGGCGTAATCCATCACACGTTTCAACGCCGAGCTCGAGCCGACAATGTCGTCGGCCCGGTTCGAGCTCCGGATTTCATGTTCCAAATAGCGCTTTTCCTGCATCAAGCGATCCTTGAGTTCTGCAATCTCGCCATAGGCATTTGCGTTCTGAAGCGCGATAGCGACCTGATTGGCCACTTGCTCCAGGTATTCCACCTCCGTCGTCCCAAAAGCATTCTCCAACTTGTCGTTCACATTCAATGCTCCCCAAACCTGGTTGCGCGCAATCAGCGGCACACTGCAAACCGACCGAATCCCAAGTTCATACATCGCTTTTGCCAACGGCACTTCCATTTGGCGCAAATCGTCCGCGGTGTAGAGCGCAACCTCCCGCGTATGAACCGCGCGGCCAGCGAGAGCTTGATCCAGTGGGACCGAAGTTCCGTGGTTCACAAACGACTCCAATTCGGGATTATCTCCATACGGCTGCACGTTATTGCCATCTTCGCCGAGCAGCGACAGAACAGCCCACTGGTAGCGCGCGATACTACGAAGGCTGGAAAGAATAGCCGGCAGCAATTTCTCCAATTCCAGGATGGAACTTAGTTCGCGACTGATGGTGACCAAGCTCTGCTGTTCCTCAAATGCGCGCTTGGCCCTGTCTTTCTCCAGAACGATCGCTCCCATCATCGCGAAGCGCGAGAGCAGTTCGACTTCCTCGCCGTTGGGAACTTCGGGAATCCTCTTGCCCAGGCCGAGCGCTCCAAAGCGTTCTGACGGGGTGGTCACAGGCACGGCAATGTAAGAGCGGATACCGTGATTACGCAACAGAGGCGTGAATCCCGGAAACCGTCCTTCACGTTCGGTGTCGGAAATTGTAACCGGCTCCTGATTTTTCCAAGCCCACCCGCTCGCCGCTTCCTCCACCGCAAGCGGCACAAACTCGCCGCTTTCCTCATTCCTTTTCCAATAGTGGGTTCTCATGTAGCCCCGGCGTTGATCGTAAAGAGAAAGATTCAACAAATCGCCCCCCGTGAGGGCCAGCACCGGGGCCGAGATGGCCTCGATTGCTTCTGGCAGGGTCTGGGCGCGCGCTACCGCATCGGTGATCTCGAGCAGTAGTCGATAGCGCTCATTTTCGGACGGGGGATCTCCCTCAAAGGCAAACGGGCGTGCGGACATGCGGAACCTCCTGCACCTGTCAAGTGCGAACCGCTACAACCTAAATTGAGCAGGAACTAGGGGTCATCGCAGCTTGCCAAGCCGCGGGACTCTATAACATGCGTCGCAGGCGTTGGCTCCTTTACTTGGGAACCAATCTCGTTCTCCCCGGACGGGGAACCCCCTCAGGTTCTGCGAACACATTTGCCCGGTGTGCCTTCCGGGATAAACTATTATTAGCCTCTTGAACGGTCAGATGCAAGTTTGCTCGGAATGCCAATCGAGCAAACTCTTTGTTGAATGCAATTCCGGGACCGATTATGCCCGAACTAACTTCCTACATCTGCGGCCCATAGTGAGCGTTCGGATTTTGTAACAGGCATTTGAGCGGTAAGCTCTATAGCGAATTTACGCTTGCAGTCCTTCCTCGTGGGATCTTGTAAGAAGTGAAGTAAAAAGAAATGGCGCTCGATTCCGAAAATAATAAAACTTAGCAAAATCTAAGCGGCCCCTGCGGCCCCTTCATCATCTTTGCGGCGTAGAGTTTCTGCAAGGAGCAACTTCCAACATCCGCGCAGATGGAGCGGCTCGGCACGATCCATGTCCCTCAGCAACGCCAGCGCGTCCTTGATAGTTCGCTGAGTTTCTCTGAAGCGGCTTGCCAGTTCTGGAATCTCGACGATCACATAGGGCGCGAAGGATTCCCGGTGCGCCTGGATCATTCGCCCGTGATCAATAATTGCTTCTGACAGCTGGAGTAGCTGATGAAAATCTTGATGAGTTAATCGCCGGTCGATCAGCAGCGCTCGTCGGAGACTAGTGAGCAGACGGCGCAACTTATCCCGATCCATTTTCCTTGCCCGAGAGACAGGGTTAGTGCCCTAACTCAAATTCCGGGATAAGATTTCCTCATCCGGATTACGGATGGTATATGAATTTGGCCTTGTTGAGCGGAAGAGGAATGGCTGTTACGAAACCCGAACAGCGCTTGCGGAACCGGCCCGCACGCCGCGACGGATGCGATCCGGGATAAGTTCCACTGAGAGGGTTTGCACTGTAGACGCGCGGCTTTATCTGTTTCAAAATCCGAAAATCTTTCCGGGTGATTGTTTTGCTGCGCCGTCGTGGTCGATCTAACCGATGGTAGAATGTCCCGACGAGGTCAGGGTCGTGCAGCTTAATGGCGGGCAGAAACTACGAGTGCTGAGGGAAACCCTCGGATATCGAATGAGGGATGTGGAACTCGCCAGTAACCAGATCGCGCAGAGGTTTGAGAATGAGGAATTCTCGATTCCGCCCAGCCGCTTGTCCGACATCGAAACGAAAGGCATAACCCCAAGCATTTTTCGGCTCTATTCCTTTGCGGCTATTTATCGACGGGAATATAGGGAGTTACTGTCTTTCTATGGCCTGGAACTCGATAGCATTCCTGCGGACATCGGTTTCGGGCAACCGCAGAAGTCTCACCTCTCCGAAGCTTTGAGCAATGTTAAAGACGTGCGCGTGCCGACCAGGCTCGATCCCGGCTTCTCGCTCCAGAAAACCACAGACTTGCGACGGATTATCGAGCAATGGGGCACTGTGCCCATGGCGCACCTTTCCTTGTTTGCCGACGACCGATACACCTATGGGTATGTTGGCTCGGACGATTTCACCATGTACCCCATCCTTCCCCCAGGCAGCTTCGTCCAAGTCGACGAAGATAAGAGCAAGGTAGAGGAAGGGATATGGCGTTCGGAGTTCGAGCGTCCTATTTACTTTGTGGAAATGCGATGGATTTACATGCTGTTGGTGCTCGATCAAGCGTGACTCTATCGTTCTCCAGCCCCACCCGCTGTCTCCAGTGTCGGTGCGGATTCTTAGATACCCCCAGGAGGCTGAGGTTCTTGGTCAGGTTGTCGGAGTGGCGATGCGCCTTGGAGACTGGCATTATTCCGACTTTCAACTAACGCCGAAAGTGCGCTCAGCACTGACTTCAGATGCGCTAGGGCAGCCGGGGAAACGGGCTTAGGTGGATTAAGCCCCAGCGAACTGAGGAACTCCAGGAATTCTCTTTCTGCTAGATGCTCGTTCGAGCATAAGGCTAGCCCATCTTCAAGCAGCCTAGCTAAAGGTTTCTTTAAGACCTCCGAGAGCAGTACCCGATGAGACGTGCGAATTGCGCTCTGTGCCGCCTCCTCGCCATACACCCTCGCCAAACCCCAATGATCGTACGTTCCCTCCCCATCGTGCAATCTGCCAACGTAGGAGAGTCTGCCTAGCAACTCCGGGACCGCTCCTAGGGTGTTAGCTTCAAAGTCCTCAATTGCGGATTTCAATCTCATCGAATTTACAATTTCCGAAAAGACATCGGGATCGAACTAAATGTAGAAAACTCCTCTGCCGCAGGCAATGTAACACGGTACGAATTCTTTCGCAAAGGAGAACTACCGTGGGTAATCCTTGGCCCTTCTAGTAACTCAGACTTTCGAAAGTAGCAATGTCAGCGGTTAGCTTGTGGCAGCGAACCGCTTCGCGGAGGAGCACGAACCGCATTCGGCGGCTCCTCCTAACTTTGGCTGCAATCCCTGTCGCTTACGACCTCGCGCCCTAAGTATCGCCCGAGGCCCTTCCCCTCGTCCCCGGGGGTTGCAGCCAAAACAGCTAAGAACGTGGTGGTTTCTTGGTTGAAAAGGAGCAATGACAGGGCTTATAGTGCTCTGCAATGCTCGGGACGCATTGGCATCAGCTGTTGTTGTTTTTCTTGTGGATCACCCCGCACCTGCTTCTTGCGGCGGTGGCGGCTATTATTGGCAAGCGCCGCTTGTACTTCGAATTTCCTTGCTTTTTTGCTTTTGTACTTTGCGAGATTGCCGAGTTCATTCTTCTGTTCTCGTTGCGTTTCGTCCACAGCGTGACTGAAGAACAATATGCATATGTTTTTTCTGTCACGCTTTTTCTCAGCCTCGCTCTGGGTTTTGGGGTAATTGACGAGGTCTCTAAAGATTTGTTTCGTGAATCCCAGTTTCTGAAGGTGGCAGCAAGGCGACTGCTGCAATGCGTAGCAGGTTTGCTGCTTGGAATAGGCGCCCTGCTGGCTGTCTATGCGCCCGGGAACCATAGTGTCAAGTGGCACGCCGGTGTATTCGTCGTTAACCGGGGAGCGGCTATGGTTCAGTGCGGCTTGCTTCTCTCCCTCTTGCTCCTCTCCCGCTTCCTAGGCCTGACTTGGCGTCGCCCCGCATTCGGGATCACGCTTGGCCTCGGAATACTGGCAAGCGTCGATCTTGCCACCGCTGCTCTTCGCGCGGAATTCACCAGTGATGCAGCGAGGGAATTCTTGAATTTGCTGACCACCGGCACCTACTTGGTCTGTGTGTTGATCTGGATCGCGTATTTGCTGGTCCCCGATCGAAGGGCGGTAACGCCTACCGTTGTTCACCACGATGAGGTAGAGGTTTGGAACAGGGAGCTCCAGCATTTTCTCAAGTAATGATTTCGCCAGCACTGATTGCCGCTTGGGTTCTTGTCGCTATTGCTTTCTTCGCACTACTGATCTTGGCGTATATCGCCATCCGCAGCCGCACGCGTCCGGTTGATTTAGAAAAAGACGTCCTGGCCTTCCGCTCTCTCGACATTGAGGCCTTTAGAAACCTGGTCGACTCAGCCGAGGAAGCGTTCCTTCGCGATAATTTACCGCTAAAGAAGTTTCGCGAGATTAAGCGGCAGCGTGCGTGGGTAGCACTCATTTACGTCCGGGAAGCGGGAAAGGCCGCCACGGCACTGGCCAAGATTGGTCAGGCCGCGCAGCGGAGTTCCGACCCCAAGATCGCAGCGTCCGGTATTCAGGTTACCGAAAATGCTTTTCGGCTTCGATTTCAAACTATCCGGACTGGCCTCTACCTGCTGACCGAAATTCTATTGCCTGACCTGCAAAGCCGATCACTCCCGCACTTGGTAAATCAGTATGAACAAGCGGCAGAAACGCTCTTTCGACTCGGCAGATTTCCCTCTAGACCGGCCGGCCTAGCCCGCTCCAAAAGCGCCTGACGCTGGCTGGCGCTAGCATGGTTGCACTCCTGACGTGAGGGCCTGATCCTTCTAAGGTAATATCTGTGTGATGGCACGCGGCTGGGAAAGTAAGTCGATAGAGCAGCAGCAAGAGGAAATGGCCGAGCGGCGGAAAACACCTCAGGCTCCGCTTCCCGCTGGCCAGCAGGAACGCAACCGCAAACGCGACGGCCTACTTCTCTCCCGTGAACGCCTGACCCGGCAACTGCAGACCGCCGCCAATCCCCGCCATCGCCAGATGCTGGAACAGGCCTTAGCCGAACTCGATCGACAACTCGAATCTTTCAAATAGCTTACGCAAAACCGCTTGACGCCAACGCCACATGGCGGCGATTCAATAATTCATGGCTCCTATAACGAAAACCGCAGTCCGGTTCGTGCGCGCCTACCGTATAATCGATAGGTTGATGAAAGCCTACGTTTATGTGTCACTGAAGAAGAGCGTTCTCGATCCGCAGGGTAAGACGATCCACGGCGCGCTCCAGAAAATCGGCTACAAGAGTTTGCATGACGTTCGCCAGGGGAAGTATTTCGAACTTACTCTCAACGGCGGCGTCACAAAAGACGAAGCGCAAGCGGAGGTCGAGCGCATCGCGCGTGAAGTTCTAACCAATCCTGTGATTGAAGAATTTCGCTTCTCCCTCGAAGAGTAACGGGATTGGGGACAAACGCAGAGTTCGTATCAGGGTATTGCTTCGGCAACGCCGAAAATTTCTTCGAAAACCAGACGCTCCTTTAAGGCGTCCAAGCATTTACGGCAGCCCCCGGCCGAACGATTCATCAAGGAGCCAATTCATCAATGTGCGGCATCGTGGGATACGTAGGTAAGAAGCAAGTCGTGCCCGTCATCATCGAGGGCCTGCGAAAACTCGAGTACCGCGGCTACGACTCCGCCGGAATCGCCGTAGCCGGCAACGGCGCCGGTCTCGAGATCCGCCGCGCCGAAGGCAAACTGCGCAATCTCGAGGAAGTCATCCGCATCAAACCGCTGCTCGACGGCACCTATGGCATTGGCCACACTCGCTGGGCTACGCACGGCCGCCCCACCGAAGAAAACGCCCATCCCCACCGCGACTGCACTGGCAAAATCGTCGTCGTCCATAACGGCATCGTCGAAAACTATCTCTCGCTCAAGAAAAAGCTCATCGCTGAAGGCCACAAATTCTCGACCGAGACCGACACCGAAATCATCGCTCACCTCATCGAGAAACATTACTTCCAAACCGGCAACGGCCACCGCCCCTCTCTTGAAGACGCCGTGCGCAAAGCCGTCAAGGAACTCACCGGCGTATTCGCGCTAGTCGTAATCGCAGTCGACGATCCCAACAAAATCGTAGCCGCGCGCAACGGACCGCCCGTAGTAATAGGCCTGGGAAAAGACGAATTCTTCGTCGCCTCCGACGTGCCCGCGCTCCTCGATCACACTCGCGATCTCTTCTTCCTAGGCGACGGCGACCTCGCCGTAATCACCGCCGACGGCGTGCGCGTCTCCGATTTCGACGGCAACCCGATCGAGCGCAAAGCCCAGCGCATCACCTGGGATCCCATCATGGCGGAAAAAGGCGGATTCAAGCACTTCATGCTCAAGGAAATTTATGAGCAGCCGCGCACCGTCCGCGACACCACGCTAGGCCGCGTTTCGCAAGATACCGGCAGCATTTTCCTCGACGAAATGCAGGTCAGCGAAGCCGAGTTCAAGGCGCTGAAGAAAATCAATATCGCCGCCTGCGGCACCAGTTGGCATGCCGGACTCGCCGGCAAGTTCATGATCGAGAACCTGGCCCGCGTTCCCGTCGAAGTCGACTACGCCAGCGAATGGCGTTATCGCGATCCCATCCTCGGCCCCGACACGATGACGTTACTGATCTCGCAGTCTGGCGAAACAGCGGATACTATCGCAGCCCAGCGCGAAGCCAAATCCAAAGGCTCGAAGACGCTAGCCATCTGTAACGTAGTTGGCTCCATGATTACGCGCGAGGCCGTAGGCACGGTCTACACCCACGCCGGCCCCGAGATCGGCGTAGCTTCGACAAAAGCCTTCACCGGCCAACTAACTGCGCTCTATCTATTCGCCCTATATCTAGCCCAAGTGCGCGGCACCCTGACGCCTGAACAGTCGAAGGCTGCCGTCCAGGAACTAATGCGCATCCCCGGCAAACTCGAGCAGATTCTCACCCACGACGAAGCGTGCGAAGAACTGGCAAAGACCTACGTTCGTGCCCAAGATTTTCTCTTCCTGGGACGTGGCATTCACTATCCCATCGCCCTCGAAGGCGCGCTGAAATTAAAAGAAATTTCCTACATCCACGCCGAAGGCTATCCCGCCGGCGAGATGAAGCACGGTCCCAACGCCCTGATCGACGAGAACCTCCCAGTAGTCATCATCGCGACGCGCGACACCGCCAGTCCGCAGTCCATGACGCGTTACGAAAAGACGATGTCGAATTTGAAAGAAGTAAAAGCCCGCTCCGGCATAGTAATCGCGCTAGCCACCGAAGGCGACACCGAGATCGCCGAAGAAGCCGATCACGTCCTCTTCGTTCCCGAGGCGCCCGAAGAATTATCCGCAATCCTGGAGATCGTCCCGCTCCAACTCCTCGCCTACCACATCGCCGTAAGAAGAGGCTGCGATGTCGATCAACCGAGGAACTTGGCGAAGTCAGTAACCGTCGAGTAGAAAGGCATCAACCAGCAGTCTCAACAGGTATTGGATTTGGGGAAGGGCACGTCTTCCAGCCGTGCCAATTGGAGCCCGTAGTAATGCAGGCTTTAGCCGCTGAGGGAAAACTGCTTACTGCCGGAGCTCGCCCCACTCTTTACGGGACATCGCTGGCGATACGACATTTCCCCTAATTGCGCCCTTGCCGGCAAGAAAACCACGAGCCTTGTTCCCGTGCCTAACAGCGGAGACGGGGTTCGTCGCAGTTTTCCTGCGCTTCGTGACGATCGTCGTCTTCTTCTTCATTCCGACCTTTTGGTTTAGGGTCCGCCCATATACCATCGGCAGAAATCTTCAGAGCAAAAGCACACTGTTAACCGAGAAGCACCGTTTCCCACACCCTACTTCGGCATCACCGCCACATTCTCCTTAGGCATAGCATCCAGGGTAGCCTTATCGATCCCAAGGTGCTCCAGCACCAACTCCGGCGGAGTATGCGTCAGCCATTCCGATAGCGACAAATCCTGATAGAAACTACTCTTGAACATCTCCAGAAATTTCAGATCCGTGGTTCCCGTATTCTGAATGTAGTGCGGCAGCGTCTTCTGTATATAGCCAACGTCCCCCGCCTGAAAATCCATCGTCCGCGCGCGTGCGCCGGTGTCAAACACGGTCATTCTTGCATTGCCGCTGATGAAGTACTGCCATTCATCCGCATTCGGATGCCAGTGCAGTTCGCGTATTCCCCCCGGATGCACCGTCACGATCGCCGCCGCAATCGTCGTTGACACTTTAAATTTGCTCGAGTCGACGATCCGCACCTCGCCTCCCTTGGTACGCTTCGTCACTGCCGGTTGTGTTGTACGAAAAGCAAAATCATGCGGCGATGCGCCCATCGAGCCAGCCGCTGCCTTCTGGTCGGCAGCCAGCGCGCC